>Ga0307945_1000243_pt1 | contig 35057 bp, 46 predicted proteins | sample OrgLakmetagen228_FD_201818 | JGI IMG/M metagenome (GOLD analysis project Ga0307945, IMG submission 201818) | Saline water microbial communities from Organic Lake, Antarctica - #228 | ecosystem: Environmental > Aquatic > Non-marine Saline and Alkaline > Saline | place: Antarctica: Organic Lake...
CTGCCCAGGCCACTGGGGAGGTCCGTTTGACCCCAAACTTTGCAAACCATCTAGTTATGTTATTCAAATATGGTTTGCATCAAAAAAGTCACATTCCAGGACTTTTGCTCAGTCAGCCCCCTCTGGACTTTTTCTTCTTCTTTCTGAGCTTATGGATTTATTTGTGGCTGGCCGAGACCAGTCAGCAGCCGATCAACCAAACAACCTGGCTGAAAGTCACCCCCCATTGTAACCATTGTAACCATTATCAATCTGTAGCATTTCAATGTGAAAACCTGATAGGCTTTTTTGAACTTGCATTGTCAGACCAAATCACCGTCACTGCAAGTAATGGACTTAGCACGTCAACTGACTACAACCGTTGTGGTCCCTAATGCTTGAATCGGTTCTGGATATCCATGCCTGTGCGCTCTCTGCTCATACTCGTGTGCGTATGCCTCCCTCTGCTAGTGCTACTCATCTTTGGCTGCTGCCACACCGCTGTCCCTTCCCAGAGCTGGGACCGCTTACTCAGACATTCCCAGTCTCATTGTGTTATACACGTTATTATGAGTAAGCGAATAAATAGAATCAGAGATCTTACACGGCACAGGGTCTCTCGAGGAGTCCCTCTAAATGGCACCTCTTAAAAATGCTCACATGTTGTCAATTAATTACCAAAACTATCAAGCAATTCCTTGCGTTTTTATACTGGCACGTCCAGCTTATTTAACAAGTCATACATAAACTCTCAACTGTCAACCAACTAACTGCTTACCACACGATCTGTTTTTGCCACTCATTGGGTGCGGCAGCTGTCAGATAGAATCACCTTCACTGCAAAGTGTAAGACTCAGCACAATAACTAATACCCCCTTGTCTGAGAGGTTTTGTGAACCAAGCCTGGAAGATTTGATGAAAATTGTGAAGAGGATGATGCTGTGTAGTATGATATCATGAATGTAGAAGGTAAAAGTCAAACCCATTTATTCCAGTAAAATAGGTAGCACATAAAACAGCCTCAAGGATAACGGCTCTCAGCCTCAAGAAGACCAACTTTCTACTGTCAAACATTCAATCATCAGATTCCAGCAACAATTTATTTCCTTAACTCTGTCTGATCTCAACTGCTGCTGTAAGAGCCGCTGAAACAAATCATACAAGGCTCTGTCAAATCAATCCCTCAACTTCAAAACCAAACTTGCCTACCAGATACTCCACCAAGGCCCCAGCAGAAAGGCTCACCATTTTCTCAGATCTCGATGTTGATGCTATAAAAGCACACAGCACGTCCAACACAAACAAGGCCCTAAAACAAAAAAGGTTTCAAACCATTCAGTCCACAAGATGCTTTACAAAACACCAAGAACTGATTAAGAAAGACATGAGCAGCTTATTTTGGAAGAATGCAAGTATTACCTCAAGAGAAAAGAAAGATGGATGCAGAGCAGAAGGATGCTCTGCCGCACGGAATTGATGCACAAACAAAAGCGTGCCGCTCAGTGCAACCATATAGAAGGCCCACCAATCTGCCCCATCTGCCAAAAGCTAGACGGAATTTACCACATGCTGTCAGGCCGCAGTCATCCTATTATAAATGCTGCCATAAGCGATTTAAAAGGCATTGTACGCCCTTCCCAGGAGACATGTATAGGAATGCTTTCCAACCTGGCTCTTACCTTCCAATCTCAATGCGCAACAGTTGTGGGAAATGGCACAACAAGCCATCATACGCCCTTCAGAAGAGACACAGATAGGAATGATCCCAACCTGGCTCTTACCTTCCAGTATCAATGCGCAACAGCGTTGGAAATTTAGCAAGCCAGATGCAATCATAGTTTTTCTGACCCAGCAACAAAACCCTACAAACACGTACCAAAACTAGGTCTGCCAACAATGCAAGAAGAAATGCCCGAGATAACCTGATATATAGCACTGCCCATCCATACATACCCCCTCCCCTGGCTATGAAACCAAGAGACATACAATTAAAGGAGCGCGATGAACATTTAGTCAAAATTAATTACTGTGTAGACACTTAACCTACTCAACAAGCAGAAAAGGCCCGAGAGCAACAAAAGCTGCCAATCAATACCTTGCTTACTCGTACACCGCAAAACCCTCCACACCATCCTACAAGGAGCAACAGGAATCATTTACAGCAGCCACACAAGGACCCCACTCCACAGCCTCGGACTTACTGGTCACAGCACTCATGAAAAATTAGGCCTACATGCAATCAGATCTGCAATTTACATCATACAGATGAGACACAACCCCCAGAAATATATAAGCAATGCTCCTGGTGGTCACAGTGTCCCAGGCCCCAGCCTCAAAACGAGATTCCCTTAATGTACTTGGACTACCTTGGGAGGATATAGCAAGCACGAGGTATGTACGCATGGGTCTTGCACAGCGTTTTGTGCAAGATACAGTCCAGAGCAACGCACACACTCAGACACACCTCCTTTGGCTGGATGCAGTGCTCAAACTTGGTAACCGACAGCAGGTGTGAGTTATGATCAGCTGTGTACCTGCTGTTGTAAAGAACGCGACAGCGTCTTTTTGATGCTCAGAGGTGGCAATGAGGGGTGCCGAGGTGCAAGGGGGCTAGCTGCAGACAAGGAACTCATCATTGTGCTGTGCACGTCAGGTTCCGGTACCGACGAAGCTGCTGTTGGGTCCTCAGCTTGGAGATCTCCTCGTTTGCTGGGGGCTACCTGTGAGGGGAGAGTGTGAGGAGGCTAGCATGGGGCGGTGTGCATTTGGGCAGGTACCTGCACTGGAGTGATGGAGTGATGTTAACCCATGGGTACATCATTTTTGTAGAGCTGTATTGGCTTTATTTATGTCGCTGCCTATGGACGAAATTTCTTGGTGGGCAATAAAGAGGGATGCACACATTTGGCCATTGGCCATGGTCCCTGCGCTAAGGCTAGCACGCCAAAGGTTCGAGAGACCATGATTACATTTGATAATTAAGCAGCATCAAAAACCTTCCGTCACACTTTTGGCTCCTTGGTGCAAGAGCTGGAGGAAGGCTCGGTTAAGGCAAACCTCTTCTTTAGGCCGTTGAGGACTTCATCCACCATGAAGTATGCAACAGTAGAGGCCTACGTGCACGTGAAATTGTATGCAAAATTGTAGAATTGCTGGCAACAGCAAACAGCTTGTGTGCGTTCAATTATAGATTATAAGTTATAAGCAAACGACTTTAAGAATTCCTTATTTGTCTGTTCTTGCTGCCTTTTTGCATTGTGTATCAAACTTCCTCTATACCTTTGTTTCACGCCTCTCCACTTGCAACAGCAAGGGCTCAAGACACGTTTGTTTCACGCCTCTCCACTTGCTACAACAAGGGCTCAAGACACATTTGTTTCACGCCTCTCCACTAGCTACAGCAAGGGCTCAAGACACAATTATCACTCTGGGAATCGCACATTGCCAAAGCCCCTTTCTACACACATCTACATACTTTACACACTGATTTGTGTTACCTTGTAGTATTCATAGTCATGTCCTGATGGCGGGTAGATTAAGCGCAGCTCACTGGTTATTGAACGCATGCATACACCGGCTTGTAGCCAGCGCTTCAGCAACTGAGGACGGGGTACACAAAAGCCACACCTACACACCAGGAACATAAGTTGTTGTGAATTCTTAGGCCCCTTTAGGCCAAAGGCTTGGTATGGCTAGTGTACACTATGTAGTCTTGACTAGCACACTCAAAATTGGCTGGTATTCCACCGCAACAAAGCTTTCCTGATGTTGATGTCCAGTGCATAAGTGCAGAAAGCAAAAATCAGGCCGATTGACATGTTGAGACGCTCAATGGATGTCCAGGGAGTGACTTCTGGTCCGGTGTTCCCTTTGCCAGAGTCACTCTGTAAATATGATGGAATTTAAAACTTTTTGTCAAGTAGAATGGGCTCAACGAAAATATCAAAGCATGCTTCTCTGTGGTGGTTCTGTCTTGCAAGCAAACACGTGTCAAGGCCTCCTATAAAGAGAAGCATCTCCAGGATCTTGAATCATCTGAACATCTAAAGAAAAAGAAAAAGAAAAACTAAGCAGGCAGTGAAAACCACTACGCACATTAATTAAAGAAAAGGAACCACTTTGGTACCGAGTACCGTAAAGCTCCTCCACCGCAAAAAAGAGAAGAAAAATTAATGGGGATCAAGAGGGTTGCAGGCTTGGCCTGAAACCGGCTCCTGATGAGAGTTGATATCAAAACTAGAAAGAGCACGCCTGGTATGAAAAAGTATAGCAGCGTAGTTGAACATCTGAACATCTACATCTATAGCAATAATTGTCCTTATCCTGCTTGCAACTGCTTGCCGCTGGAAGCATCCTCCATACTACTCACCCTGCATTAATAGCCCCATCATTGCAAACTCAATCTAATTAATTAACTCATCTATCTTTGCTATCATTGCAAGTGCTGCAAGACTGCCACTCACCTCCTCCTTCACAATTCCCGAAGGAGGCCGCGCATACGTGTGGGGTATTTGAAGCCCCCACAGATCCAAACGCTTTTCAACATCGTAAGGCCTGAATGATGAAAGCAATAAAAATTTGCTTGCCTCATTGAAGGCGATCAGGGAGCAAGCATTAAATTCTGGGATAATACATATTTTTGTCAATGCGCGTGCATAAATAGTGCGAGACAGGCTTCTTACTTGAGATCTTCTGGGTCTTCAAAATCAAATATACAGGAGCTTATCATGTTTGTACCCATCGTGGCCATGAGACAGCCCACTGCTGGTCCAATCGCCTCTCTCATTGTTACTTCCTTATTTGCCACTTGTTGGAGAGCCTCATTGCGGTCTTTGCCAGGGTAGACCTGCAAATCAGGCCGCAATCTGAGGTCATTCGACAACGGCAGTAAAGGTAGCAAAACACAACAGGGCAATTGCTGTGGCATTTTGGAGTACCAGCTCACCTCTAATCGGGCCAGTAGGTAGGCCATCCTTTCAGAGGCAGGGAGTGGTGTATTCTCAGGCATCAAGCTAACGACATCTTGGAAGTCCTCCTTGCTGATCTGTATATTGGCAGTAGTAAAGGCACAGATTCGCACAATACACACAGCAGGCGTTAAAAAGGTGATAGGAGCATGCCTCAAGAGCATGCCTCAAGAGCATGCATCAAGAGACAGTCTTAGAAGGACTACAAGGCATATCTCAGGGATGTTTGTTGAACTACTAGTCACCCACCGCCCTGTACACAGCTAGTGTGTCACTCATGTTGACTGTAAACCTGGCGAGGAGCTTTGGCGTCATGTCTTCCTGTAAGTAGAAAGGTTTAATCGGCATTGAGTGGTTTTGCACAAAAATAATATGGACTACTGATTTCCCTCTCAGTTTTAACCAACATTTGCAGAAAACACATCTTCAGTTCACCTAATGAACATCTACGTCTATTGCACACCTGGCTGTCATCACATACAGCTTCCTTGTCATCGTCATCCTCGTCATTCAGTTGAGGGATTGTACTCTCATCAAATCGAGGTAACCGAGGTAAAAGCTCGGTCCTGCTTCCCTGAAATGTGGCATTCCATGTTCAAAAATACCACATCATATTAAATGCCTTACAACTAGTCCAATTGGAGCAGAATGGTTCAAAGCATGTGCACAGAAAACACTTTTAAGGCAGGTTGAAGAGCAGTGGAAGAACCTGTGAGGAGTGTGACGCGTTGCTGCCCTCTGGGATTGCTTCTCCTCCTGAAATTGGAGTGGAAGCAGCAAACAGAGACAATCACTGTGTGGGCAGGCAGTCTCAGGCTAAGGAAAAGCAGTCTCAGGCTAAGGAAAAGCAGGCAGGGTTGGTTAGCACAAGCACACTCACCTGTTCCGTCTGCCTGCTCAGCATCATGGTCTGCAGAATTTTTAACCTGCACAAATGTTTGCAAATCGAGTGATTGACGAGTGGATGAATCTAACAAATGAGGGGAGACAATGCTGTGATAACAACACGCAAACTCTCACATAACAGACTTTTTTCACACACACAAATTAACAAACACAGACTCCAGACTCCCGAAACACGCAAGCAGAAAGCTACAGGGTAGTTTCTGAAAGAGACGCAGAATTTTGGGACTCTAGACCAGATTCGCCCCCCAACTAAGACCCTATACCCACAACTCATCATCAGCTCTTAACAGAGAAATGTTGACCAAGATTATTTACAAGAAACAACTCATAGGAATTGACTGTTACTTTGTTATGGGATGCCCAGGACCTTTCAATCACATTTTGTCTGGACGCAAATAACTAGTTTATTTTGAGTGGGTAACCCGGATCTACACCTTTCCGCTACAAATAGGTGCTTGTGAGACACAGAACATATGGGCAATATATCCCTGCAAGTAACCGATTTGAGTAGGCGAGGCTGCACCCACAATAGTTACCTGTTGGTGGACAACCCCATATGTTTCATTTCTAGAAGAGCCTGCCCGTCCACCCACAGCCAGTCCAAGATCTTTGAGATCGTTATATTCTTTGCGCGATATCTTGGTGTCACCTCTGAGCGGAAGCTTTGCAGGCCTGCAGAGAGAGGGGGGCTCAGAGGTGACAGGGTAGCACAACGTTATAGTTGTTTACAGTTGACACAGTTGTGAGACTAGCGTGAGCACTAGCTGCGAGCCTTGCCTAAAATACACACTGGGCATTAACAGACTTTAAATTTTAAACAGTTACGCCTGCAGTAGGGCCCAACTTGTATTGCACATTCGTGAACGTGTGTTATGCAACAATGTGTTCTGGATGACCTTTGTACTTAAGTCTTAAGGCTTACCGAGCAGGCAATTTGCTCCCCTCGGGCACAGAATCCAAACACAGGGGGTCAGGGCAGAACACCCACGTCTTCTGGTCCACTCCTCCCCCACCCCCCTCACTCTCTCCGTTTCATGTGCAATGACCACCGCAAGCGACTTTGGCTGCAGCACCTGATCACACTACATGCATGTGCAGCATAAGGCATAACAAAGAGATTAAATGTGTTCAGACAAAATAGATTGTGAGCGCAATGAGCGCAAAAATATTTGGCTATAGCTATAGTACCTGGCTAATGGTCACAACGTTTACACAAGACAGAATAAAATATGGGGCGTTTGCACGAGACAGAATGAGAGATGGGGCGTTTGGCCTGCATACACAAGACAGAATACAACCTGCATACACAAGACAGAATAAGAGATGGGGCGTTTGCACGAGACAGAAAAAGAGATGGGGCGTTTGGCCTGCATACACAAGACAGAATACAACCTGCATACACAAGACAGAATAGGAGATGGGGCGTTTGCACGAGACAGAATAAGAGATGGGGCGTTTGGCCTGCACACCCAGGCAGTGTGTGTGTGTTTGTGTGTGTGTGTGTTTGTGTGTGCGTGTGCGTTTGTGTTTGTTTTTGTGTGTGTGTGTGTGTGTGTGTGTGTGTGTGTGTGTGTGTGTGTGTGTGTGTGTTTGTGTGAAAGAGAAAGTAGGTAGGCTGTTGAACTCCATACATTGGATAAGGAGAAGGAGCCTTAGGACATCAGGTCCTGTACAACTCTTCAATCACAGAAACTGAAGACAATCAAGTAAATCCTTGCTCACCCATGACAGCTCTGCATGTACCATTACGTGGTGATTATATACTTTTGTAAGAGTGCAAAATTGTTACCCTGTATCTGAGAGCAAGAGCATGCTCACCTGAAGTTTCTCTGCACCACCATCCACCGTTTCTTGCATCGCACTACCTTTGCAAGCGTCGCTGCAGACACAAACAGACACTGAGCAGTTAGCATTTGTGTTGCTCCTATAGGGTATGTCTATCTTATGAATTGTCTAGTCTAATGAACTAATGAACAGTCTTTCTAACAAACTGTCTAATGAACACCATTGCAAGGTGAAAAAACAAGAGCCTCAGTTGGTAGCCGGATTCTATGTAATAATCATTCCTATTAGTTATGATCATAGCTTCAAGGCTAGCACGACAAACACCCAAATAGTGACTCGGGTGTGTTTTGCAAATAGTGGCTTTTAAGTTTGATTAATTGGGACTTTTATGAGCCTTTGGCGGTAGCAAGCACGTACCAGGGCACAGGCCTTTTAAGTCGCACTAGTGCCCATTCCCCAAAAGGCAAATCACTGATGGGGGAGGGAGTAGGTACCTCAACTGGTTGCTGCTGCTGGTGTTCAGGTGTCTCAACTGGTTGCTGCTGCTGGTGTTCATCCCGTTTCTCAGCTGCCGCTCCCTGCTGCTCTGCTGCCCAGACTTCAAGCTCCTGTTTTACCTGCTTGGCGAAGGCCGCCCTGTTCACAGTATCAAGCTGCTCTGCAAGCCGGTCAAGCTGCGCATACACCTGCTGCCGCTCCATTGGCTTACCAAACTGGTCAGGCTGTGCCTGCGACTGTTGCTGCTCCACAAGCCGTCCAGTCACTCCCTTGAATGCTGTGTGCCCTTCCTGCGCAGCCAGGTGCCCTGGCTTCACTTGCACATCATGCTCTCCTGCCTTTGCCACCCCCGTTGTGGCCGCTTCACGCTCCTGTTTAGCCTGGAACTTGGCCAGCCCTTGCTGCTGCTTACTGGGGCTCTGAATTGAGTGTGTAGGGCTCTGACCCACCTCCTCAGGGGGCTGAATATCGCGTGGGTCTTGCTCTGGTCCGCCCAGCAAACGATCTGCTGCAGCAGCACCCTTTCTCCCTTCCTCTACTTGCTCCAAGTCATTGGCCATCGCAGCATCCTGCTGAAAGTGTTTAAGGACTAGTATAAATGCAACTGGTTTGAAACGCGGCTTTGCAGTGTTGTCCCGAACTACATGTCCACCCACCGGAAAAAGAGCCTTGCAGTGCTTGAGCAAGTCAGCAAGGAGAGGTGGAGGGACTTTGTGGGGGGGCCCTGACCAACGTTTACCCTGAATAAAAGGTGGGAGGTGAAATTGTCAGCAACCACGCAACCACAGTTAAAAAAGAGTCGATTTGCAGTTGATCTTGTGAGGGGTTGAAGGGCACATGCCAGACAGTAAGAAAAGGGTGCCTCTCACCATTTGCAAAGCCCCAAGGAGCACGTTTGTCAGATCGTCCTGTAAGTGTGCACAATAATCGAGGTATGAAGCCTTGACAGCAGTGACTGAGGTCCGTCGCATGAAGCTTGACAAGCGCATATTTACGCATTCACGCACCTCCCAAGTGTCTGCCATAGGCACGACATAAAGCTCCTTGTTTGTCCGCCGTGCGAAGGCTAGCTCTGTAGAGAGCAGGTGACAGGCCAATAGATTACAATGGAAACTCCAGGAAGGGGGGAAATGCATCGTGCGATCACGTCTGTGCTCATTCGAACTTGGTGCACTTGCATGCTCCAAATAACACTCAAGCTCTGCTGGTTTCAATACCGGAAATTATTAAAAAGGGGGTGCGGTTGAAGTGCGTTTAAAGTGGTAAGCGCACGGTTGAAAACATTCAATGGCAGCCCCCTGCGGTTGATCGGCAAATTTTCTACTGCATTTCAACCGTTTCATCTGCACTTCAACCGAGGCCTGAAATGTTTGACGTCCAGGACAAAGTAATATCTAGGACAAAGTTAGATTTTGCTCACGTCAGATGAGGTAGAGGCTCACGCTTTTTTGTACATGCTCCCAAATCTCACCTTCACCAGTGGCAAAGGCATCCCTCCCTTGGACACCGTAGGCCTTTGTTGCAAGCACAATACAGAGCTTAGATGCGCTCAGTGCTGAAGAGGTGGCCCTGATCTGAGAGCACAAAGCAATGGAGCAGTGGGTGCTGTCGTACCTACCATGAACTACGTACGTTTGTATACAAAGCAATTGCTACCCCGATCACTACTCACTCGGTCTTTGCCTTGAGGAATGTCTGTTTCAGAGCAAAAGGTACAGAACCCATGGCTTTCAAGGGCAGATTTCAACGCCAGTGCTTGGAAGCGAGCCTCAGGGGCCCAGTAGGACAAGTAAATGGGGTAAAGCTTTTTAGGGGCAGTCACTGCTGACACTGGACTTATATTCTCCGGCATTACCCGACTGGCACAACATCCCTGGGCAGATTGTGTGTGTATGTGTGTGTATATTGTGTATGTGTGTATGTCTGTATGAGTGTATATGTGTGTGTTTCTGTGTGTTTGTGTGTGTGGTGTGTGTGTCTGTGTGTGTGTGTGTGTGTATGTGTGTGTGTGTGTGTGTGTGTGTGTGTGTGTGTGTGTGTTCACCATGAGAGTTTTTCTGAGGCCGAAAGTGTCTGAAGGGTTTCTCGATATTTCTTAGACAATCTAATATTTCATATGATTGTCGAGAGCTCGGAATCCGCTTCTAACCCGAAATGCTCGACAAGCCGCGTCGACAAGCCAACATTTCATTTCCATTTTTTCTACTAAATAATTTATACAAAAATCCCCCTGCTATAGAGTAGGGTAATGGTTGCAGAGGCTGATGTGTCAAAAACAGGGAAATATTAGACCTACGACTAGATCGGACTATCTGGCTGGCTCTGGGACTCTTTAAAAATAGTCTTTATCTATGTGCGAGCGAGCATCAGACTACAATCCTATAAACAAACAAGAGGGGAAAATGCAGATAGTGTATGTGAGCACCACCAGCGGAGACAACCAGCATAAATTAGGACACAAAACAACCTTGGAGTAGTATTGCTCACACTCAAATAATTTTCAGGGTTGCGTTTGATGTTAAATTGTCTGATTTAATTGCAGAGCTATTACTCCAAGGTTATACAGTGGGTTCTTAGTTGTATAATGGCTCCTGGAAATGGTGCCTATTGCTCCGAGAGCTGGCTGTAGGATGGTGTGGAGGGTTTTACGGTGTCCAAGTAAGCAAGGCACTACAAGGTTATGTTGTTCCTGAGCCTTTTCTGCGTGTTGGGTAGGGGAAGTGTTTACATAGTACTTGATTTCGATCAAGTGTGTATCGCGTTTTTTTGGTTGAATGTCCTTTGGTTTCATAGCCTGGCGGAGGTATGGATCTATCAGCAGGATCATCTGTTAGGCTAAGAACGGCAATTCTCCTTGCATAAGTGGCAATTCTAGTTTGGTACGTCCAAGTAAGGCTTATATGGGACGTGGTAGTTGCGTGGTTGGAGCACCTATGATGACATCTGGTTTGCTTAATTCCTGCAGTTGAGAATGGAAGGGTAGAGCCAGGTTGGTATCACCTCCGACTTGCGTCTCCTCGGAAAGGTGTACGATGCCTTGTTGTACCATTATAGCACAACTGCTTACGCCTGCATGTGCAAGCGCTCTGAGCACCAGATCAGAGTCCAGCGACATTATGCCTTTTTATTGTCATTTAGATCATGTCAGGATGGCTGCAGCCTGACAGCATGTGGTAGGGGCTATCTAGATTCTGGCAGATGGGGCAGAATGGTGGGCCTTCTATATGGTTGCACTGAGCTGCACGCTTTTGGTTGTATATTGTATATAAAATCTGTGCGGCAGAGCATGGCATTTTTATTTACACCAGAGGTGACACTTGCATTCTTCATAATGAGTCGCTTATGTCTTTTTTGACAATGTATTCCTTAATGAGTTCTTGGTATTTTGTGTAGCACTTTGTGGACTGATGGTTTGATACCTTTTCTGAATTAGGACCTAGTTTGTGTTGAACGTGCATGTGTACTTTTACAGCATTGGGATCTGAGAAAATAGAGAGCCTTTCTGTTAGAGGCCCTGGTTGGCAGGTGCTAAGAAAAGAAAAGACTCCTCTGGTATTGATGACACAGCCAGCATGATTTAGGGGGGGTGCTACATAGGCGCCCACACCAGGCAACCCCCCACCGCGCAAACGATTAAAAAGAGTATCTAGTAGATAAGATGGGGGAGGGTTTTCCACCTTTGCTGGCCAGAAGATGGATGAATGGGGACGGGCATCAGTGTTAATGTGGATGTCATGGCCATCACTTTGATTTTCCGCAGAGCACTTTGCTATGGCATCAGCGCGCTCATTCCTTAGGATGCCAGCATGAGCTTTTACCTTGTAGAGATGGATGGTGGCTTTAGATTGCTGGATGTGGTGTACGATGGTTTCTAGTAGTTTGGCATGTTTATGCCGCTGCGTACGTTGGGGGTAGGGATGCTATCTTATTTGCCGTAGTGCGCCAACCCTGTCTGTCGCGATATGGGTGTATTAGTTTATCAAATTAGCAGCAATGGCTTGTCCCTCCAGGATTTACCGTGGTGGTTTTGTTGGAATGAGTGGTCGACTCCAGCTCCAATTGACTGAGATGCAATTCCTTTGTTTCTTGTTATACAACTCCCGTCTGCGAAGGCCCATTCTTTCCAGTCAGGGGCCTTGAGTTCTAGCAAGCGCTTTCGTTGTACATGATGTGAGGGGACCTGGCTGTGTAATGTATTGCTTGTGTCGCCATTATTTGCATTGATAACTGTGTTTCTTGGGTCTTTGGGGAGCCTACATTTTTGCCATATTTGGCAGTATCCTTTTAGTTGACGATTTAAGGATAGGCATGGTTTTAAAAATTCCAGATTGCCGTTGGTGATCGGTCCGTTTTTTTAACTAAGATGGTGCTATTTCCCATCCAGTTTGGGAGCAGCAGGAAGGTAGCGGTTGCCTCTTGATTATTCAAGCAGACATAGTTGCATGTTGCACTTCTTTCAGCATGTGCTTATCGTCATACATCGGGTGGTAGATGGAGAAATCAGTAAACTGTGTGGAGAGCGCATCTGATCGGAAACCGAATACCCTGTCTCTTGGGTGGGCTTTTCAGAACCCTTGAAACTCCCGGGTAGATTCTAGAGGTGAGTCCATTCTTTCTTTTGTGACCAGGGCATGGTTGTGAAAGGCTGTCATGTAGTGGGTGGGCAGATCCCGATAATGCGGACATTCAACCTTGGTATTGTTGCCTGTCATGAAGTGTGGGAGAAGATAGAGTTAGGGTTAGAGTTCTTGGATTTCTGTTGCAAGGTCTCGGACAGGGGGATTCAGCAGGGCGTGTATGCCTCGATGGCAAGCAGAGATTATATGCATCCTGTAAAATGCTGAGGCGCTGAGGGGTGATGTTGCCAGAGCATTTGCCATCTGTGCCGTACTCACACACACCTCTGGGAGGGTCTGGAATATTTGATAAAATCGAATCAAATACATCCAGTCCTCTGCTTGTGGCGGTTGATTAGGTGTGTCGTACTGCTCACCATCATGTGTTGTCTCTTGTTCTGGAGGTGGTATGATAAAATCGAACCTGTCTGTTCCAAATTCAAAGTTTCCTGTGCCCTTGATATCATTTTGCGGGTCAGTAGGATGCATGTCGAAATTAACTTTGTCCCTGATATGTTTGCCTAGCGTAGATTTCCATTGGGGAGTATACCTGTTGGTGTCCTCCAATCCTTGACAGGTTATCCATGTTTTTGTGGGTGCAAGGAATATGCCAGAGGTGGTAACAACCAAATCGCATAAGGCAATCCCAATGGTAGTTGCAAATGCATGTGCATTGCATTGAAAAAACCTTGCTCGTGGTTGGATTCTACTTCATCCCTTCTTTCCTTGCTATGTGGTGTCCACAAATTTCGCAGCAAGGATCTCAAAGATCCTTGCTTGCAATTGGAATCTTGCACTCAAAAGGCCGCTTTTATATGGTGTTGAAGGGCCCATTTCTCAATGGCACTTGGCTTCCAGTGGACCAATTACTGCTCCTGGAATGTTGATATTTGCCAATCACCTTGAGCCTTTGCCTTCTCTTGGCGCGGATCTTTTGCCTGTCAGTTATTTTGTTAATGCCATTGTCAAACTCAAACATCTGGTATACTTCTTTGGTTACCCCCCAACTTGTTTGCTAGTTACTTTGCATACTCTCTAGATTAAATACAAGACAATTCTTGTTTTGCCAGAGCACGTCTGTGGAGACAAAAGTTATGTCCCGTTCCTTCCTCTTCATCAGACGCTTGTTCTGCGTATAAGAAGCGTCTCTAAAGGTCTTTCAGTCTGCAGGGCGGTTGTGTTTCTTGTGCGGTTACGCGTGAAAGTGTTTTGATGGCTATTAGTGCTGGTGAGGGGTAGTGCATGGCTAGCCTGGTTGTTGATGTTTCGGCATTCCATGGTTGCTGTCTTTCTCTTGGCCTGTCTAAAGGGTGTACCGCACGTGCGCGTGTGGGACTGGTTTCTGTTGGGTGTAGCGCTTGGTGGTGGAGTTCAGAAATCTTTTTACATGTCCAGGTGGTAGGCAATACATCTAGCGTGTTGTTGCTTGAGTCCAATGCAGTTATCTGGGCAGTATTGGTGTTAATGATTCTTCACTCTATACTTGTGTAGGTTTCCTTGTTAGTGTGGCTGATGAGCAGTAGTTGTTTGGCTACATTTTTTGCCTCTGCAGGATTAAATTCTTCATTAATCAGGGCTGTTTGTCTATTTAGAGCAACTAGTTTTTTGGCAAAGCCCCCTCGCGTGGGCGTGAGCCCCTAGCGTTGAGTCCTTCTCATCACCACACTTCACACAGGCCTCACCTGGCTCACCCAGGCCACCCCACGGACTGAAACTCGACATAGGCTCCTTACTAGAACCTCTACTGTGTCAGATAAATTCTGGGACCCTGGGGTGCCGTGTGTAAAGTTTTAGAGCAAAACTTTATGTTTGAAAGCCCCTAGAAGCTGCCCAGAATTCCACGGTCAGGCCCCGGATCACTTCCTGATGGTGCGGTATGCATCAGCACACTTAACTGGCTGCGGATGCTGCGTCAGAAGCTCTCGGTTGTGTTCCGGCTTGACCACGTTGACCAAGCAAGCATAATCAAGTGATACTTACCTCAATGGACTGTTTGCGGGGCATGGAGCGCACAATTCAGTGCATGCCGCGCACTGTAGATGTTAAAGCAGGAGTTCAGACTAGTCGTGCCTGCTTCCTGACCAGGAAAGGTTGCTCCAGCACAGCGTCCTGCACACCACTGCAGCATCTGCGGGGCAGTAAGGCACACAAACAGGGCGCGTGCCTGCCCTGTGCACGCACGCACACGCATACAAACGCGCGTGCGCGCAATTGGAAACAGGCATGCACATGCATACGCATAAACACACACATTCACGCGCGCACACATACGCACAAACACACAGGCACAAACACGCTCGCACACACATACACTTACACACACACCACACGCACACAAACACACAGAAACACACATACACACACACTCACTTAGGGTTACATACAGGCATACACATACGCACTCATTATGCACGTTAATGAGTTGTCTTGTTTGCGTGCTGTACTTGAGCTGATTTTTTATGTAACTAGACGACTGAGATCCTGGTGTCCCATTTGTGAGCTGTTCTATTGATGCCTTTAGAAAAGAAAAGGAAAAAAGAAAAAACTATGCAGGCAGTGAACACCACTCCCCACATAAATTAAGGAAAAGGAGCCACTTTGGTACCGAGTACCGTAAAGCTCCTCCATTGCGAAAAGGAAAGGAAAAATTAATGGGGATCAGGAGGGTTGCAGGCTTGGCCTGAAACCGGCTCCTGATGAGAGTTGATAACAGTACTGGAAAGGGCAATTCTAGTATGGACAAGTTTGGCAGCAAAGTTCACAGAGTGCACATGGAGCTTGGAGGCAATTTTCTTAGCTCTTTGAGGATTGAGACCCAGTTCTTTGAAAGGCTTCAGAGTGTGGGTGTTATAGATGGTGCCGCCCACACCCAAAAGGATGATGTGGAGAGTAACGGAGGCTCCTTGGAAAATGTTGCAAAGGTCTGTGTGATGTTCCTTTGCGGCGTTCAGATGGTTCTGAGGTCTGGTGTCCTCACAGTACTTGATCTCGACGAGGTGGATGTCGCGACGAGTTTTGTTGAGGTCTTTAGGTCGGTGCTGTCTGGGGCTGGTGGCTGTACTAGTGGCTGGCGGTGCTGCTGAGGTGCTCCCAGTCTCCCTCAATTGCCCCCTGCCACTCCGAAGAACCCACCCCCCTACATTAGTTTGTTGTTTTTGTGTTTTTGCAGCGATGGGAGTAACCAGCACAAAATCTGGGCGGCTGGAGGTAAATCTGTCTTTATCTGGGAAGCGGGGTGGGAAGATCCATTTGGGAACAAATTTACTTTCAGATGTTTCAGGAATCTGGAGATCTTGCATGGTCATCCGTTCGTTGCTGCCTATATTTTTGACAACAATGCATGATCCTAAGGAGCCTGTTTTGCTGATAGCCTTAAAGATCATGCGGCATGCTAAGTTGTGTCTTTCGTGATCATATTACTTATTTGCGTGTGTTGGCACCCAGAAAGGATTCGGTGATCATATTACTTATTTGCGTGTGTTGGCACCCAGAAAGGATGTGCAAGGCACTGTTTACTTATGGGCAGAGGGGGCAAGTTTAACTTGTTGAGAGTTTGAACAATACCGCATGTTTTTGATTGTATAGGGTGCCTGTTTTGAATTTTATAATGATACATTGGGTCTTAAAGGGGACATCGGATGATGTTAGGTAAGTATTGCTAGTGGCTCCATTGGCAGTGCCGTCCTTTATGAGGGTCTGGTAGTACGCACGGTAGTTCGCTTCAGTTTTAGCATTTCCCAATTTATGGAGAAGATGCATGTGTGCTTGAAAGGCGTCACGGTGGTTTGGTAGGTACCAAAGCTTTGGGGGAGGAGAATGGGCCATGTTTGTTGTATGGGTATTGTTATGGGTTTGTGTTTGGTCTTCTATGTCTTCTTTTGCAAGCCAGTGGATGTTGTAGAAGGGATTTCCCTCAGGGCCTGCTGTTTTGATGGAGGTGTCTGCAAGGTCGGAGTAGGTGGTGGCTGACTTTTTAGCAAGGGCGTCGGCATGCTCATTACCAATAATATCGGCATGGGACTTTACTTTGAAAAAGTGGATAGGCGATGGTGATTGGCGGATTGCTTTAGCAATGGATTGAAGGACATCTCCTTGGATGTGGTGGCGATGGAAATTCGGGTGTGAGAGATCCTTTATAAAATGGTGCAGTGATGTAAGGCCGTCAGTGGCTATATGTGAGTAGCCATGTATGACTGCAGCTGCTATAGCTGCTAGCTCTGCCCGTGAGATGGTGTTGGTTTTACCCATGCCTTTTGGGTTTACATGGTGGGAAACATTTAAGTGAGGGTGGTATACGCCTGATCCGGTGTCTTGCCCTACTTCATTCTTTTGGAGGCTGCCATCAGTGTAGGTCTAATCCCGCCAATCTTTTACCTTACGCGTTAGGTTTTGGCTGGAGCTGTTTTGGGGTGCTTCGTCGGTATTACAATTATGAGGTTGGTCAGTGCTAATCAGGTCACGTGTTCTATCTGGGCCTTCTGAGGTTTGAGGGTGGTCATTGGGTCGCTTATTAAATTTGTTGAGTCCTGATTATTGTCCGGAACCTAAGGCTGTTTGGTAGGGATGGTTATGTATGTTTTGAACTTCCCACGTTGCCTCAGGGATTTCTTTGGCAAGTTCTTTTAGCCAGTCTTTGTTGTGAGCAGTGAGGCAGACCCTGCCCTTGGTGTTCCATATGGCAATGATCTTCAATTCCCAGGAGTGTTTGGAAAGTGGTATTTGTACATTGTTCGAGAAGGGCACTTTCGCATATTGGAGTTGGTCTGGTGGGATGGTGCACAGGAATTTACATATGTGTGGGTATTTGCGGCAGAGTGATGCTTAGGGATTTGTGGTCGTTTTTTTATAACAGGAAGGGAGTAGCATGAATGTGGCTGTTTCCTCTGTGCTGACAGCAGCAGAGTAGATGGCGTGTCTTGTTGCTAAGATCATAGTGTTTTCATTGTAAATGGGATGGCAGGTGGAGAATCCAGAGAATCGGGAGGAGAAGGCATTGGTGTTTGCCCCAAACACTTTGCCCCTTAAGTGCTCACTCCAGTAATGGGGGATTTTGGGGTCATGGTCAAGGTGGGATGCCACTTTATCTTTAGTGACCAGGGCCCACTTTTGAAAGGCGGCGGTGATGTGGGAGGGGAGTATCCGTGCGAAAGGGTCTTTGATTTTTTTTGTTCGTATTTATAGAGGTAGAGGTGTCTTTACGTGCAATGAGGCCTGCCTACAAGTTCTGATGCAAAGCTAATGGGAGGAGGTTGGACGTGATCGTGTAGATCGTGTAGACTGCTGCATTTTGCCCTGTCAAAGGCCTTTCGTAGTATGTTAAGGCGCTCGGGAGTAAGCATACCTTTACACTTTCCGCCGACATTGTAAATACAGGCTACTGTGTCAGTGTACACTTCAGGAAGCATAGTATCATCTGGGGAGGATAGGGTACTCTTTTTTTGATACTCCATGAGATCAATGACTGTGATCCAGTACTCACAATGCCCTGTGGCCGTAATGTCAGTTTGTGCGTGGGTTGGTGGGTTGGATGTCAAAGCTAACTTTGTTTCAAATATCGACATTGTAGGGTTGGTACTTCTTGTTGCCCTCTTGGATGGCAGAGAACCCTTGTTTTAGAAGATCATTTAGGTTTTCATCTGGTGCAGGCTGAGATAAGTTTGGTGCGGCAATATGCTCTTCAAACTTAATGAGGCTCTGCTTGAAGCTTTCACACGTGTTTTTCTGGCTCCCAGGTTGGGTTCCATGAGACCTCCACTGTCTCTCTTTTCTGAAAGTGGATGCGGCTTTCCTTTTCATTTTGATTCAAATTGATACAGGCAGGGCAGGCCCATGAATCATTGGCATCAATAGCTTCCCTTTCAGTGGCATTGCAGCAGCTTGTTTTAAGCAAGCATTGCCAGTGGTAGGTACGGTTGCAGACGTCACAGATGTACATGTCTTTAAAAGGTGGGGAGAGGTCTGGAGATTCAAGTCCTAGATGGTAGGAACAAATTTCGCAGCTTGCACACTTAATTTGGCTCCGGGCAATAGTCTTACTGTATTTGGGCACTGGTTCAACTGATTTAAAGAGGGGTAGGGCCCACCTTTCAATATTCATGGGGGCGGGGTGAAGAACCTCCAATTATATATGTGCAGGATGTCCATATCATCATAGTAGAGTGTGTTGATGGCCTCTGTGGGTGTCATTGAAAAAGCCTTGTCCTTCTTGTATGTCCAGGGTTCTTGTTGAATATGCGTGGTGCGCAGGGGGGTCAGGTTTAGGCTAGGAAGGTTATAAGGTATATCGAGGATCTCACATCTTCTTTTCCTTTGGGGTCTGCGCTGTGATGATGGTGCTGGGTGGTCTGCAATCGCAAAGGTTGGGTTGTTGTGTATCTGGTAAGTTATCGGGTTGATGATATGCTGGATGGGAGGAGTGATTATTTGTGTCAACGCTTGTGTTGCATGATGGTTGTGGCTAGTGATTTGTGAGCGTGTGGGGCGTTTGTTTGGCTGACTGTTTGTAGGTTGTAGTTCAGTAGGCTGAATTACTATTTGTGAGTTTAAAGCAACAGTGTCTATGGTATGAGTCAGGGGCGTATGTTGCTGACTTTCTGTTTGGCTGCGTGTCCTCTTATTTCTGGTACCGGGGAGGGCATCTTGTTGTATGCCGTGCACGTTTTGCTTGTTGGTCTTGGGAGAGAGTGGCCAGTTGGTTAGTGGGTGCAAAATCAGAGGCAAGTAAGTATGATGCCTTTGACCAGACGCGTTTGGTTATTTATATGGATGTCATGCATGGCCAATTCTAGTTTTTGCAGAGTACTTTGCGATGGCAACAGAATGCCGGTATGAGCTTTAACCTTGTAGAGATGGGTAATGTCTATAGACTGCTGGATGTGGTATACAATTATGGTTTCTAGCAATTTGGCATGTTTGTGCCATTTTTCATGCGTTGTAAGAGAGGATGTTTCTGTATCTTAGTATTTGCTTGATCGAAAGCTATTGTTTGTGATACAGCTTCCACCAAAAAAATTCCAATCTTACTCGATAAGGCCTCAGTTTCACCAGCAATGTAAAAGTCTAGGCAGGGCTGTTCCCATGAAAGTCACGGGAAACAGTGCTCATGCGGAGTTCAACGTAGGAAATATGAAATTAACACTTTTATGTTCGTAAAATGTAAGATGTCATCAACGTGAGTATCATGAGGCAGTCGTTGTATACATATGCATAAACAAAGGAAGGAGCAGCAACGTGGAGGAGGTGAATGTACAAAGAAAGAAAAAAGCGACCAAGGTTTCAAATGGAGCCCATTTTCTAATGGGGACGATTGTGCTGTACAAGGTATATTAGAGGGAATCCAGATCACGGGCTTGGAGTGGTATATTAGAGGGAATCCAGATCACGGGCTTGGAGTAACATCGTAAGTGCTAGAAGTGATGTCCATAGGGGGACCTCTAGCTTCTTCTGCGGCCAGTACAGTGCGCATCAGCTCATCCACATCAGCATACCTGTATAAAAGGAAGGCGTGCAAGGCCGATTGAGTGAAATAGGGGTATCATTCATTGCAGTTTACCTGTAAGATTTAAAGGAACTGTGTTGGCGCTCATTATTATGAGTGCGGGCAAAAGGGTCTGTAGAATCAAACTCCTTGTGTGAGAGAGCCGCAGGCGCGCACAACTTGCTGCACAATGTCCTCAAGGTGAGAGGCAAACTAACTAACGCGAGGTAAAAGACTTGTTCCAAGTGAAAGAAAAGCTCCCTTGCGTTTACTAATTACAAAAAGTCTGGAAAATGAGCGGTAAATGGTATAGGCAACATGCACCCGATATACGCACCTGCTATGCAGGCCTGACTTAGCAAACAAACCTACACCTGGCAACCTATCACCGACCAAGTAGTTCCCCCCTGAACCTGCCTCCTGCTTGCGTTTGCCCTGTACAACCATAAGAAAGCCTTGGTTAGGCTCTGGCCAGAATGGTATTTGTTTGGAGTTTTCTCTTTTGCACCCTGATGATGGCCTCATCAGCATAGACTCTGTCTGGTGTAGGTGATACCTTGGGGATGCCTGGTTCATTATGCCTGTGTGTCCTGTCCTCTAAAAACACAAAAGCACTTTCTTCAATTCATCACACCCTTTTCGACATAGCAAGACATTGGAACAGATCATGCACATCGTGTAGTCTTAAGAGAGGAATCCAAAGACGCACTTGAGGATGCCTGAGTCGTCGTGCCTGAAGATGACCCTCTCGCCCTCAAAGGCTATAGTGCCCCCTTGTTGCACAAGCAGTGACTGTTCAGGGGGAGATAGATCGGACCCTGTAAGATGGTGTGTGTGTGTGTGTTTGTGTGAAGAGATGTGTGTGCGTGTGCGTGTGCGTGTGTGTGTGTGTTTGTGTGAGGAGATGTGTGCGTGTGTGAGTGTGCGTGTGTGTGTGTGTAGATATGTGTGCGTGTATGTGTGTGTATGCGCACAGCCACGCCATGTGAGTAGCGATCGAACAGGGGAGACGGACAAATTCCATCTTGTGCGAAAATTTTGTTAACGCAAATTTCCTTGTCGTGCTTATGTATGCGCATGGAGGTCAGCAGGAGTGAGCTCAACAACGTTCAATCACACCATTGCCCTGAGTTCTGATGAAGCAAAGGTGAGCTTGAGAGCGTATTAGGTGACCATGAGACTGCTCACTCAAGACATCTCACTCACATTGGATAGGACGTTAAACGTGTTGGTGACCATTAGACCACAGAGCCCAGCACTGAAGGAGACCATGAGACTGCTCACTCAAGACAGCTCACTCACATTTGGATAGGACGTTGAACATGTTGGAGACCATGAGACTGGTCACTCAAGACATCTCACTCACATTTAAATAGGACGTTGAACATGTTGGAGACCATGAGACTGGTCACTCAAGACATCTCACTCACATTTAAATAGGACGTTGAACATGTTGGAGACCATGAGACTGCTCACTCAAGACAGCTCACTCACATTTAAATAGGACGTTGAACATGTTGGAGACCATGAGACTGCTCACTCAAGACAGCTCAGTCACATTTAAATAGGACGTTGAACATGTTGGAGACCATGAGACTGCTCACTCAAGACAGCTCACTCACATTTAAATAGGACGTTGAACATGTTGGCGACCACGAGACTGCACACTCAAGACAGCTCACTCACATTTGGATAGGACGTTAAACATGTTGGAGACCATGAGACTGCACACTCAAGGTAGCTCACTCACATTTGGATAGGACGTTGAACATGTTGAACAGGCGCAGCGTAGCCAACTCAAAAGGCCGTTGGAACCTGCGTCATAAATTCATCGACATAGAGAGCATTTGAGGCGAAATGACTAGCAACCTGATGGTAAAGGTCACAGGGCATCTGAGGTATAATGTGGCTGCAATCAGTTACATGGAGCATACGGTTTGTGAGGTACGAATGAACATAATGATCAGCAAGGTGATGTGGGGCGCAGGGCATGCAAGGTGCGAATAGTATGTGACTAAATGTTAGTAGTAGCTAGCAAAAATGGTCACTGGAATCTGCTCCGCATGAAATGATAGGGTCGGGATCATAAGGCTAAGCATTTTGAGATTGAAATGAGGCATGAATGTGCAGCATGATAAGCTCACAAGGCCGCTAAAGACCTGCTCAGCATCAGATAGTAAGGCCCAGATCACAGGGCCAGGATCGCGAGGTATGAGTGTAGAATGACAAAGCTCCACTGATATTTACATGCACACTGCACACCGCACACACAAGCACAAACACAGACACAGACACAGACACAAACACAAACACAGACACAGACACAGACACAGACACAGACACAGACACAGACACAGACACAGACACAGACACAGACACAGACACAGACACAGACACAGACACAGACACAGACACAGACACAGACACAGACACACACACACAAAATACGGCACCTACCCCAAGCCAAGAATGTCAAAGGGCGTGGGTGAGTCGAACACAGACTTGGCTTCTCGGTCCCCTAAATAGCCGCGGATGACCTGCGTGCATGGAATGGGGTAAACAGTTTTGTTTCCCTGTGTAAGGTAGATCGGGGAGGATTTGCAACAAACAAGATCGCCAAAACAGCCTCTGATGGCCTGAGCAAATGCCACGTATCAATGTTTCCTGTTTCCTGTGACAGGTAGAATGAAAAGGATTTGCATCAAGATCCCCAAAACAGCCTTTGATGGCCTGTGCAAATGCCACACATCAACTGTAGGGCGTGCAACAGTGGGAGGTTTTGCGATGCAGCATGACAAAGTTAGAAACATGCGAGCGTGCTTTTGCGCACAGCTTTAATGTGATCACAATTGCAGTGGCAAGAGAAGGGTGGTGACATGGACGGCGTAAGGAAGAAGAAAGGAAAAATTATGCAGGAAGTGAAAACCGCTCCCCATATAAATAAGGAAAAGCGTGAAGCACTTTGCATCGAATGGTTGCATATGGCAACGACATAGTCATATTAATACCGAGCTCGCACGCAGTCCTTTGGCGGATTGCAGAATAAGACCATTGGGTACTGAGGCACGCTAATTTCCTGCGTAGCACCTGGACGCTGCGACGTATTGAGCATCAACTAAACATGAATATGCAAATGCATGCTCACAGTATTTGAGGCACGCTAATTTCCTGGGTAGCACCTGGACGCTGCAATGTATTGAGCATCAACTAAACATGAATATGCAAATGCATGCTTACAGTATTGGGCTGTTAAGACGCTCACTCTAAATACTCCCAATGTTGAAATATCTTGACGCCCAGTACTGTGCGCATGCATATTCATGTTAAACTCAGCATCAAAAAGCAATAATTGGCGATGAACAACTACCGTTCATGCTTAAAATGCTTAAATTGAATTAACTACCCCAATGCGAGCTCTGCCAGGCCCTTGTGACTTAGTTTTTTTAAACTGCTCTCGACACTCCGCGAAGGGGTCAGAAACGTTTGCGGTACGCGGTGGTATACCGTCTCTACGGTATGCAATTAAATTGAGCTTACAGCATATGCGCTTGGATAGCATTGAGCCAATGCATTGATAGGAAATGATTCCTGGCAGCCGAGCACCTTATCTCCCATAGGAGCTAATTACCACACCTCCTAATGAGTGACCTCACCTCCTGCACAGTTCCTGGAGAGCCAATGCCCGCAAGCATAGGGAGGAGCTTGGCATAGGGGCTAATATTCATGTCTGGGGCAAAGCCGGGGTTAAAGCCTAGTGCCCTGCGACCAGAAACAGTCATACTGTTATGTGCCACAGAGCCATGAGGTTGGCATAGGGGGTGATGCTCATGTCTGGGGCAAAGCCGGGGTTAGAGCCTAGTGCCCTGCAACCAGAAACAGTCATACTGTTACGTGCCACAGAGCCATGAGGTTGGCATAGGGGGTGATGCTCATGTCTGGGGCAAAGCCGGGGTTCAAGCCTAGTGCCCTGCAACCAGAAACAGTCATACTATTACGTGAGCAACAAGCGCCTTAATGCCACAGAGCCATCAGGTTGGCATAAGGGGTGATGCTCATGTCTGGGGCAAAGCCGGGGTTAAGCCCAGCGCCCTGAAACAGTTGTACTGTTTTGTAAGCAATTGATGCTGTTACGGCATATGGTTGTGTTTTTGCAGGGGAGGTGTGCAGCAAAGAAATGTTACCATCTTTAAGGTCATATGCAACGCAATAATAATTACTCAAAGCAATAGAGCAGAGCTGAAGTCAAAGCTTTGAATAACACAATAACACAGAGAGATTATTCTGGTAGCCTGTGACGCATGTACTCAATCAGCACAGCCTAACGCTCAAAGCAAAGCAGAGGTCAGGCTGGTAATTTGCAATTGCAGAGGTTTTCTATGATGCACAGCGCACAGCCTAACGCTCAAAGCAAAGCAGAGATCAGGCTGATATTTTGCTAATGCAGAGGTCTTCTTTGATGCACAGCCTAACGCTCAAAGCAAAGCAGAGGTCAGGCTGACACTTTGCAAATGCAGAGCACTATGATCCATTTTATTTGTTTTTCCTGCTGTAGACCTTATAGAAAAGATTGGGAAAAACCACGAATTTTTGCAAACCACTTAATATTTGCGCCGCTCGAAGTACAAAGCTCATTGACAACCCGCAAATATGTGTGATCAACTCCCCTTGTGTTTGAGGCCTGAACATTGGCCTAGGTACGCAACCTGAACGCCTAGCTAGACCAATGAGCGAGAGCACGTTTAGTACTAGTTTCCCCCTTCAATGACCAAAACTTAAACGTTAATTTTACAAAAGTTGCAAATAAGTAACCAGCGAAAATACCAAAGACGGCTCCCATGGATAATACATAGTGAAAGTGAGCAACAACATGGTAAGTATCATGGACTAATAGAACGATTCTGCATACAGTTCCACGTCGTGACCCAACTAATAGGGAGCCACTTATGTCCTCATTACCATGCAGCTCATTCACCAAAGCAGACAAAAAGAGACCCAAGCAACACGCTTCACTTACTTGTAGGCGGCGCCGGTAGGGTCTGCGTACAGCTTGTCCATGGGGAACCTCATGTACTTAGAGAACTCCTGCAGGATCAGGGCAGTCAATCAAGGAGCTGTCAGTCTTACACTGTGTGCATGAGTGGAGGTGCAGATGCCTGCGTGTGCGAGACATTCCTGCAGGATTTGGGCAGTCAATCAACTGGTTGTCAGTCTTACACTGTGCGCATGAGTGGAGGTGCAGATGCCTGCGTGTGCGAGAAATTCCTGCAGGATATGGGCAGTCAATCAATGGGTTGTCAGTCTTACTCTGAGCATTAGTGGAGGTGCAGATGGCTGTGTGTGTGCGAGATATGGGGAGCCAAAAGGGCCTGCATGCGTAACAGAATGAGGGCAATAAACACCGTCTGTGTGTGTGGTAAAGTTGGGGTACACCATCTGCGTGTGTGATAAAGTGGGGGTACACCATCTGCGTGTGTGGTAAAGCTGGGGTACACCATCTGCATGTGTGGTAAAATGGGAGTACACCGTCTGCGTCTGCGTGTATGGTAAAGTGGGGGTACACCAACTGCATGTGTGGTAAAGTGGGGGTTCACCATCTGCGTGTGTGGTAAAGTTGGGGTACACCATCTGCGTGTGTGGTAAAGTGGGGGTACACCATCTGCGTGTGTGGTAAAGTGGGGGTACACCAACTGCGTGTGTGGTAAAGTGGGGGTACACCATCTGCGTGTGTGGTAAAGTGGGGGTGTGGTAAAGTGGAGGATTAGGGCGATTTGTACGAACTGAGATGAGCGTTCATCTTAGAAATCCCCTAACAAAAACACCGTTGACACACGGTCCTTATATGTAGGGTTGGCTAGAACTGTATATGTACGCCGTGTGTGACCGTGCATTTGATGAAATCCCTGCAAAAAATGACTGTAATTACTGTGTCTATGTATATGGTTCTGTCCAACCCTACTTGTACGGTTACAAGCATAACTTGGCCAACCCGTTCATTCAAGCTGCTACACGTCACAGCATTACGTACCAGCATTAAATACAATAAGTGATTTGCAGCACAATCAAGCCATCATCAAGTAGGGGGGGAAGAACAGGCGCTCGTGCAGCCGCACCCCCTCAACAAAGGAACCTGGTCCAAAGCAAAGCATACTATCAACCGGTACAACCCGCTACTTACTCTGCTCAACACCTACCTACAAACTTTACATTGAGCACACCCTTTCATACACACCTTTAGATTTTAATTATTGCGCGTAACACGTACACGTAATAGCATCCTCTCCTGCTCATACTCCTGCTCATACTTTCATACATACTCTTTCATACATGCTTTTATTATTGCACCCAGCTCGTACACGTACTAGCATCCTCTCCTGCTCATACTCCTGCTCATACTTTCATACATACCCTTTCATACATGCTTTTATTATTGCACCCAACTCGTACACGTACTAGCATCCCCTCCTGCTCATACTCCTGCTCATACGTGCAATTTTCTTCATTCCACGCAGACAATTAAGGTATTCCTTGCATGAACATCAGTGGCTCTCAGCCTGATACAGCACAGGCCTTCATCGTCCTCACAGTCACAGGCCTTCATCGTCCTTTCGCACACCTGAGCACTCACGTGTTCCTCACATACACCTGAGCACTCACGTGTTCCTCACATACACCTGAGCATTCACGTGTTCCTCACATACACCTGAGCACTCACGTGTTCCTCACATACACCTGAGCACTCACGTGTTCCTCACATACACCTGAGCACTCACATCGTCCAAACATACACCTGAGCACGACAGCGGACCCACGCACCTGTGCAGTCACAGGCCTTCATCATCTTCACATGCACCTGAGCATTACCGAGTACTCACACACCTGAGCATTGCTCGGAGAACCAAGGCCAATCGCAATGACCTGCACTCCAGACGACTCCAGGGTTGGAATGACTGAGGCCTGAGAACAGGACAGATCAATACAGCGGGTAATGACCTATTCATTGGACATTGGACATTTCTAGTAAACGGTCGCATAAATTGGTCATCATTATGGCCGTGGAAATAGTACTTCATTCAAAGGTTCTCAATGACGCAATTTGTGTATGAAGGTAGGTTCAGCTATTGAAGCTGTATAACAAAAAGAAACAATCACAGGCAAAAATAACCACTCCCTTGCAGAACACTTTAATTTGAAGCGGCTGGAAGAGTACGTACACTTAACTTTTAGGGTTGGCCACAATTGTGTACATACGCCGTATATGACCGTATAGTTTAGAATTCCTGCAGAAATTACCATTTAAACACCATACACGACACATACAATATATGTATGGTTCTGGCCAACTCTTTTCATTCTGGGTATTGCTCAAATATTAAGAGCACAGCGTACAAAGAAAAAAGCTTTGTGATTATGCACACAAGCACACAAAACACCCTCCTCTCTGCCTGCGTGAACTCACCAGCTTCCGTGCGTATTCCCATGATGTGAGGTCTGCAAAGTGCGTCAGGAACGGGATGGCTACCTTTGCTCCTTGGTCTGCCTGTAGTGTGGGAGCAGGGAGCACTTTTCAAGTTGAAAATTGTGTGCTCCTTCATTGTGAATTTGAGCCAATTGTATTTGTGTCGAATGTGCGCATTCCACTTGCGGGCGGGGCATTGCTCTACATCGCAATTGGCACTATTAATTGCCTAGTCCAGCAGTTGCTATAGTGCACTTCTAACGCTTCTACCTTCCATAAGTCAAGGATGGGCACGGGGTCTCCTGACCCTGCTTTCAATACAGAAACACCTATAGGTAGGCGTGTGGTGTGTGCGTTGTGCGTGTGGTCAGTGCGAAGTGCGTGTGAACTTTGCGTGACAAGTTTAGCACTTTCTATGCAAACATATGCCTTAATCTGTGGCGCAGCTTGCCGCAAATATTGCAAAGGAATGGACTTGGAATTTGTTGCACACCTCTCAATGCTTCATACTCAGTGCTGGCATGGCACTTTACTTGCTTCCTGGAGTTGGTCATCCTTCTCATGGGGAGTGCTTTTGCCTTACTTCTAGCTGCACACAAGGAAGGGTCCTGAGTACGGGCTAACATGTTATCGCGGAAAAAGTTCAAAATGTATCCAATTTTTTATTGTTAATATGCAAATACGGACAGTAGCATTGGAAAGCCTGGTTCGAAGTGGGACAAAAAATGTCATTTCGAGTTTTTCTTTGTTACAAGCAGGAACAGCCATGAGGAACAGCATATAGTTTATGACAACATCGTTTCTGCTTGCCCTTTATTTCGGCTATCTGTATGCTTGATTGACAACCCCATTTAGGCGAGGGCTCAGAGCACATTTTGAATTTGACACACACACACACACACACACACACAGATTGGGAAATGTGCCTTTATATGGCAGCTGCCAGACAGCCGGCAGGCTACGATCACTTTTACTGAGCAGGCCCAAAAAAGAAAAAGGCCCGAAGTCTATTACAAGATTGGTTGGAGTTAGAGCAGCTGCATTCTTGTTACTCCATGAAGCAGGGGGGGGAACATGGAGGGCGCTGTGAGAGAAGACAAAAATATGCAGGAAGTGTTCACACTCGAAACCAATATCCCAGAACGACTAGGCATTAAACATCTGTGACAAATGTCAGAGTGGGTAACTATCACGGGATGTAATGTCTAGTGTCATTACATCACGATTTCAATTATTTTTACATACTTACTCATCATCTACAATTAGAGGAAATCACTGGTGCTGAAAGGAGAAAAGGTCAAAAAGAAGAACAACGGCAAAAACCACTTTAAAAAAAATTGAGGAAAAGGAGGTTGATCACTTGTACACACATTGTAAACTGCAAACATGCAATTGTGCAATCATGCAATGACAAAAATTGGGTAGAGTCGACCAGAACCACGTCCCTCAAACCAGCGTATACAAAGCATTTTTAGGTAAACTCTCCTTCCCATGAGACCCTGCTTTTCATAAGTAACATATTTACACACACACGCGCACGCACACTCACACTCACACTTACACTCACACTCACACACAAAACACACACATGATGCATAAACATGATGCGTATACCTAGTGCGTACTGTACTGGCGCAAGCTGTACTGACAACGCCTTCAATGTGGCGTGAGCTGCACCACAGGGATGCAACATGGCATGGTGCATGGTGCCTCAAGCTGTTAGGGCAGCTCAGGACCATAACAAAAGCACAGGTGGATCAAGTCAGTGTGTACAAGGTGGATCAAGACTGTGTGTTCAAGGCGGATCAAGACTGTGTGTTCAAGGTGGATCAAGACTGTGTGTTCAAGGTGGATCAAGACTGTGTGTTCAAGGAGGATCAAGACTGTGTACACAACCTGATACTTAGAAGTTCTGCTACTAATGATTTCGACAAGAAACAAGTGGAAAAAGAAAGCCACTCCCTCTCACAGTAGTCAAAGCAACGGAGCCACTTTGGTCCGTACAACCTTACGCTTTCCCCCCTCTGGCCGGCCCTCAGCAAGCGTGCACCTATTCCGATGTGCGCACGTAGAAGACGGTGTACAAAGCAGCTGCACACGTGGTGACGCCCCACGATGCAACCATGAGCCAATAGAACAGGCCAGGTCAGCAAGCGTGCACCTATTTCGATGTGCGCACGTAGAAGACGGTGTACAAAGCAGCTGCACACGTGGTGACGCCCCAAGAGGCAACCATGAGCCAATAGAACAGGCCAGGATCGGCCACGAACAAGGCTGCAACAAAGGACACCGAGAAGAACAGGGCGTCCAGGCTGCCTGACACGCCGGATACGAGGCCTGCAAATGACGTGGCACACGTGTTTAGTTTTTTTTTCCGCCGGAGATGAGGCCTGCAAATGACGTGGCACACATTTTTAGTTGTGGTACTTTTAAATTTGTGACACAACACAGCTGCATAACAAATAGATGAATTGCACAATTTGTCAGCATTACGTTGACAGAAGGAAGGCAGCGTAGTGTATGAATTGAGGCATGGTTTTGGACAGCCGCGAGTGCAGAGCATGGCTTAACTTGGCACAGGTCAACAGCACTTAACATGACGAAACACAGCGTCTCCAGGAAGAAGGAGGTGTGGAAAAAGGCATCAACACTGCCTGGGAACACATGACATATGACTGAGGAAATTGTTGAGACAAGTTAATCGTTGCAAGGTGTACTCGAGGAATGCACACAACATTTATAACTTTGTATTCTGTAATCTCCAGGAATCATCGCAAGGCTAAGTATCTTCCATGTCCTGAGTTTTTCCTTCTTCTCTGTGGTGGAGGAGCTTGATGGCGCCTGGTACCAATTGGCTCCTTTCCCTTTGTCAATGTGGGGGGCGTTTTTCAATGCTGTGTAGTTCTACCTTTTTTCTTTGTTCCTTTTGTCCAGACGATAGTCATCTAAGGCCTAACACCATGTGCATTGTGCATCCACAAGAAAGGCAAGCAAAGCCAACAGTCTTATCTTTTTCCCCCCTTGTCCACATGACTGGCGCACGAGGCCAAGCACCATGTGCGTAATTATGTATTTACAAGGAAGGCAAACAAGGGAGGCGCACAAAGCCAACAGCTGGCTTCCAGCACCAACAAAGACGTTTGCGTGACTCAAAAAATGAGGCTGAATTGAAGTTGCGTAGCAATAAGGAGGTAAGTATGTACCACTTATCATGCTATCACACCAACCTAGATCTTCAGGTGCCACCAGATCCTGCGTCAGTTGTGTGACCGCCAAGTCGAAAGTCCACAGTCCAGTGCGAGAGATGGCCTGTGCATGGGTATGTGTGTATGTTTGTGCAGTGTGCAGGTGCAAATGTGCGTGCGGGTGCGTTTAGATGCGTGCACACTTGTGTGCGTATGAGTGTGTTTGCATGTACACTTTCATGGCTAGCTGGGTATCAATAAAATATTTGGAGGTTACTTACATTTATAATGAATCATGTTTTACCGATCATAGCTCATATCCAAGGAGCAGTCGTTGCGTAATTCTGACTGCTCAATACAAAGCCAGCTATGTCGTTTCTGACACACAAACACACACACCCAAGCAAACCACACTCACACACAAACAAAAACACCCACGCACCACACGCACGCAAACACACAAGAATACAAGGAGGTGTCCATGGCATCGTGCCAGCAATGAGGAAGTGCTGCAGGCTCTGACCAATTCCATGACAGCATTGTGATGTACTTACACAGAAAGAGACAACCACACAAACACACACACATACGTTGCACCATGCCAGAGATGTGCAGCTGCTGCAGGTTCTGAACACTCAATTCCACACGAGCTATGCTCTCAACGCACACACACATGCACACACACACACATACACACATACATCCACACCCATCGTACCATGCCAGCAATGAGGATCCGCTGCAGGTTCTGACCACTCAAGAAGAAGCCAGCTACGTTTGTGACACACAGATGCGCACGCACGCAAACACACACACACGCACGCTTCCACACCCATCGTACCATGCCAGCAATGAGGAGCCGCTGCAAATTCTGATCACTCAATAAGATGCCAGCCACGCGCGGTGTCTTTTCCGGCTTTATGATGGTCATTGTGACGAAGGGGAACAGGCCCAAGGTCAGCCAGCCCAACTGTCAAAGCAGAAAAATTAAAGGGAGCAGCATTTGAAAACGCAATGACGCGACAAAGTATAGGTGCAAGGTGCAAGGAATAAGAAGCCACTGAAAACAAGTTATTGGTGATTTGATGAAATGGAATTTCATGGGATGGGTTGGCAGGACAGCCCCAAGGTCAACCATGCCAGCTGCAAAGGAAGAAAGGGGACGACGTGTGATTTGTGTGTGAAGGGTAAAATAAGTTATGGCCATGTGTCAGTACATGGTGATCTCATGATGTGGGGTATGGGTGTGAGGAATATGATGTGGGGTATGGGTGTGAGGAATATGATGTGGGGTATGGGTGTGAGATATGTGATGTGGGGTATGGGTGTGAGAAATACGCAGCCTTTGGCACAAGGCAATGATGTCTGGAACCGGATCAGCTGTAGAGGCAGGGAAGCCGTACGAAATGCAAAGGGAGGGAAAAGGCATTTAAAACAAGAGTGTGTCAAATCAGCAACTTTACGAGCATGTAAAGAGCGAAGAGCGATCCTTTTGGGGGAAGGGGCGGTTGGCTCCTTCTCTGGAATGTATATGTAAAGCCAAACAGCAAGGGGACATGGCACCAACCAATTGGTCTTGGATCTGCATGTATACCTTCCTGCTCCAATTTGATACTAAGCACGGCCCCCCCATGCAAAACCGGCAAGCTCTGCACTTCCCAACACAAAGCATGAATCCCTATACCTCTCTGATCCCAAAAGGCTCCCAACTACAAGTTGGAGATTCCTTTGTATCTAAGCTTGTGCATTCTTCTGAGGCTGGCCGAAAGGGGTGGTTAGCAGCTAGTCGCCCCTGCTCTAACCACTAAAACCATCAATTGCTCCCATCTGGAGATTCCTTTATATCCGGGCTTATGGATCCATTTGGTCAAGAAGTGCCCGTCACAATAACGGGGTATTACGTGAAGGAAGGTCGCCCGAAGAAGGGAGTGACCTTCAGCCTTCACCCCCTTATTGTGACAAGGGAAGGTGACAGCAGCCTTCAGGAAAGAAAAGAGTGACCTCCAGCCTTCACCCCCTTATTGAGACGGAGGTGAAGGTGACAGCAGCTTTCACAGGAGAAGGGGGCGACCTTCAGCCTTCACCCCCTTATTGTGACGGAGGTGAAGGTGACAGCAGCCTTCAGGGAAGAATAGAGTGACCTTCAGCCTTCACCCCCTTATTGTGACGGAGGTGAAGGCGACAGCAGCCTTCACGGAAGAAAGGAGTGACCTTCAGCCTTCACCCCCTTATTGTGACGGGGGTGAAGGCGACAGCAGCCTTCACGGAAGAAGGGGGTGACCTTCAGCCTTCACCCCTTATTGTGACGGGGGAAGGTGACAGCAGCCTTTACCAGGCATAACAAGGATTTGAAGGCTGAAGGCCATGCTTATTGTAACCATTGTAACCAATGTAACCATTGCAGCCATTGTAACCATTGTAACCATTGTAACCAGTGCAACCATTGTAGCCATTGTAACCATTGTAACCATTGTAACCATTGCTTGTAACCATTGTAGCCATGTAACCATTGTAGCCATGTCACCTTTACACATCACAATAAGAGGGCGAAGGCTCAAGGACACGCTCTTGAGCAGCCACTCTAGCCAGAAATGGCTTTCACCTGGTAGAAAATTCCTAGCAGCCCCGTCTTCCGTAGACCCAGACGTGGAGCTAGCAAGGGGAAGATGGCGGTGGCTCCAAGCCCAGTCAGAGCGCCCACACCTCTGTACATGCTAATCTGCACAGCAGGGCATTGTCAGAGGGGCACTGTGCGTTTGCAGAGACAGACAGAGGTTGGCCTTGCCTCCTCTAATCCGGTCAGGGGTCCCACACCTTTTGGTTCATGCCAACCTGCGCAGCAAGGCAAGGCAGATCTAGACAGACGCTCATGGTTGACAACATTCTGCAGTCCTGCCTTCTCTGATCATGGCATCTCAATTCAAAAGCGAGCGGACCACAATGTGCTGAACTCTCGACAGTCAAAACTAAGAACAGCTCACAAACTCTGCCAGCCTGACCAGACATAAAGGATCACAGGGATAAAGAACAACTAACACACATAGGCACATAGGGCTGGACAAAATCATATAGTTGCACCGCATATGACCGTTTATTTGGTGGTCTTCCTGCCAAAAATACCGTATATACACATATACACCGTACATCATATGATATATGGTATATGGTTCTGGCAACCCTGCACATACAATTGCACGACGCACTTTTGGACCATGTAGCGCAAGAGAGAGACATACACACACGCGCATGGCATACCTTCAGATATTATACACATAGGGTAAATATACACATTAGAAAATGTGCACACATGCACACCACACTTTTGTATTACCTACGGCTAGAAAACAATAAACACACATTGCCACACAGCATACTGTTGCGTCACCTACAGCAAGAGAGAAATTTAGCACGTGCATGACAGTAGTGTCCTACACGTGCTCTATTTCTAACCTGCACACACACTTACACAACACATACCTACACAACATACTTTTGTATCACCCACAGCAAGAGAGAAATATAACACACGTGCACGACACAACTAACACACACATACCTACACAACACATTGCCACACAATATACTTTTGCATCATCTACAGCAAGAGAGAAATATAACACACGTGCACAACACAACCGACACACACATACCTACACAACACATTGCCACACATCATACTTTTGCATCATCTACAGCAAGAGACAAAATATAACACACGTGCAAGACACTCTAGTATCACTTACAGCAAGCCTGATCTGGGGGCAACATGCCTGCTGGTAAAGGAAGAGAAGAAGTCATTGCACACGCCTCTGCCGCTGTGAGCTAGCCTTTTAACAAAAAGAAGTCACAGGCTAGGGTCTAGCATTTACATAAAATTGCTTGCATGCACTCTGTTTTAATTATGCCGTCAACACGCCACACACTTTCGCCTCAGTCAGCCCGCTCCAGTGCAGGTAGGGATTCATGATCATACAGAATGAGTTTGCAATATCTTAAACGCCACACACTTCCGCCTCTGTCAGCCCGCTCCAGTGCAGGTGGGGATTCATGATCATGCAGGGTGAGTTTGCAATATTTTAAACGCCACACACCTCCCCCTCTGTCAGCCCGCCCCAGTGCAGGTAGAGATTCATGATCATACAGAGTGAGTTAGTAAGATTTCACACACCTCCGCCTCTGTCAGCCCGC
>Ga0307945_1000246_pt1 | contig 34897 bp, 36 predicted proteins | sample OrgLakmetagen228_FD_201818 | JGI IMG/M metagenome (GOLD analysis project Ga0307945, IMG submission 201818) | Saline water microbial communities from Organic Lake, Antarctica - #228 | ecosystem: Environmental > Aquatic > Non-marine Saline and Alkaline > Saline | place: Antarctica: Organic Lake...
CTGCGCGAGTGTGCGTGTGTGTGCGTGAGTGAGAGAGAGAGAGAGTGAGAGAGAGAGAGAGAGAGAGAGAGAGAGAGAGAGGGAGAGAGAGAGGGAGAGAAGGAGAGAGGGAGTGTGTGTAAGAGTGTGTAGGTTTGCTGCAAAACCTGGCGTGCTCATTACTTATTCTGATACTTAGGGAAGCAATACCTATTCTGACGCGGGCGTTGCTGTAAATTTGTAAGTTGTGCCATTGTGTCAAGTGTGCCATCTAAGCTCCTACTCTCTGGTTGAGTTTATCAATCATTCATGCAGCAAGACAGGTTCCCTGCTGCAATGCATCGTAGCTTATGTTTCAATCCCTATCAACAAGTTTCATTTGCTTAGGATACCATTTGCATTTCCCTGGGATTGGCACGCCTTCTATTTTAGGCTTCGATGCACATACACACACGCACATTTCCGCACCACACACATGCACACATACATTTCTGCATGCAAAGGCTCTTGAAGGAGAGGAGGAGGACGGCGTAGTTCCTCAAAAGGTGGGTGGAGTATCAATTGTTATAGCAGTTGTCCTGTGACTTTATGAGCATCCTAATGCATTTTGTCCACAGCAAAGTTGCTCAAATTGACTGTCCACCACTCACAGAACTGCGTAGGCGCACTCACACACACACATATGCACGTACACACATATATACTCACATACACACATAAAACACAGGGAGCACGTCGGCTGGCCAACAGGCAGTCTCTAATGGGCATAGACGAGTCGAGCGTGGAGTTGCGTCTGTTCCCGTACCAGCTGGACTCAAAACTGTTGTGGGATGCCATGGCCAGCATGGATGCGCTGGAGAAGGTGGGTGTGGCAGGTTCACCGATGTGCTGGTGAAGGGGGAAAAGGCGGGCATGCAGGGAAATTTAAGGTGGTTGAGATGGTCTGAGATGCTTTGAGATGCTTTGAGATGGTAATGACAGCAGTGTATGGCTGGAGCAACTGGGAGAGGCCAGGAAAGCAGTGAGGGGGTGGGGCAATGCTGGTCGATGGTGCTGGTGTGGGACTGTATAGCAGGCGCAACGCTTCTTTTGTGTGACACACTGTGTAACCAGTGTGTGCCATCAGTGATCTGTACGATGGTGCTCAATGGTGCTGGTGTGGGACTGTATAGCAGGCGCAGCGCTTTTTTTGTGTGATACACTGTGCCACCAGTGTGTGCCATCAGTGATCTGTACCAGCGCATCTTCTGTGTGATACACCGTGCCACCAGTGTGTGCCATCAGTGATCTGTACCGGTGCTTTGACTATGAAGATGGTGTCGTTGTTTTAGTGTTCTGAGGTTGTGTGGCATCACATCTTGCCTGGCCGCTTCTCACTCCCTGCCCTTTTGAGTGGGTGACGATTCCAGATCAGATTTCATTTTTGTAATCATGGCCGGTTCTCTGGAGCACAATCACTGACGAACATGGTTGTATAAAATGAGGTATCCTTTAAGTCGAACTATCCCGTAAAGCTTATGATCAGGGAACAGTGAAGGTGAATGCAGCTTGGGCACATGCTAAGAACTGAGTCTGCCTCTTAGCACCTTACCTCTACACCCGCCAAGTTATTGTTTTGTGCTTCCAAGACAAGAAATAACTAATGGCCTTTTCCTGTTCAACTTGCAGGTGAAAATAGTGCGCCGTGCAGCTGATGCAGATGCAGTTTTGGGCCTACGGTCCAGCGTCAAGTCCGATGCTGCCCTGCGGAAGGTGGCAAAGGTGTGTGTGTGAGTGGGTGGGTGGGTGTGTGAGAGAGAGAGAGAGAGAGAGAGAGAGAGAGAGAGTGTGTGTTTGCGTGCGTGCGTGCGTGCGTGCGTGCGTGCGTGCGTGCGTGCGTACAAAATGAGTTGGTAGGGTCACAAGAGTCTTATTAATATGGAGTTATGCAATTGTGCCATTAAAGCTGTTTGGAGTAAGGACATGCTGCAAGTAAATAATGTTTTTCGGAACAGGCTTAAGTGTGTCCAGTGTATGTGGTATGCAACACACACAACACATTTCACACATACGCACACACCTGCAGGAATGCCAGATCCCCATCTACGCCATCAAAGGCGGCAACGTGCCCAGCCTCACAAGGGCCTTCCGCACCCTGCTTGGTGTGGACCCCTCTGCAGGTCAGGCACACAGGGATGGCACAAGCATAGTGCTTTATGCTTGTACTGCATAGGGATGGCACAAGCACAGTGCTTAACGCTTGTACTGCACAGGGATGGCACAAGCACAGTGCTTAATGCTTGTACTGCAAAGGGATGCACAAGTACAAAGCATAAGAGCAGCACGCAGTGTTGCTCTTATTGCGTTTGAGCAATTTTGGGGCCTGCCCTTCACTCAGAGTGCCTCTAACCCGCAAGTGCACTAGGCCTTTTGGTCTGACGCCAACAGACCTTCAATCACGCAATGTTAGCATCCGGGCAAGAAGGTTGACACGTCATACGTGGATGTGGCGACCCCTGGAGGTGTGTTACCGCTGGGTAGGCCAGAAGTGTGCGAATACACTGTATACGTGTGCTTAAACGAATACACTGTATACGTGTGCTTGCACGAGTACACTATATATATATATATGTGCATACATGAATACACTGTATACGTGTGCTTACATGAATACACTATATACGTGTGCTTACTTGTTTTCTTTGATACAAATCTTGTACAAATGCCATGTGTGTTTGGTCATACTGATCGCAACAAAAGTTGTGTGCCGCTGTGGTTCTGACAACCCTGGAAAAAGTAACACCTCATCCGTGGTTCTGACCCACCCTGACGTAAAAAGTATGTGGCTCTGACCACCCGCAGGTAAGTATGGTACAATGTGTGGTTATAACCGACCCTGAGATAAATGTTACCTCATAGTGGCTGCAGAGGGGGAGGGAGCGAGCAGCAGCTGCAGCATGCCCTCAATTTCAAACTGCCACTTTAATCATCCGACGTGTGGGCCCTGTCTGACCCTACACAGGTGGATCCTTCGTCCAGAAATCTAGCAGCAGAGGAGGGGCAGCAAGCAGCAGTATGCCCTCTGCTAGTGGCTCGAGCCTGGGCAGTGGATACCAGGCAATGAATGAATCAGAGGCACTTGAGGAGGTGTGTGTTGTGAAGGAGCATGTGGGGGTGGGGGTGTGCATGTGTGTGTATGCATGTGTGTGTGTGTTTGTGTGTGGTGTGTGTGTTGTGGATGAGCGTGCGGGGGTGGGGATGGGTTGGGAGTGGAGATGATTTCCTGTTGAGATTACATGAACAGGTATGTGGGTTTGATTGTGCGTGTAGTAGTGCATTTGTTTATAGAGCGGGTTTTACTCTGTGACTGATTGTATGTTTCCTGGAACGTATCATACGGCACTAATGCCCCGTGGTCACACATTTTTTACATACGCTGACATGTAAGCACCACAAAAACACCGATGCATATGTGTACCCACACAAAACACTCATAATCACATGTACACACACATACACACAAATGAACACACACACACACATATATGTATACACACGCACACAAACACTCATGCTCTCACTCTCAGACACATCCATAATCCACGCAATCATGGTGCACACACATACACTCACACGCACACACAAACACACAACACAGGCCCGTCTTGCTTGTGAAGATATTGTGGGGCCACTCCAACAGCAGGCTGAACTCTTGCCTCGCACTGCCTCCGTAATTCAGGTAGGACCACTCAGAGCTCCTGCCATGTCGTGCGCCCCTGTCACATGCACGCACTGAAACACACCTCGAATCCTTGTTTAGGACGTAACCTAGTTGAAGACATTCTGCACATCTTAACCATGCTAGGAGGTAACTGCTACACACAGACAGGTGTGTACACACACTGGCACACTTATGATGCATGCCACACACCTCAAACATCACGCGCACACACACATACACACATCACACACACCTCCACACAAACACATTTTGACACACAGGAGCAGATCAAGCTTGTTGCACGGTACCGGTTTGCATACAAAATCTTGGGTGGGGAGGAAGAAGGCCAAGACCAGAGGCTGAGCATTTTGCCAAACTTAGAAGTGCTGTGAGAGTCCCTCTTTGCACCTACACAAAATGAGTCCAGCCCCCCGCTGTTGCCCATTGAAAAGCCCTTCCCTCTAATTATTCTCCATGTGGGAGGTTGCGTGGCTCTGCATCCATTGGGTGGTGCAGGCTACAAAATGACAGCCTTACCTGATCCATGCTGATAGTGTCATCACTATCTGCCTTTTATTTATATTTCCTTGTCAGCCGCCTGCTCTATGCACTAGGTATGCTGCCCTTGCGTAAAGCACCTTTTGCCTTGGGCCAAGTTGACTGCAGCTAGCTTCTCTTTTTGCTGCGCGCAACCCTTGTACCCCTCCCTTGTACCCTGACATATCTATACACTAGACACTTTCCTAGCCAACGCAAATGTCTGCACCTCGGTTGGGACTGATTAAATAGACCCAGTTCTGCATTAGTGGTACTTGGCTACAAACGTAGCCAACCTAGAAATCCAGTCATGCTGTGTTGACTCGTGCTGTACTTGACCTTTGAGTGCTCTGCATTCTGATTAGTAGCAAAAGCGTGTGGTTCTTAATAGTAATATTTACCTGCTGTGGTTCAGTTGATTTGATAGCACTGATTTCATGTCATTCATGCTGCCCATTGATATTATACAAGCAATTTGTGTTGCCTGAAGAGCTCCCTCGTGATTGAAATGACCGCTTGACTTGACCAGCAGATCACTATTCAAGGGATGCCCCTTAACCTTTGAAGCTGCAACTACCGGAAGTAAAGCCACAGAAACTGCTATGAATTGTGAAGGAGAGGCTGGAATTCAATTATTAAAGGTCTGACAGCCTTTCCATTTTACTTGCCCAATTTGCCCTTATGACCTTCTGATGCATTTTTCTGGATTTCACCCTTCACAATCTATGGCAAAGTGAGTGCTGTCGACATCTCACTGAATGAAACTTTTTGCACTCCCCTCCCTGCCAACATTATATAATCATAGAGAGGTATAAGAGCATAGCATACAGAATGCTCATCAATTTAGCAAAGCTGGCTCCCAAGGGTCCTACATTATTATCATAGAGGATATGAGCAGCAAAGAATGCGAGCTTTGCAAAATGACCTCTAATTTCCCAAACCATTAAAACAGTGTTTTTTCCACCCGCCCTCGCTGGTAAAATAAACAAGAGATGTACTTCAGCTTCCCAGGATTCGCTTATTGGTTGAACCAAAACAAGGCTCTGGCTAGTGTGAGCTCTAGATGAGAGAGAGAGCCTTTCCTTAATGCACGCAGCAATTTCCGGCATAGACTTTTACTTCTTTGGTTACTCCCATCTTCCAAACAGATGCATATAAAAGCGAAAACTGTGGAGTGGGTGCCTGGGTGCTTTGGAGTAGTGGCGGCAAACAAGGAAGATTCGATAACCAAAAGCATTCAACTGTTGGACGCTGGGACAGCACCACTGGTCATCTCCCCCAGACAGCAATCAGAGATCTTGGCAAACAACAGCACGACATTGAGAACAAACTCTATGAGGACACATCAAACCCTAGCTTGCTGCTCTTCGGCTTGATCATAAAACTCAAAAGCTCTCATCCTGAAGCAATGTAAAATAGTTTATCGTGCATGCACACACGAATGCAGACATACGCCTTTTTGCTAAAATACGTGATGAGACAAGAGGGCAGAGGAGTAAATAAGGCCTCTTTTAGAAATTATCATGAGTCGCGCACGCATGGCGTCTACCCAGGAGTTGCATAGCGTTGTGAAGTGATGTGATTTGTACTTTTCGGTGACATACCAAGGTCCATCAAAAGACGCGGGGCAATTCGCCATTATAAAGTCGTAAATTTCCAGCAAATGTCTGGAATGAGGGAATGCACAGCAGAAGGCGCATAGTCAGAGCCGGCTACAAAAGGCATTTGCAAGAAAAAACAACTGATACGTACGGGGACACACACAGCTACTTGGGATTGAGGCTCGTAACAAATCCCTACTACCAGCTCAAAGTGAAATAAAAGGCTGCAGGAACTTTTTAATTCCCTCTCTTCCTTGTGCCAAGGACCTTGGCTGCTGCACTCCCTGCTAGCAGGACAGAGGTGCAACATCCTTACAAGGTTGACAAGGTTTACAAATTAAGTCATCAGTCAAAACGTGCGACTGCTAGGCTTGCAGCATCCTTACTACAGCTCAACAAGGTGAAAGAGGCTGCTCTAGCTCGATAATTTTCTTTCCTCTTATTGTACCTGCTTGGCTGCTGCACTGGTGAGGACTGCGCATGCAGCTTTGGCACTGCTGCACTCGCTTGTCTGTCAACAAAACATTTGCATTACATTATATTACATCAACAGGCCTGTTATCTAGGTATCAAAAGATATGAACAGTGCTCGGCTTTCCAGAGCTGATTTCAGGTTAGAGGAAAAGATAAGAGAGGCAGGGTCATTGTGTAATACTTAATACAATAGAAACTGTAAAACACACATGTAGTACCAGCATGAAATAAACGAGCACAAGAAGCTGCCTTCTGCTAATTTGGTGTGTCAAGCTCAGTAGTGCTTGCCATCCAGCTCCTCCTTTTGGCCAGGGAGGCAAATCCCCGTTTTCAGGCACATCTCGTCCATGTACCTGGTGCCGTGCATAGGTAAAACGTGCCTTTATCAGCTCGAGAATTGCAGGAAATAGAGAGAGTGATGCATGCAACCCAAACCTAGTAAATATAACATTGGCGGTTTGGTCTACATTGCAATAAGTCTTCACAACTGCACTTCTCAGCTTAATCTTTGTCCTGCTCACTACATTTCACCGTGGCTATGGGCAGTGCGTTTGTGTGTTGCATGCAAGTAACGCACCACCGCTGCAATCAAAGTAGCTATAGAACGAAGCCATCCGGCCACTCACTTGTGAATGGGGATGTCCTTGCATTCATGATGCTTGCAGTGCTCTTCTATGATGGCCTTGGCTTGGCGCTCTTGTGCCTCCCTGTCTTCTGCACGCTCCTTCAATGCCTCCTCCGTGGTGGCTGGCTCCAAAGCTTGCTCCCTCAATCTGATGATCTTGGAAACAGCCTGCATGTTGTGTTTTGGCTCCTGTCACGCCTTTTTAGATTTTGATATTTATCAGCAAAATGGTGCAGCGGTTGCTGACAATATGTAGTGAACAGGAAGATAATAATGTGGTAGAACACGTCAGCAGCAAACTGAGAATAACGCAACAGTGACGACTACCTTTTCCCTCAACCAACAAGGAGTGGTACCTACCCACACCAATATGGTCGCGATCCTTAATAATGAAGCAGACTTGTTGAACGAGAATTTTTGAGCATCAATCAGTGTACATGCGCATGAAATATCGCAACAAGACGAGAGGCACCTTGTAATCACTTACGTACCTCATCAATAACCTTGGCCTCCTCAGATGCCCTTTTGGCCTCTCTTTCTGCAGTCTCTGCCATCTGTTCTTTGACTGCTGCTTCTTCCTCGCTTGTAACAAGCGCTTCTTGCCTGCAGGCATGCAGAGTCAGTGGCCATACATAGTTCATGATAAGCCGCCACTGTCACTCAAGACAGAGATCCCCTGCTTGTTTTGCTGGTATACGCCTGGAGAGCATACAGACAGGGGGAATTAACCGTGCTGGATTTTTAACAGTCCTTATTTGCTGCTTCTTCTAGAGGCAGCAAAGTGTGATGACCTGTTCATCACATGGTGGCACATGCTTTTTCAGTGGGCCACTTTTACTGGGAGGACCTGCCATCCATGCACCAAGAGCCGTTGAAATGTCAGATGCACAAATGCAACAAAATAAACTACTGTTGAAATGAGCTAGCGTGCGCTCTCTCTCTATATATAAGTATCTCTCTATATATATAAGTATTAGCATGTTTTGATACAGCATAGTGGAAGTGAAAGGTCCGCAAATGATCACTTCAGCTGTAAAAACAAATTTTTAACGTTGGACAACATCTTATCAGGAAGAAACCCAAGGCACGATCATGTATACAGCACCTGGATTGCTTTGAAGCCATGTGCAGCTGCTGCTCCAGGTGGTGCAGTGAGTCAGGGGCCTCCCACCTGTTCATTCAATAGTACATACAATGGTTGCAATGGTTGCAATGGTTACAATGATGGAAAGTGACCTCCAGCCTGGTTGTTTGGCTGATCGGCTACTGACTGGTCTCGGCCAGCCACAGATCCATAAGCTCAGAAAGAAAAAGTTCAGTGTTCTGCCGAGTAAGGAAATAGTATAAACAAGTTTGGAACACATGGTACATGCATGTATGGTCGTCCAAGTTGGTAAAACATGGTCATATAAGATGGTAAGTAGGTCATACAAGTTGGCAATATACAAGTTGGCAATACGTGGTACATGGTCATACAAGATGAGGACATGCGTAAGATTTCCCAAGCTAGAGAACAATGGGTGAATGACAATAAAAAAACAGGTCGAACACACGACAGGGTGTATCGGCACGAGTACAGCGGTGTAAAGCTTCGAACACAAGTACGGAAATGCGAAGCCTCACAGACAGCAGACTCAAAAAAAACTTACATCTCATCCACCATGTGCGCTGCAATGTGAGTCAATGGCGTTGGCGCCCCAAAGCTCGCCAGCTCAATGGCAGCCTCTGAGTGCGCTGCGGGCAGCAGATCCGTAACATCACCGCCCGCTGCATGCTCTGCCTCCCGGTAGATACGGCACGTCAGTACCTCGCCTGCGTTTCACAATTACAAAGAAATAGATGTGGGGCAGGAATCCAGGCCATAAGTGACATGTGGGTGGCACCACCTCCAGCTGCTTGTTTAGACTCTGTAGATGCAACATGTCAGCACATCGCCTGTTCAAGCATTAAGAAATGATGTCTGCTTGCTTTTTGTATAAAGAAAAGCAGAGAGGGTGGCATGGGTTTTACTCGGATGCACAATCGATCTATTGTTATACAACCAGGCTATCGATTGAATTCTGGCTGAAATAGACTACCCGGCTGGCCTGGACGAATTGTATAGCATTTGACAAAAAAAGAACCTATTATGCCCCAGCCGTCGTGCCGAAGAAAAGGGTCTCTCTGGGCTTGGAACAACATAAGTTCAATGCATTGATGCTTCCAGATCTATAAGCAGAGGGGAAAGTGCTAGATGCAAACAGATTTGATACAAAGTACTCACACATTACAGTGGGTATGAAGCACAAGTATCAAGCCCACAAGTTGCACCTACCTGTGCATGTGAACACCTCTAGAAGGCTGTGGTCCAGAAAAATGCGGAGAGTAACTGGCCGGCGGTTCTCTGGATTACCATGCTTATCAAGCGGGTGGTGCAGCTTGCTCCCTGTGTATGTGTGTGTGTAATAACCAGAAGTGTTCCTAGATAATTACATTGAAAGTCACATGATTTGACTTGCAGGATGTATTTACCAGGTAACAGTAAAGGCCCTTCAATAAGAGTCTGCACTGCCCCCATACAGCACAGCAGATTCATCCTGCATCATGGGCTGACTCATGCAACTAATACCATGTGACATGGAAACGATCAAAAGCAGGGCATGATCTTTCTTACCACCTGCAGAAAGCACAAAAGCTTAAACAAAATCAAGCATGAGGTGTACGCTCTGGCGCTTACTAAGCCTTACCAACAATGTGCGTTCCAGCCACATCCACGCTGCGTTTTTCCATGTGGCCTTTACCGTTGCACACCTGCATGCAATTGATGTGGGGGACGTATTGTTTTGGTTAATGAAGCAGCCACCCTGAGCAGATTTGATCTGCCGACCTTTTTCTTGGCACACAATGAAATCTTTCTTTCAGCCTTGTGCACGTACCCGTAGCTCATGTATGCCCTTCAGATCACGCTCTTCAACAGCACCTGCCATCCTGTATGGGAAAGGAATCGACACATACATCAACGAATGTAGACATAAACACTATATTTGAAGAAGCCTTGTCATGGTGTAGGTGCCCAGGAGACTCTTAAATTGTGATAATAATAACAGAATCACCTGTCAGATACATTCACACCAACGTCCTTGTAAGTGTGGTAAGGTAAACCACACAGATCTTCAAGGCGCTGGCGGCCGTTGCTGTACACCTGTGACACAAATAAGAGCCATGTGGTATTACGAGCCATTTGCTGTCTTGCCCAGAATCTATGTAGGCATAAATGCAGTGTTTAGAGAATGTTCTTATCTAGCCTGCAAATGCACTGACCCTGTGGCCTATTCATCTGATGTTCAATTTTCCGAAATTCAAACCGTGACTTCTATCTCTTTCAAACAAACCTTAAACCTTACATTTTAACAATCAAACATAGGAGGACAAATTGTACCCACCACATCCAACCGCTCCTCATTCCAGTCGTACAGCAATGCAGCACCATACAGCCCACTAGGGATGCCGCTCTTGTGAGGTTGGTCGCTAGGGTGGGGCAGAAACAGAATGCCACTCTTGAGGACCTCTGGACGATGTGACATCCCAGCTTGCCACCCTGTGCCCTCCTCCCCTGGATGGGCGGGCATGGTGTTTATAAGTTGAGGATGTTGCGAGCTTAATTGCTTTGAGCCGTGAAGTGCAATCATGAAGGTGGGTGGATGTTTTGACAGCTGATGTAGTGGCAGCATTCTCGTGAGGCAGGCTTGAAGGCATGCATTTAAACCTGTCCATTATCAGAGTTCAGGTACCTCAAACAAACAGGTAATGAGTCGTATTAGCAGACAGACTTACCTGCATCAGCTGTCACTCCATCAGCCTGCTCAGGTGCCTCCATTGCTACCGGGGGGTCAAAAGTTACCTCAAGCTCCACGTGGCCTGCTTCACCCACCTCACTAGGAAGAGGAAAGGGCTTACCTGCAAAGGATGGTGGCAACAAGTTCCAGTGCTGCTGAGTTCAGTGTAAAACATGCGGACTCCAGTTCTTGCAGCATAAGTGAAACACAGTTCTTGTAATCCACTAATCCTCACAATCTGCTCTTATTTAAAATTATCCATTTTATTTTCCCTTCATTTTCATTAATAGGGCTCTCTGCCTTCAATTTCTGCATTCCTCCTCCTAAAGCAAATTGTCAAAAGGGTGGACACAGAGCCCTTTAATAGAAGGGGCTTCAATTAATCTAGACAGGTATGTGCCTTTCCCGGCAAATTCGCTGTTAGACACGCAGATCATGCAGCCGAGCTTGTGCTGCCAGTTGAGGCACACATGTCTAAGGTTGGCCAGATTTGTATATATACGCTGTATATGACCGTGAATTGGTTATTTCCCTGCCAAAAATACCGTACATACATCATACATACATGGTTCTGGCCAACCATCGTCTAATGTTAGGCTGCTGCGTAAACCCCACTTCTTGCTGCAATTTTTTGCAACAGTGCACTCAAAGCAGCAGAGCATACATGTTTGAAGTTCTGACGGCTTTTTATTTGATTGGAGTAAAGGGTGAGATGTGCAAGTAATATGCCATTCCTTTCAAGCACCAACCCCTGGTTTAAATGCCCTGCATATGCATGTAGTCCTGCCATTATGAACAGGATGCTTTACTTGTTAATGAGATTGATAACCTGCTTGTGGTAGCTTACAAGGTGAGCTCCAGTATGATGCTAGACTGATCCCAATCTGATAAAGTGGCGTGTTATTGGTATTGGTTGCCCCTTGAATGCAGTTGAGTGATATTTTTGCCTTGTGCCCCTTCCTAGCAAGATTGGGGGCCTTAGAGCAGTGAATTCCTTTGGCAAAAATACAATGTAGGCTCAGACTCATCCTGAATTTGTAGCTGGCACACTTATTATTGTGTACACAAATTTAGAGCAATTCAAACCCTATCAATATGAAGTGACCTTAATGGCTAATGGTGTTAAGCTCTGATGCCTTGTGCAATATAGTGTATCATCCAAAAACGAGACAAAACCACATTCTAACTCACCAGGAATTAGGTCAAATCGCCCTTCCCACCAGGAAGCATCAGACTGACGTAGCTCAGAAATGCTTGGTAGAGGCTCCTGCGCAAAACAAGTAAACAAAGCTGATTGAGAATAACGTTCAGGAGCTCTTCAGTGTTCTCCTCATCGAGGGAGGCAGTTTCAAAAATGTGTGTGCATGAAGCTGTAGCAAAACGGCACTCACATGTTATTAACAGTGCCGGAAAGAGAGATTAACAGTGTCATGGCAAACTAAGGCATCTTAAACCTTACTTTTAATGGAATATATGTTGACTCCCATTTCCTCCAAGGCCAAGTTGCATGCAGTTGTAGCACATTGAAAAGCCACACCCCGAAGGTGCATTTAAATGGCTTACCTGCCAAAGCCGCCCGGGAGACCTTGGGTGCCGCCACAGCAGCCTGGGAACTGACATGCAGCTACCGTACTCATGCTCCCCGGAGACATGCTCAGGTCGTCCTTCATCATGGACATATAAGTGGGTGGACAGGGGAACACTTTTAGCAACCATAAACAGCTGTAGAAACACAGGAGGAGATGGACAGAAGAATTCCATTACACGATAAAACGCCATTTCCTGGAGCGCACGTACCAGTTTCTTGGCACCAGCCCCACATCACAAGACGCCCTGCAAACCAACATATGGGGTGTTGAGACAAACAAAAGACATTTCTGTCATTGAAGCCATTTCATGTAAGGTTGTAAGTTTCACTGCTTAGCAAACACATAAACACATAGCACACTGCTGAGTTCAGAGTGCGACAAGGACCTCCGCTCCTGCATTACAAAAGTGATTTGCTACTCCTTCATTTCTGGTTTTACTTTGTTTGCATCATGGGATGGCAGTGAATTGTTTACAAGGTCTAGTCACAACTGTCCATACTAGGGGAAAAGGTAGAAATAATAACTCAAACTAAGAAGAAAGAGTTGTAAGTACCAAGGAAATAAAAAGCTGGGGATACACAAGAGAAACCAGATAAAAAAAGCGAGAGTGATATGAGTGATGTCACTTTGCTATACTCCAAGAACTAGAGTTCAAGTGTTACACATTGAACGCAATTTTATACCTTGGTCGTCACAACTCCATGTCTTGGCTATGTTCCCGTCATGCAGCCGTTTTTGGTTTCATAACTATTGAGCAGTCGCAAAAGTCCCCGCAATTAGCACTCCAATTATTTTGGGATGCGTGTGTGAATTGTTCATGGCCAGCTGGAACTGCAAAACACAACGCAGCTCATACCAGGCACTCACCCTTCGGATCGTTGGTCAAAATGTTTGGGGCGTAGAAAGTGTGGCCACCAAGATCGATTGGTAAGGGACCTGGATTGACAAAAAATCAGTGTAGTAAGAGGTCATGATATGATGAGGAAAGGTCACAAGGTTTAAGGAACACATGCCTTTGGTGTACCATGAGAAAAAATTGGCCCTGCTTCTGCTGCCCCCTCCTCATTTTAAATTCGCGTCAGCAGCCTTACCGTACGATTTATTTATGTCAAACTTGGCAATCCGGTGGTCATAGTTGCCCAGCCAGTACACTGAGCGCAATATCAAAGACGGAGAAGTCAGATTAAGACCATTGAGAGAAGCAAAAGTAACACAGAAAGCCAAATACACAGAAAGGTTTTAGCGAGATTATTAGCAATGTCTGCTCAAAGATATCTGACAGCTAGACTCTTGTAAGTAAAACTACTAAAAAAAACTGGTCAGCAGCTTAGCTTGAGGAAACACCAAAGTTGTACCAGGTGCGTGAGTGTTGTCATTAGGGCTCACGATGAATACCCAGTCAAACCCCGTCTTGATTTCTTCATAACTTGGCGCGTACTTCTCGGTTTCACAGCTCGGAGAGCATTCGCCCTGTTCGTCCTAATCAGGATGGTGCAAGTATATTGGTCTTAGGCAATTGGTGTCAATCCCGATATGTTACGCACCTCCTGGAACCCTGACGCAAAGGGCTAGTTACTGGTATGTAACCAAGATTTGAAGGGGGTCAGGGGTTAAGCTCCAGGGGGAGACTGAGAATTTTATAACTGTGTCACCAGAGAATTTCTGGTTCGCTTTCAGAAAACCCAATAGAACCTGAGGTGACTGACCTGGCGTGGGAGCTTTGGCACCTTAGCTAGGAGTGGGCATTCCCATATATAGCCCGTGGTGCCATCACCCTCGCACAGCTCATGAGAATAGTGCCAATCTGCATACGTGATGAAAGATAAGGACAGGTGTCTGCCATCCCTAGCCACACAAAAAATTGCAGCTCAGATGGAAGCTCAACAATTGCACAGCCATACTGAATAAGTAATATATTTTAGAGGCAGAGCAAGACACTAAGGATAGGTTCTCTGCACGGCTGGCACAGGTGTGATGTACTTGCAAGTGGTAAAGCAGTCTACAAGCGACCATAACTAAGGGACTGGCCAAGCACTTGCATCCCCACTACTTCATAATGAGACACACATCACTCACTGACACCTACTCTTAAGCCCAGGTTGGTTGGGAAATTAGCAACTTGCCCATGGCCATCGCGTCCGACGACAGCATCGCAATTCGGACGCGATGGCCATGGGCAAGTTGCTAATTCAAAAATAGTCTGTTCACCAAAATTTTATACAATGCTTTATACACGCGTTCCATAACAATCACAGGCAGGTCATACAGAACGGAGTCAACAACACAAAGAATAGCCACCTCAAAAAGCAGCATTTAAAAAGCTCACCCTTGATTGGTGAGGCAGAGGTGTACAGCAGAGCAGTGCCACGAGGGTTCTTGGAGTGTCCTGCCCCAAAAGGAGAACCAAACAAGTTGGTGACTGCAAGCAAAGGCCTTTGTGAAGTGCAGGGCTACAATTTCTCCTGATTTAGCCTGTATGAAGAGACTACCACTTGCGCTCATTGTTTCTTGAAACAATTACTTTAAAGTATTACCTGCGCCAATTATCATGACGTATTGATCATGCAGGCCATCCCCCGGGCGACCAATCTGTAAAGAACAGAAGCATGAATAGAAAATTACAGACTGAAAAAGAAACTTATCCTCAGGCTTAAATTACATATTTTGTGCAGCCTGTCAGTCAGAGAATTCTGTATAGCAGGGATTGATCATTTATCAAAGGCGGCTGATGGAGGCCCAAAATGGATATGCTTTCTAAATGTTAATAGGTGTGCCGTGACATGCAGTTTTCAACACTGCTCCCAAATCAGTTGAACTATACTAGTGGCACATGTCTAATCGGCTGTGGCATAACTTTTTATAAGCCCCATATGCTGTGCCTGACCACAAAAGCCAGTGCTCAATAGATTTGAGCTAATTTGATCAAGAAAGCTAAAAACGTGTCAAAGAGGTAATGTTAGGCTGTGTATTTACCAAAGCCAGTGGGATTGTTCATTTATGCCAGAAACATACCAACATGTCGTATAGTCGTATACCATACCTTCCCATACTCATCCTTTACCCCAAATTCCAGAAATAATTTGTTCAATCCCGCACTTTCCTGCAACCCCAAAATAAACTTTTTGGCCCTTACCACTGTCATCCCGCAGGACTTTTGGCCCTGTTTCAATAAGCTTTAATCAAAAGAGAGCAACACAAAAGGGGAAAGAAAAATTGCCATGCTGTTTCGCATGTTGGTTAACTTGGAAGATCTTTGTTCTACTGCCCTACGCCTTTGCTGCCCTTCCCCAAAAATCTGCTTCTTCTTTATCTAGCAACCATCACTGCTGCTGGTGCTCTCCACCATCACTGCTGCTGATGCTGCTGCTGCCGTATGCCTTGCTCGTGCTCGTGCGTGCTGATGGTGCAACTTTGGGTGCAGGCAGTGGCCTTTGTGCGTGATCTTGTTTGCCGCACCAGCCGCCCCACCTGATCATCTTTTACCTGCTGGCCCTGCTCTAATCTGCTCTGCATGTCAAGCATTTTAGCTCGGCTCCCAAGGGTTTCCTTTGGCCTGCCAGGGGCCTCTCATGACTTGCAGCAACCCAAACCTCTCTACATTAACCATGCACAACCCCACAAATATATATACATCAAATCTTACCGAAGCCACCCCGCAGGACAAAAGACAAAAAAAATAAGCAGGGTGTTATAGGAAAGGTACATTAGAAAGTTTGCATCAAAAGGGACATTTTGGAATTTTTGCTCCGGCGGCCCCCTTTGGAAAAACTAGTGAACCAAAAAGTAGGAGACCAAAGCCAGGTTCGGAAAATAATGTACAAGCTACTGTGTTTCCGTCCATACTGCTGCATGCCAACCCTTTTGGAATGCAAGAAAGAGGTGGATATTGTTCAGGGGAGCACACTTGTACAATCACATGCATAAAGTGAGCACCTCACACGTTTTTTTTCACGCCCACCAATCTGTCAACCCAAGCAACATGAGTTATACTCAATCTTTACCAGGAAAGGGTCGCGCCATCCTGTCAGATCTTTGAAGGGAGGGGCATCCAGGAGGGGCTTTGCGCCCTGGAATGAGCAGATGGTGAGCACGTGCATCGGCTAAATTATTGATGGGATTGAACGGGTATAAATTATTTAATTAAGGAAGCTGATGCTCATTCATGGGAGTTGTTGCAAGGTAGAACAATGATCAGGTTTTATCTGCATCAAGGGTTCTTTCCTTCACAAAAACCAACAAGTACCTTACGCCATGACCGTAGCAAAGGATCCCCGGGCTCACTGACACTATATGTCTGTGTCTCTATGACGTCAAGCCCCATGTCTCTGTAAGGCATGGAGAGAAATGGCAAGGAAGGACACGTCAATGTCAAATGACCCACAAATAGCTGTGGTATGTTCACTCAGAAGCACGTCAAATGTCACAGGCAATTAAAGCGTTACAACATTTTGCATGCACTCTTTAGCAACTTAAAAAAGCCGTCATCCAATCCGTACATCACAAAGCACATGGCTGTGTGTTCGATAATTTTGCTGCAAAGCAGTACATAAAAGAGTTTAAGCGAGCACATACAAGCGTGTGATCATACATTAACGTTGCTAGATAGTGTGCTCAAGAACTTTGTGCATCTGACGCCAAAACCTTGAAACATGCAAAGGTGCCTGTTGCCTCCAACTTGCAGGCACCCAAAAGCACTAGACTAATCTAGCAAAATTTGAAGAGGAGAACGGGCAATATACATTGCAAGCCTGGAGGCGTTTACTTGTGATCATATTCAAAAGCCACACATGATCATATTCAAAATCCACACATGATCGTATTCAAAAACCACACGCGATCATATTCAAAATCCACACCAGCATCTGTTTGTACCTGGTTCGTCTGGCTGAAGCCACTTTTTTCCAAATATATGCCTTGCTCACAGCTGCACAGGATTCTGCATGAAAGCATAAACCCTTTTGTTCAAAAAGCATCTTCTACCCTGTCACCTGTCCGGTGGGGGCAGCTGACCCGCGGCTTTAGCTTTCTCCCTCTTCCTCACGGCTGTGTTCAGGATGACTGTACCATCATCAGTAGGAAATGCACACCCACTCCACACACCTGAAAATGAAAGATGTACTATTGCCACTTTGTGGTGGATTGATGTACTCCCAATAGTCTAATTACCACGCATAAAAGCATATTTGGCTCTGTTTGGTTTCTGACTTTTATTCATAATTATGCATAACTACCATATAGCTTCGACATTTGAAGCCACGCACCGTCCTCGTCCACGAAGCCGGGGGTCGGGTCAAGCGCGGGAGGAAGATTGTGCCACCCCTTCAGGTCTGTACAAGGAACAAGGACGATATTTATAAATTTTGTGGAAGCGCAGGCGTTTTTTTAGCAAAGCACACAGAAGTGCACGGCGCAATAATGGACTGATGTGGCCTTTGGGTGTTCTAAGCCACAAAAGGAAAAGGAAAGAAAGAAAACAGAAAGAAACAAGGCACTAGAAGCAATAAGACATCGCAGAGGAAGACATTTCTTTTCTGTTTGTATTCAAGATGTACTACCCAATGTCCACACATTGATAAGCAAAGCGGTGAAGATTGTTTTTGATAGCGCTAAAATAATGTCAATAGCCTGCTCCGTGATTCAATTTAAACCAGTGACCACTTGTCAAATTAAGTTTGTGAACTGATGGTTTAAGCAAGGAAGCCAGCCCTAGCAGAAAGGGCATGTTTTCTCATCAAAATCGGGCCATCATGGGCTGCAAATGTACCACCTTCCCCAAAAACACATGAATTAAACATTAGCTGACATTTTAATGTTTCCTTTCTTATGTAAATGAGGTTGACGGTACTTAATACCAAAGTGTCACAACGAATTATGGTACCAGCTTAAGCATGGAATGCAAATATGGGCCATAGGGTTCAAAGATGGTATGGCGTTTAATTCCTTCCTCCCTTCTCCGCTTCTACCCGGCCCGCTGTGATGATTTTCCCCCCTGCTGGCTGTGTGTGCTTCCGCTGAGAAAGAGGTCGCGCTAGATGACCGTGTCTGTTTTTTGAAAAGCAGTCCACCATGAATTGTGCAGACATTGTCATGAATGCAACAGATAGTAGGAGTGCTGGGCAGGAAGGCACCGACTTAATTGTTGTGTTCTTTCGCACCTGATGAGCAAGCGTGACCCCAAGATAGGCCCCAGCTCCAGCGGCCCCCTGGAAGAGAAACCAGTGATAACGCAAGACGTTCAGGCACAAAAGCCAGTTATATATTTATAAATACTCCCTGCTGAGCACAGTTTTCTTTTCAACTCCTGAGTGAGGCTGCCACATCACCCCAATCCTGCAATGCAGTAGCCAGCAAAGTGTCACATGTCCTTATTTCAACCTTACCTGTTTGTTTCCATCTTCATGTTTATTTCTAACATACTGCGCTCACTTTCCTCCCTCTTCAAAGCTGTATTCAGTTGTAGCTGTGCTAGAAGCCCTCGCAAGATGGTCATGTCTTCCCAACTTGCAAATACACATAACAGACACAGACTAGAGCACACACCATTGTTCACCTGTTGGATAGTGCTGGTAAAACATGTGGTACAAACCGGTTGCCGGGTCGTAATGGATGCCCTGTGCATGCAGGGATAAATTGCAGAGGGGGTTATCCAAGCAAAGGTTTGAAACTGTTCCTTTTTGGCATCCAAGCGGTAATTGCCTACACTCCAAGTAGACCAATCTAGCTTCAAACTGAAGCTGACACAATATACGTTTCCAGAGACGTGCTAAGATTCAAATAGGTCGCCCTGCGTAAAGTTGGCAGGACGACACACACACATAAAGCACCCATCACCTAGATGGCATTTCCTGATGGAAACAGCGTGTCAATTTGCATCTCTCACCAACCGCGTCGCCTTTTTACTCCATTCCTTCCTTGCACCGTCATCTTTGTCTACTCTTTACAACAGCATCAAACATTTACTGAAGATGGTGCAGCGTGTAATCTGTCATCATGAACAATTAGCAGCAAAACCTGCAGAGTTACCTGCATGCATCTTTATTATGTCTGTGAGTCCTCCTGCCTACTCAACGAGCCGTGACAGAACTAAGAATTACGCCGCGGCAAACAGCCATGACCGGCAGCTTTCAAGCTCAGCTGCTTTGGAATCACTGCAGAACAGTGCTGGGCTTGAGAATTGCCTGTCGCACATACTTTAATGACTAATGAAAATTCCCTGGTGCACGTGTTTTAGAAACATTTGAGAAGTATGCTCGTTTCAGGCCTCGATATCCCCCTATGGGTAAGTGCACACAAATATTGCTCTATGGATTTGGATCCAGATTTGGTTTGACAACTCTGAAAGAAGTTCACTTTTTAATCCCTGCTCTACTTTTAAGCTCTTACGTTAGGGTCGTTACTCCAGCTCCTGGAGAGTGGCTGCAAATGAAACCTGCGGATCAAAGTGAAAGGAACACATCAGGCAAACAACAAGAACAGTCTGCCTCTGTGGTGGTAGCCTCTGCATGTGCAGCTTGAACTATAAGATAGGTAGTAATGATGAGCATCAGCGAGTGCTTTTTACGGGCCAAGTCATAGCATTACTCATCTGATAGTAGTTCATGCTCTAATCATGATCACACGGTGGGTCACTGCACCTGGGACGGCTTGCCAGCTGCGTGCCACGTGCTTTGCTAGATGAAGCCTCTGTTTGGGCAGCAAGCTCGTGGGCGGCGGCTTTTTCTTCTTGGCTGGCCATGGTCGAGGACCTGTGTGGTCCCGGATGAGCAGAAAGTTAATGAGGCCTAAGTCATGAATTTGGTGATGGTGCATCATCAGCGGGATATCGATGATGGCTTTCTTTCCCACTCATCACCAGCTATATGCATGCTACGATGGGGGTTGTATATTCGAAACAAGGAAAAGTGATCTAAAACTGGTGCAATCGGAAAGAGCCGGCGGCTGTAATGCACAGCTTCTTCCTGCTCTGCGCCCCCCTGTAGAGAGCTACTCCCTCTGTCCCACGCACTTGTGTCTCACGCTCACAGGTGGCCTGGTCAGCTGGGAGTGCTGAGCCGATCTGCTAGAAAACGATGAGCACAGGCGAGATGAATGTATTTGCATATAGCGCCTAATAATATGCATAAATAAATAATCGCATTACGAAATGTGGTCGAATAAAATCAGCTCAATCGCATTTTTCGATCAAAAACCAGGAAACTGGAAGTTTACTACGGCATACTTTTGCAGCTAAAACTGAATTCGGTGAAACTTGTGAGCGACAGCCGGTTTACTTCGTTGGATATTTTCCCACCACATTTCACCCATCGCGACACAGTTTACCAAGGAACGTGCCCCTTTCGCAATTATGCAAAAATGCTTATTGCAGAGTAAATTCTTGGATGAGGCTGGTTACTCGACAAAATGGGAAAATCACTTACTATAAATGGCCCTCATCAATATCGTCGCAACGTTTGCGATCTTTTGCCTTTTGCCTATTTGTTCCTTTTGCAATGCGGCTTCCCCCCCTCTGCAAGGAGGCTTTTTTGATGGTACCATAAAAGACACACTGCACACACTTCCAAGCAAGGCGCGTGCCTGGAGTTGAACACACACACACACACACTGCTTCCTTGCTTGCTGGTTTGGACGACTCTCTGAATTCAAACACTGATACAGGCCTGCGGCAGTGTTGGGAACAACAGATCCTTGCTGGTTTTTGGTGACTCTTTTTCAGATACAGGTCAGCTCACACGGAAGCAAACAGCGCTACCATCGACCTCTTTTGTTGCCACCAATGCACAGGAAGTGATAGGCTGCTAGTTATTAAAGCAACGACCCTGTGATCAGCACCCTACTTTGTGCGTATGGCGCTCCTGCTTTGAAGGGAATTTATTTACTCTGACACGAGAAACCGACCCAGATCCACAGCTATATTTCAATGGGCGTGTGTCAAATGGGCCCGTTTGGTGAGTCCTGCTGCTGCTGAAAAGGTTAGACAAGAAATGCATTCCTGTTCAATACGATCATCCACAATACATTCCTGTTCAGTACGATCATCCACAATACACTCCTGTTCAGTACGATCATCCACAATACATTCCTGTTCAGTACGATCATCCATAATACATTCCTGTTCAGTACGAGCTCCTGCTGACTTCCTCTGTTGTTTCCTATTTGTCTGGGCAGTCCAAGAATAGTGCAAACAATTCTTGATGTCTATGTGCAGGTTGTCGCACAGCGTTGGTGCTGTTTTCCTTTCAGTTTAAGCAGCAGCTTATTGTTGTCAATACTTCATATAGACGTACTTGATTTTATTAAACTTACATCTTTTGGTCCTCTCCCACGTCGTGAACATAGGACGGATTACCTAACAGATCTACATGGGCCATGGAACGTTACAAACTATGCTGTAGCTGGAACCACGGCATGCCAGATCCCGAGCCAATTTGACTCGCAGATTTTGAAGACTCAGGTGTGTGTCTGGCTGGTGTTTGTGTTTTTGGGTGCCTTGCGTGCGCACTACAGAGGGAGGTCAGGTGGCGTGTATTTTGTAACTTTGTCTGATTGCCACATTGGTTGCAGGTGACGGCGTCCATTGCGGGTCAGCCCCCTCCCAGTGCAAATAATGGAACCATTGAGGCCACGAACGTCGACGCTGTGGTGGTCATAGCTGGGGGAAACGACTACTTGCTTGTGAGCTGCTGTAGTTTCACATCACGAATGCAAGTCCTGATGCTTATAATCACGTTTTACTTATGCAATGCAGACCACCTTCGCTCATTTCTTCTACCTCTCAGGTATTGACCCAGTTGATCGAAAGCCTTGCAGGCATCAATGCATCTGACGTGATCGGTACATTGGATGGAGCAAATGGCAGGTTAGTAAGAATCTTGAGTCAATTAAGTCCAGACCTTCTTGCAGTTAAATCAGTATAAGCGAATGTTGTATGTGTGATTGCTGCTGTGACATACGAGCAAGGAAATGTGACAACAACATAAGACCCTTGATATTCGCTATTCAATGTGATCACTCAGCATTCCTCAGCGTCTTCTTGAGGGCACACTCCCCAGTGGATTTCCTCAGCAAATTGTATCATGCATATTGGATTCTGTGGCCGAGCTCCTCCCCAGCTTGGAAGGCCATACGACTGTCCTTGTAGCAGGTGGGAAGATGTGCAAGCATTCCCTGTGCATCATCAGGCTGATCAATAGGCATTTGAGGCAGCAACATAAGGATGATGGAATAGGAGCAGACTGCACAATTGCTTTGGGCCTAGCTAATGAATTGTCAAATTCTATTTCTGGGCAATCGTCATGCTATTTCATAACTTTGGGCATAATGGAGTTTGCAAATTAACCAGAAAGCTCTCATTTCACTGAGTGAATTGTGACCACTGCGTAGGTTTACCACGCCTTGAAAGTTCTCCTTCTCCGTCTAATATTCCAAAAGGTACGCATCACGCTAGATTGCTAGGGCTAGTGAAGTTTGTAGTCTCTCAGATTAACTAGTGTCCTGGAAAAGGGAATACAGCAAGTCTGTTCGTACCAACTTGCAGGCAGCCTGATATGCAGGCCTAGGCTGTGTTTTCTCCACACTGCAGACAGCTCTGTCAGATCAAATCATTGGAAAGGCTGGGGCTAATTGAATACCGCAATAACAAAAATAGCCTTCTTCAATACATTGGCTTTCCCAGCTTATTGGACAAGAGAAGTCAAAAAAATTTAACCAAAAAAACAACTGTTAATCACACCAATCGTCACTACCACCAAACAAGCAATGACACCCCCCTACTTGCTTTGCAGAACTTGTCGACCCTGCCAGGCTTTTGCTCGCTGCACTGGGTACGACCCACGACTCACTCCTCCGGGTAAGGAATTTTCCAAGGAAGATAAGAAGCAAGGATATCCTCATAAGGTCTGCATATACATAGATTGAACTATACGGGCAAAGCACCCCGAATTCAGTGTGACAAAAAGAACAGTAGCAGGCAAACATTGATATACACCCAAAGGCTCAGTCAACATTGTAGAAGGCCCCTGCCAAAAGCTAGGTTTGCCAAATTACAACAATTATTAAAAAGGCACAATGCTGCTGGACAATTTATTACGAAAGCGCTCCAACAAGGTGCACAGAGTACTTGCCTGGAAAGATTAAAAAGGTAAAAAAGTTGCGTTCATTGTAAACAGTCAAGCTCGAGCTCTTGTAGCACAGCAAATGTGATATTCACTAGCACTCTTGCCTTTTGTCCATGTTCACTGTTGTTTCTTTATCATTTGATTCCTTGGTCCTCACAACTTGCTCTTAAATTCAACTTGGTTTTACTTGGCCTTTATTTGTCTCCATTGTTTCTGTTATAGCAAGTTGAAAGGAAATCTCCGCATTTGTGATTATCCTTGGTAATAAATCCAGCCTCCTGCATCTCATGATATAAACGAAAATGAAATACGCAGAAAATTAACTACAGACCTATGTCCCCACATTATAAAGGGGAAATAGCTACTTTGGCTGGGTCCCGTAAAGCTCCACCAAAAAAGAAAGAGCAAAAAGAGCAATGGGAATAAAGTTTTAGGGTGTGGAAGTTGTAAATGGGGACACACCAAGTTTGCAGCCAGTGCGTTATAAGAAGGCTCTCTTTCTTTGCTCTGCTGACTCGGTCTTCTTCCACTCCTTTTATAATTTCTTTTTGACGTTCTCTTTTTTCTCAGTAGCCTTCTTGTGAAGCTCGTTTGGCAATAGGTATTCCATTTTGCTTCTCCTTGGGTCTTACTTTAAGCATTATTCGTCATTAATTTATATATATGAGGTGCAAATAATATAAGAACTTGCCGTCCTTTCCCTTTTCCTTTCCGCACACAGGATGGTCTGAACAAGCTGCAGGCACAGTTGGAACCAGGTACTGGGACATCTATACAATTCTTTGACTTGAGTGCCACAATTGGAAACATTGACGAGTCCCAGCTCAACATTTCTGTTGTTGAGCGGCCTTGCCTAGAGTTTGAGAGCCTGCGGTTTGAGAATCTCCTTGAAGTTTGCGAAGATCCATCACAGTATCTATACTATGACCTTGTGCATTTGACCACTAAAGTCCACCGCAGCCTTGCAAAGGCAATTGCCTCTGCCCTACAACCCTCCTTCTTATCCTCCTCCTCCTCCTTCTCCTTCTCCACTGGCAACTCCTCCAACTCTTCCTCCAACTGCTCCTCCTCCTCCTCCTCCTCCTCCTCCTCCTAAAATGGGCATGTTGTTTGACTCCTGCTAACATCACCCTAGCGCTAGAGCTTACAATACCCAGCAGTGCCAAAAGACAGTTTTTTTTTGAAAACGACACGGGGAAAGGGTTGCTGCTTTTGTGCCCTTGATCTCCTCTCGTGAATTTTATTTTCAGTTTAACAACATTATTTTTGCCGTGAGACAAGCAGCCATTGGTTGGCTGACAACAGATTTTGTTCAATAAGCTGGACGTGCCAGTCAAATTGAAAACCTTTAGCTTGATAGTTTTGGCAATCCATTGACCATTTTAAGAGGTACATGTTAGAGGGGCTCCTCAAGAGACTCTGTGCCGTGAAAGGTCTCTGGTTCTATTTGTTCGCCTTGTTATATCAATGTGTAACAGAATGAGATCAAGATCACTGATCACTGAGTAAACAATCCCAGCTTATCACAACTGGTTTGCTTTGCCTGAGAGACCGGTTTCTGATGCTCGTGCACCATTTGTCTTGCTGGAGTATATTTGAAGATGGCTCTGAGCAAAAATTTCATGAGTAATGTAGCTCGGTTCAGGATTTGAGGACATGGGTTGAAGTGTGAAACTGGTTTATATGGCAGGAGTCCGGACAGGAATGCTTGCGTTTGCAATTTGTGTGAACACGGGGATTATATTTAAGATGATTTTTTCATGTATGGGCACCGAACAATAACGGACCAGTTCAACCATCTATTTGATAATATTTCTGACGGTGATATCAAAGGTTGTGTATTTCAGCATAGCTCAATTCGTTAGTGCAGCTGTCGATCTTTTTGATTGATTTATTTGGTTGGGACCTACAGGTTGAGCAGCTATGCCAGACTGGAGGCCTTTATAATCCAAACTAAACAAAACAATCCCAGCTCCGGACAGGAAGGTACAATGGTGTGACAGCCAACCAAAGATGAGTCAGAGAGACACGCATATAAGTATGAGCCACAGCGATGCAACCCATTCCTCTGGTGCTGGATGATTATTTCATTTTGTAGGCCTTTTTTGATTCAAAAGCACCACTGATAAGCTTATGATCTGAGCATAGCGCTCGGTTCACAGGAGATTCTTCGGCCTTACAGTTGCCGTTACTATTGGTCATTAGCAGGGAAAGTGTGTTTTTCAGCCTATACAATTAAACTACAATGAAAGACATGTAGGTCAACCTTGAGCGACCTCGTCAACTTCCTCGTTTGGCGCTGCTCCAGATGGGATGGGATGCTGAGCGGATGGGGCACTGTAGCTTGTACTCTTGTGTTTAGGAGTGAATTTGAAATCAGATGGGACAGGTCCGAGCAGCATCTCCTGTTTCAAGCATTAGCACACAAAAGGGGCAATGTTATGCGCTGTTTAAAGAGCTGTGTAAGCACTATATTGGGTGGTGCACACTCTGAGCAGCATATGTCTTCTTTTTGACAGGGCCTGTTCCCCAGGTAGCAATCCATTGAAAGCAACGCGCACACGTTGCAAAAGAGTGCTTTGCCTGGGTGTGCTGTTAGTCATCTGGGGGAACAAGGATAGTGACGCTAGCCACACGCATACACAGACCAACCTGACCGCTAGTTTAGAAATGCACACAACTAAGATTTCTGCAGCATGCAGAAGGACGGGAGTTTTTGTGGACAAGTGATACATGTGATGCGTCTTTGCCAAAGTGCATGCGTCCCCTTCTTAGCCACCGATGTCTTACCTGTGAGCTTGTTCAACGCATCTTACTGTTATCTGTGGTAGCCACCCTGCCTTTCCGACAAATGCAATAGAATTAACGCTCCTCCTCTCTTTAACCAAAAGTGGCAAGTGAACAACGAGGCAAAGGCACTCACTGAGATGCGGATCCAGTCCTGAGGGTTCTCTGACACGAAGAGGGATTCCAGATCATTGCGCCCTGCAAGCAATTCCCACACTTTCACTGTGAGCCATTGTGGATTTGCAGGGGGGAAATGGTCCTCTAATCCTCTAACAATTTTGTAATCTTTTCAAGTGTTTTCTATCAATAATTGTCGGGACCCTCAATTGCTTACTCACACAAGCTACACATGCACGCATATTTCTAGGAATGCAGCTGCAGTGCTGCCTTACAACATGCTCATCTTTAGAGAAGACACCCACCAAAGTAAGCAGGAGGCCGCCAATTCAGGGCGCACGGGAGAACCTCCAGGAGACCAACAGGGATGTACCTGAAAGTATGAGTGCTTGTTTCCTTGATACTTGATACCCTTAATTGTTTGGTGTAAAATTTACCACATTGTTTGGTCAGAAAGCGCAGGACAACACATAATTCCCAAACGAGTGTCTCAGCACATCACCCCCTCCACACATATACAGCTGTGCAAAAGGACAGCAGGAGGGTACCTGTGTAGATAGCTCAATAGCTCCAGTAGAAACTTGCGTGTCGTCTCAACCCCGCGTGAATCTGAGCCCCAGTGCTCAAGGCCTGCGCTTACATACAACTTCAGCAGGTCCAGCCTCTCAGAGGCACTGATGTCAATGTGGCGCTGCTCTTTAATCTCCTGTTTGGGGCACGTGAGAGAGGAAGGTGTCATAACCTTGTGCATAGGTACTACAATTGCAGTGCCCGCTTTTTAAAAACGTACATAGCACGTCTTTGTATTTCTAATATGCAACCAACACACCTCTACCTACTCTGCATACGTCTTACATTCTCTCCCATTCTCACACTTATACACTAGCATTTACACCAAGATTGTTCCTTTTCCCCTTGTACACGCTTCAAATTATGGTACGTTTTACCCAGGGATAACTGCGTGACTGCGTGTCTCTGTGTGTTCACATGCACCTGACAACCTGATCCTTCTTGCTTCTATCCTCAACTGACTGTAATGCATTTGAAAAGGCCTTAACAGTCAATAAACAAATGCTGCAGTCCCGCTCCCCCCCTGCAATTTGTTTGGGGAGAAGGTATGCAAGCATTGCCTCCCGACCCTTGGCAAGTGCCCTGAACACAAAGCTCATCCTATCCCTTCAACACCACCTCAAGCATCTACCTAGGTAGCTGCATCTTTGTCGCAAGCCCCACACACAAAACACAGATTCCTGCGCAACAAAGTATGTCACACACACACTGTCACACACACACCTGGAACAACCATGGCTTGATTAGAGCACCTCGTCCAATCATGCAGGAGGTGAGGGCACTGCTTCCATTCTCTGTGCCGATGTTCATGTGCTCATTCCAATCCGTGTAACTCAGCACGTCGCCGTTGCCAATGAGCTGGAGCTGGGAAGGAACAGCAGCCTGGGGAGAGGCAAACATGTAGCTTGTTTCCTTCAAAAGCCACGTGATGCGTACAGAAGTGCACCTGTAAGATTTGCACAAACATGCGTGAACATGCCCCAAATAAATGGAAACTAGGCTTCACACCGTATCCAGGGTCATAGATATATACACCTCTACCCAGGGTTAGTTATGTGCTCCTCTAGGTAGGGACATGTGTCAGGTGCGTGCTCCTCTAGGTCGGTACTTGTGTTTAGTGTGTGCACCTCTAGGTAGGTACTTGTGTCAGGTGCATGCTCCTCTAGGTAGGGACATGTGTCAGGTGCGTGCTCCTCTAGGTAGGGACATGTGTTAGGTTTGTGCACCTCTAGGTAGGGACATGTGACATGTGTCAGGTGCGTACTCCTCTAGATAGGTATATGCACCTCAACCAGATTTAGGTATATGCACCTCTATTTTCCCTGCCCATATGAGTAAAGTGATGCACAAGTCATGTCAATCATGTTAACCTGAAAGTGCTTTTCACCGGAACCAAAAGGGTGGGGATTGGAGGCACAGTGACGATGCCTGCTTCTCTCAATAACTGTGATATCACCAACCTCAGCACAGGACGTGATATAGTCCCAATCTGCAAGCCTGCTGTAGCGCTGCTGCCGAGTGCGGCCGTGCAAGGTCAGCGCAATGGGGCCCCTGCATGTATTGATGACAGAAATTAATTCCAAGGAATGTCCCCCGACATACCGCACGTCACTAAGCATGAACAGCAGAGACTGACAAGGGCCAGCGCAGTGCTGCCAAGCATGCATAGAAAAGCATAACAATACATACCAGCTGCGGATGTCTTTGACAAACGTGTGTGTGATCTGCAATGTAACGAATAGAGAGCATACAAGGTTGGTAGGTGAAGGCAGATGAAAGTTTTGACAAACGTGTGTGTGATCTGCAATGCAACGAATAGAGAGCATACAAGGTGGGTAGGTGAAGGTAGATGAAAGTTTTGACAAACGTGTGTGTGATCTGCAATGCAACGAATAAAGAGCATACAAGGTTGGTAGGTGAAGGCAGATGAAAGTTTTGACAAACGTGTGTGTGATCTGCAATGCAACGAATAGAGAGCATACAAGGTTGGTAGGTGAAGGTAGATGAAAGTTTTGACAAACGTGTGTGTGATCTGCAATGCAACGAATAGAGAGCATACAAGGTGGGTAGGTGAAGGTAGATGAAAGTTACCCCAAACCCTTCGCCCAAGATTCAAGGTAGCAGCATACCCAGCAAGTGAGGCAAACTTAGTTATGAAAGAGCAAAGGAGGTACAAGGATGCAATTAAGACCCCAAAACTGTACCATCAGCAATTGCCATAGCAGCATCGCATACGACATTTTCAAGGTTGTTAACGTCAGCACGTGACAAACAAGGCAGGACGGCATCAGCACTTACGTCAGCATCATCGTAGTAGCCTTTGCGCGTCTTGAGGGTGAGAGGCCTGCGTGGCATGGTTATTGGGTACGATCAGCTGTCAACGCTTGAAAAGATTGACGTGCGTTAAAAGACTAGCTAGTGCTCACAATAGCCACACCTGAACGTCAGTAACAGCGCAATACTTTCAGCAAGCGATAGAGCAACAGGTCTTTGCAGAGGCTCAGTATGCTAAGCAAATGTCAAAGCAAAAAGAACAGTCTGAGGCAATTCAAACTTTTTTGCACGCTTGCAAGCACAGAGCAGGGCAAAAAGTAGGACAGATTTTAGGGAATACACGTGGCAAATCCCTTCCCAAAACATGCCTTTTGACAACCAATGGATGACGTTTTCCCATAACAAAGCAAGGATTCCTTAGACCCTTACTTACATTGACATAGACATGTCTGCAGCCCGCGCAATCTCTTCCATCCTCTTAGGCTTTAGCAGCAGGGCACTCCCTGCACCTTTGTCGCAAACCTGAGAGTTATGGATTTGAAATCTTCTTGTTAATGTTGTTAACATTATCCTAATACCCAAAGAACACGGCCTTAAATACGGGTAAAATGAAGCAACTTCCACACTCTCAGTCATTCCGAAAATGCTCCATATAATTGTACTCCGTAAATCAAACAGCCCCATGAAGGCACACGTTCTGAGTGAATGCTGGAACAATAGCAGGTACGCCAGCAAGGAGGCGCCGCGGAATGAATTTATCCTACTTTGGACGCAATAGCTCACCTCTCAAGGTCACAAGGGATTGAAGCCTTGTAAAGAGCGCTAATTTCATTACAGGGAGCACTCACCAGGTCTATGGGGCAGCCACAGTTGATGTCTACAAAATCAACGTGTGGGCACATCTCCTCAATGAGCTGGCAGGTGCGAGCAATGGCATCAGGGTAGCCTCCAGCAATCTGAGAGGAGGGCAACGTAACCAAACCCAGTAAGCCGAACCCAAGTAAGCCAAACCTCGTAAGCCAAACCCAGTAAGCCAAATGGGCTTTGTGAGCCAGTTACTAAGCTCCTGATCAAGCCAACAAAGTCGTCAGAATTCTACGTCACCGTTATTCCATTGAGCGCATTACAGCCTAAAAGGAACAGGGGAATTACAAACATTTTGCTTTTGCACCTGCACTCCAAAGATGTCCTCCGAGGGATGCCGCTTTGCCAAGGCCCATTCTGAGGCCTGGCCTTGCAAGAGGTTTGTAGCCCTGCCAAAAGGAAAACGTGGTCGGTGGTGTGCTTAAACGATCTCCGACACACAAGCGTTGAGCAGGGGACAGTCAGCGCACAGAATGACATTCGGGCATTCTTGACGTGCAGTGAGAAGCTGATCTAGAAATATACAAACCCTTGCAGACTAACAGCGCCATTTCCCCGACCGTCACATCGGCGCCCATTTGCTTGCAGATGCGCCTGTGCTTGCACGGGGATGTGCACAACGCAGTTGCATGTGTGCAAATGTATGCATGGCACGTACATGTTTAATTGTGTGCATGGTGCATGCATACTTATCAGGTTATGCGTGCGCGATACGGTAGGGATGGCTGCCATCTGTCACATATGCTCTTATATTTACACGGCAAGCAATTAGAAGAAATAGCATTTCAAAAGTTCGTAAAAGATTTCTAGAAGATTTTCCCAACCTGAACGGTAGGTTACCGACGGTTGTCAAGGGTGCCAGGATGGACTTGCCCCGGAAATCAATGATCTGAAATGAGCATGTTGAGCAAAGGCAAACAGTAGTCAAAGGGATATGAACCTTGCAGAATAACACGAGCACGCCAAATGATCGCGTGGTGACTGACAGCTACGAGCGCAAAGAAAGCTTTGAAACCACACAACCTGCAAAGCGCCATCGCACACCAAATCAAGTGAATAGGCATTCAAGTCAGGAGCATTATTCAGCGGCTAACTTTGTGCACAGCTATTTTTACATCAACCCTTCTCTGAACGATGTCTCTCTTCGGCAGGCAGCTTCAAACACTCAGTCCCTCCTGCTTGCTCTGCAAGCTCACCTTCTTTTCCTCACGCCTCAAGGGCGTCTCCACGTGCACACTGCGTGCTTCAGCAGCTGCGTTTTCGCTGGGTTCTGCGGGTGCCGCTGCTGTTGTTGTCGCAGCTGTTGCTGATGGTAGGGGTGAGGTAACCAGACCCTCACCATCTAGGCGTGGCTTTTTGGCAGGCCCCTGACCTGGAGCCCCATCCGCCTCCCCTGCTTCTCCACCTGCTTCTGAGGACTGCACCCCTGCTGCCGTTTCTGGTTCTGGTGCTGGTGCAGGTGCAGGTGCAGGTGCTGCTGCTGCAGGACTACCATCATTACCACTTCCTCTTGCCTGTGGCTGCTGTTGTTGCCCTTCTACCTCCATACTACTACATGCCGCTGCTTCTTGTGCAGCCTGCCCCTGCTGCTCCTGCTGTTCCTGCTGCTTCACCTCCCCTCCCTGCTGCTCTTGCTGTGGCTGCTGTGCTTCTGGTCGTGCATCAGCACCTCCAGCCTTCTTCCCCGTGTTCTTGCCCTTCCCTGACCTTCCCTCCTCAGCATTGTTGCTGTTGTTATTGGTCTGGCGGGTGATTCTGAGGCCCAGTGACTTCAGCACGTTGTCCGCCTTGGTGAAGTCATACCTGAAATCCACAGGCACGCGCCATTGTAATGTAACAAGGGTGAACTAAAACACACATGCTGGCATAATACAGGAGCAGCAGACCAGCCCAGCGCTCACATTTATTCACGAAAGTCTCAGCCTTCCAGGTGCTAGCCTCAGCTTTCAAGGTGCTTGCCTCAGCTTTCCAGCAGGTAGTTCTCAGCTTACCAGGTGTTAGCCTCGGCTTTCCAGGTGTTAGCCTAGTACTCTGGCAACATTCTGGCATCGGAAGAAAACACACCTCCAGAGCCGAAGAACACACGAGTGACATGCTTCTGCATTGCTAGTCAGGAACTCGTTAATTGTCTGATAATGTTATCTAGAGGACCACTGACAGACAACAATCCCTCTCAAGACAACAAATCCCTCCAAAGCTTAAGCCTCCCGAGCAGGTAAGGATTAAGGCTCAAGTTGAGCACTGGTGTGCCTTGAAGACGTGGAAAAATAACTTTCACACTAATTCTTACTTCACAGGTACATCTTTTTGATCAGGATTGAGACCTGGTTCTTGCACATCTCTTACTTACAGAAATTTGCCAAGCGCACACACACACACACATACCTGTGCTTCCACAGCTTGTGCTGCACATCTTTGTCCAACGTGTTCAGGGCTGGCTGCACACTGGAGGACACAGGCAATTCCAAGCAGGCAGAAGCCGTCCCTGCGCAGCAAGACAAACAGTGTAGCGCAACACAAGGTGTGAGGGTGCAATGAGCCTGGGGCTGGCTGCACACAGGAAAACCCAAGCAGCTCCGTGCAGGCAGGTGCCGTTTTTGTGCAGCAAGACAAACAAAGAGTGATGCAACATGTTTCAGCTTCACATTCACGTACAGGCAGACAGGTGCTGTCCCTGAGTGCAAGGTTGCAAATGCACAAAACATAAAAATGCAACAAGCGATGAGTGATGCAAAAGGGAGACAGGGTATGTTCAGAAGGTCTGAATGTACATGCATGATGTGCCAAGCAGAGCGAGCAAGCAGGCAGGACGCTCATACGTATGAGTGGGGCATAATTTAAGCTTTGCAAACATACGAGATGAATTGCAAATGTTCGATGCGACTTAGATAGTTTGTTTGTCGTGCGTCAAGTTCCTTGTTGCTTTGTTTGCACCTGCCAGAATCAAGCCACCGTTGAGCCAAGCACCATACTCAGATCATCCCAACATTCGTCGCAGCTGCCCATGTGGCGTGATGCACCCCTGTGAATTTTGACATCAAAGCAGGCGGCCAGGTCCTCTTACTCGGAGTGAGGTTCACATACAGTAAGTACCACACACAGCGCAAGCTCTCCCCACCTTGACCAGCCGAGACACCTCCTTCAGCATTGGTGATTGCCTGAAAGGCTATCTCCTTGGCCTTGTCTTGGAGGGCATCCTTGTAAGTATGAGAACCCATCCACCGACAAGAGATGCCTGCAGGCAGTCGTGTGGTGGGCAATCATGATCTACAGCATGTGCATACTGCTCAGTGATGCGACAAGATGGCATGGTCTAGCTTAGGGTAAGTGTGTACAAGCTTACAAATGCTTCAGTCACACGGGAAAAGGGTGTTGAGGAGGCATTGAGTAGTCGTATGATGAACAGAAGCAGTCAAACATGATAAAGCTAACACGTAGAGGATGGCCTCTGAACCGGTGGAGAAGCCCTTGCTGTGCGCAGAGGACAAATAAAAACAGTGTCTAGTGGCATGCGCTGTTAATTTGATTTTTGCCATGCGCCCCTTGCAACTAGGCGCTGCCGGCTTTCATTTCCGCTGGTCAACAACACAGCAGCAGGTCAAGCAGTGCAGAGAGCCAATCGTTGCTCTACTGGCTCTGTTACTTTGCCACTGTTGCTGACTTTCAAACAAGGTCAGCTCCTTATCCATCATGCTCTTAAACAGTACCCACCAAATGGGCATGTTGCCATGGAGCTGAAGGGGCACAGACCGGGTAAATCTGAGCCCTTGGACCTCACAAAGCCTTCCAGGTCGTGGTCAAACCGACAATTGTCTCCAAAGGAACAGCGGCCTAACAGGAAGCTGTGACAGACTGCCTTGCGTGCCTTCATCTCCTGTGGTTGGTACAAATTACCATGTTCTGAGTACAGCCGTGCGTACTGCGGGCATGTATTGAGCGTGCCTTTATAGTGTCACTTTTCAATCCTGAAAAGAAATGGATTCCAACGATGATACACATTGCACAGACATTCATTCACTCTGAGTGAATAGCTGCCATTGTATTTCTGATGATAGGGTTGGAATTAATGCAGTGGTTTAAGGATGGCGTTCAGTGAACGGAAAAAAGCTTGAATATGGCAAAACAGCGCATGTCCGTGTTAGAAGGAGGAGGGCAAGCTTCAACAACTTCTGGCTCCTTTGCTTGAAAAAGGCTTGCAAGCAAGAGAGAGGGAGAGAGAGAAGGTTTGGTAGCTGCAGGCTCGTCATGTCAGTAGGTGCTCGACAAGAGAGAGGAAGGAGAGCCAAGCAATATGCAATTCACAGCACCTTCTTCTGTTGCCGCCGGCTCTGTTTAGGCTTTGCCTCAGCAGCGGCAGACGCAGGCGGGGCTGAGCCGTCCTTGGCCTTGGCTTTCTGCTCCTCCTCCTCCTTCGCTCTTTGCTCCAGCTGCGCCTTTGAAATAACGTATTCTGCCTTGACAGGCGCGATGCATTTCGCAATTTTTTCCTGTGGTTGTGTAGAGGGACAATGTACTGGGGCAGTATTTTAATGTGGCCTGCATAGTGCGTACCCTTAAATTCAAGCAGGTGCGCATGTGTGTGTATGTGTGTATGTGTGTATGTGTGTGTGTGTGTGCGTGCGTGCGTGTGTATGTATGTGTGTGTGTCTGTGTGTGTCTGTGTGTGTGTGTAATGTATGTGTGTGTGTCTGTGTGTGGTGTGTGTGTGTGTGTGTGTGTTGTGCGTGCGTGCGAGCGCGTGTGTGTGTGTGCGTGTGTGTGTGTGTGTGTGTGTGTGTGTGTGTGTGTGTGTGTGTGTGTGTGTGTGTGTGTGTGTGTGTGTGTGTGTGTGTGTGTGTGTGTGTGAGACAA
>Ga0307945_1000251_pt1:0-7500 | contig 34557 bp, 45 predicted proteins | sample OrgLakmetagen228_FD_201818 | JGI IMG/M metagenome (GOLD analysis project Ga0307945, IMG submission 201818) | Saline water microbial communities from Organic Lake, Antarctica - #228 | ecosystem: Environmental > Aquatic > Non-marine Saline and Alkaline > Saline | place: Antarctica: Organic...
TCGGAGGGGGGGGGGTTCTGGGGGGAATCCGAGTTTTTTGGACCCCCCTCCAAAAATTTACTGGGCCACTCCTACAAAATTATGGAAATATCAGCGGGATCCTTAGCTCAAGCCCAGTCGGTTGGCACCCTTTTGAAGCAAATTGGGTAAAGGGGGGGGTCTGTGGACATGTCCAAAAGTCAGAAGCACACACGCTCGGGTGCAGGCCGCGGGGTGAGTCAAGCCAATGAAGCAGCAATTTGACCCAAACTTACAGGATTGTGCCAGCATGAGATAGTCAGTGAAATTCCGAAGCAATGTGGGACTGTGCAAGTCAGTTATAGGTGCCTGGTAGGTCACATGTGCATGGGCGTCCGTATCTCAGTTGTTGCCCCATAACTCTGCAACACTTCAATTCCAGGTCTTGATGGGTATGCAGACGGATGCCTATGTGAAAAAGGAGCAGATTGGTACCCTTTCTGTCCTGGTGGGGGCAACGGAAGGGGGGTTTAGGGGGGGGGGCAGGGGGGTCCAGCCCAAAAATCATACGTGCCTATCCAATTTTTTTTCTGGCACCTCCTGTGAGTCCCCTTAATTATTAAGGGGCTAAATTAGGTGCATCTTTGACACAATCAAATATTCGACTGCTCACAACTTGAGTGACTTAGCACCAGAACCGAGCACCTGACATCAACACCACTGTGTTGCTCGTGAGCAAGAACCAACGCTAGCTTCTCCATGTTCAGCAGCCTCACCTGCATGTCTTCCAAGCTCATGTTTGAGTTCAGCATCTGAGTCGGGCCGATCGTCAAGGGACCACTTGCGGCTTTTAATCTTCGTTTTGGAATCACAGCAGTGTGACTGCCAGAAGGCATGTGGGGGTCATTTACTGCTGCCATTGAGCCGCCCATTGAGTGGCTGGACGCTTTTGGTGACCAAGGTGATTGATAAGATGGAGTGCTGCCCTGAATCCTCGCATGCATACCAATTGCTGGATCAGAGTACTGCCCTTGTGGCTGACCTCCCCAGTGCTGCTGCTGCTCCTGCTGCTGCTGTGTTCCATGCTGCTGCTGTGATCCGACCTGGTGGTGTTCCTGCCAACCTGATTTGAGCCGGTGCTCCTGCTGCTGCAACCTGAACTGCTGCGGTGTACCTGTTTGCTGCTGCTGCTGCTGCTGCACCAGCTTTTCGCTCTTTGAGGCGCCAGTCGCTGGGCCTTGCGGCTCTGCTTGCTCTGAAGACTGGCTACTAGATCTGTTCTTTAAGTACCACACGGGCTGAAACACACCAAGCCTGATCCCTGCTGGGGACGGTAGGGTCGCCGGTGCTGATGCTGGCAGCCTCGGGAGGGGGTCCTTAAGATGAACTTTCAGCCCTGGATTAGGTGAGAAGGGGGATGGGTGAACGTCAGCATCAGCAGCGAGAAAATCTTGGGGCGTACTTTGTGGTCTAGGAGTTGACAGACATACAAAAGCCTTTTCTCTTTCTCAGCTTATCATGCCTGCAGGGAAAACTAAAAATCCACTCTCACCTGCACCAATATGATTGTTGGTGGGCACTCGGTCTCTGCTGTTTGTACTCCCCCTTTTCCCAGGCGAATAATGGTCCTGTGCATGGTGAAGTGGTGGGTGATGCTGCTGCGTCTGACCGGCAGCCCATCTGTCAGGAAATGCTTGCTGCACTCGACTTTCAAGTGCCGTGTAGTAGGCATCAGAGGCAGGGTCTGCATTCTGCTGTCCCACGAGCTCATCATGGACCTGCATGCATACAAGTTCCACGTGAGTGGGTTTGAGTCATGCGCACAGAAATATAGCAAGCAGGAAAGCGCGTTTGCCCACAAAAGGATGAACACAGCAGTTTTGTGAGTGCAACAAAGCAGGCACATGCCGGTAATTCGGCCTTTGCACGAGTGATGGCACATGCAGACATTGGATAACGGTTGATTGCAAGCAAAGCAAGGATTGCACTGTGCTAGGCACATCAAGCCCACTGATGTTCACACATGTTCACAAAACAGCAGACGCATAAGGCTTGCAACCACCTGGTAAGCCAGTGCCGTCATGTCTGAGTCAATGCCAAACCACAAGTTACGCTCAGCCCAGGTCAAAGCTTTTGGCTCCGGTGGCGTCTGCGTAGTGCACAAGTCAATGACCTGCTGCTGCTGCTGCTGCTGCTGCTGTTGGACAGGTGATGATTTGCTGCCATCCCACAGGGTTGGGGAGGGTGGCTGGCAGACAGACGGTTGGTGTGAGTGGGAGGAGGGGGCGCTGAGCATCTGCTGGAACTCCATCTCCATGGCGTCAAGTTCTGGAAAAGCTTGCGCCCTTGGCTTGGCCTGCTGACTGTGCTTGCTCCCACTGCTTGCGTTGCCCTTATGGTTGGGGTGTGCCCGCGTGGACCCATTTGCTGTGGACAATCTTCTTGCGTGGCTTGACATTTGAGTAGCGGAGGAGGGGGTAGCATTGGCAGCTGATGGCCATGCTGGAAAGGGCTTGGCAGGCTCAGCAGCTGTCTGTTGGCTGTCCTTTTGGCCTGCACCCTGCACCTCTTTAGATGCCTCACGCACACGAGAGCTATTCCTGTAAGCACTGTGGTAGGGCTGGCTGCTGAGGGGACGATGCTGTCGGTTACTGCTGGTACTTGGCATGGGAAGCTGCCTTGCCTGCCCCCCCTTGCCTGCTGCCACACCTCCACGCAGCCACGCATCTGTGCTGCTGCAATTGCTGCTGCTATTGCCGTTAAGATGAGAGTGATTTAGCCGGGAGGATGCTGCTAACGAGGCTCGGGGGGAAGGCTGCCAAGGCCGCGGCTGCTGCCTGCTCTGTTGATGGTGCTGTGACTGCTGCTGCTGCTGCTGCTGCGTGCGTGCTTCAAAACTCTGGTGCTGGGACCCTCCTACATCAGCAGATGCAGCTGCCTCATGCACAACACCTGCTGCCGTAGAGGAGCTGGGGCTGTCCCCGCTGGTCACACTGCCTGCAGCCTGACTGCTACTGGTGACATGTGCACCGCTGCTACTGTGGGTGCTTGCACTGCCCCCACGGACGTCACTATGGCTGCTACCGCTGCTCTTGCTGGCTCTGCTGCCTTGTGTGTGTGGCGCCATTGGGGTGTGGGGGGGGGCATTATGGCCAAGCGGGGTGGTGGGTGGTGATGGAAGCCTGCCTGTACTGGTCCTGCTGCCCTGCTGCCCTGCTGCCAGCCTCAGGGACTCTGGCAGGCAATCAAAGATGGTATTCACGTCACCTCCAGATGTTGACAGCTGGCTCATGGCCAAGGCCAGCTGCTTGTTGTCTTCACGCAGCTGGCGAATTGTGGTGCGCAGCTCCAGTACGAGCTGGTCCTGCGTGCATGTTTCATTTCAGGACAGGGTCGATGTCAGTGTTGTGCCAGTACGGTACACGGTACAGTGTACGGTTATACGGTGCAGTACGTTGATACAGAGCATAGCAGTATCCAAGCGGTTGTGGACCATATACACGGTAAAAATGGTACGGTGCAAAAGGCTGGGGGATAGCCAGGTAAATTTGACCCAAAGGGCCATTTTGGCTCATATTTTCACAGTATTTCACAGTACGAATGTTGTGTTTTACAAATCTCCAATGTAGATCTGAAATGCAATGTTGAAGTGGAAAAGCACACATAAGTAAACGGGGTAAAAAGCAAAAAACACAGTTCGACCGAAATTTGAACCCTGGACCTCCCTTTTCCCTGTAAAATGGCAAAATACGGTCGACCGTGTTGGTACGGTTTGGACCGTGTTTCCCCTTTGACCTATAATACAAATTTTGGCAGTACCGTACAGTACGGTAACTGTAAATATACCGTATATACGGTCTGTTCATGGAAATATGGCGTAAAAATTAAAACTGGTCACTGGTCACTGTAGCTGCATACCGATGCCTGGATGCCTGCACAAAATACCTTATATGTAGGTGATTGGTAACACACAAAGGCATAAAAGCGAATCACCTGCACAGCTCAAGCTGAATCAGGCAAGTAATGCTTCAGCTTCAGATCTGGATGGCTTATTCCAAACAGAAAAACACAGATAGTAGATAGTTGTACACATTGCTCACACCTCTATGATAGGCACGGACTAGCAGTCACATTCCACGCTCATTTATATGTTCTTAAGTTGCATAGAGGACAACAGTTACGACTTATTGAGAGGCACACCTGCAGCAAAGATCTCAGCAACCTTGAATTACTCAGGCCCCACTCGAGAGAAGGAAATTTGTTTTGACCTCTTTATTTGGAATGTCATTCCGCAACAGATGTTATTTATTTGCAAAGAATATATGCTTTACATAATAGTACCTGAGGGTCTAGGAGCACCACAGGCTCAGCCTTGATGCGTGTGGCCATGCTTGCAAAGTGTAGAGTGCTTAGGCACTCCTCTGCATGTGCACGCATGGGCCCTAGACAAGCCAGCATGAGGGCACGCCCGCTGCCACGCAAACCCTCCCTACAGAATGCACGTGTGTGTACTTACATGTGTGTGTGAGTGTGTGTATGTCCGTGTCTGTGAGTGCGTGTGTGTGCATGTGTAAAGGATGGATAATTGCATATGCAACACCCCTGAATGCTTCGTAAACTGGATCCACAAAATACAAAAGAAGTTTTTTTTCAATTGATAATTGATACCTAAATTCATATCTGAAGTCTTACATGTGTATTAACCATGCAGCCAGCATGCCAAAGGTCTGATCAAGTGCTGCAGTTACAAAGCTAGATTGCTGAAATGCTGATCAACAGGATGCGTATATTCCATTGATGGTGCGCATGGGCATGTTGTGTGTGTGCCTATGATTAAAGCGTAGAAAGCAGTGCTCAAGCTGTATGAGTGGCATACACACACACCGCATGCCTAGATCAAACTTAGAAAAAGCAGTGCCCGAGCTGTAAGAGTGGCAATGCAGACACCCACCACAGCAAGGATGTCAGCTTGGAGTCTCGGTAAGGTACATGAGCAGATGAGGCCCCGCTGGAACTGCGCGCACTCTGTGCTGCCAGGACCTACAGCTCAAAACATGAGCAGAAGAAGGGCGTTGAATGGTAAGATTGAGTGCGAATAATGTGACTTTGGTGCAAGGGTGAGCAGCCAACACATTGAATTAGGAACACGTTAAGTCTCGGGCTGAACTCACAATTGTACTGCTATTCCTTTGCAGATCAGTGCATTTCTTCAAAACCTAGATCAACTCATGCATGCTCCCCCCCCCTAACGTTTGGCATCAGTTGCACCACAATGGGCAAGAACAGTGATAAACACGAGTGTCGATCTGTTGACCTATAAGGAACGCCCTAGTAAGTGTATAAGTGTGTAATTGTGGCGCAACCGTCTCACCTGACCAAGAGTAAAGAGGGAGCGATTGATCGAGCCTGTCTCCCGCACTGCCATCATACCTGCGATGTAGCACAGTTTGGTTCACTCTGCACAGTGAGTTGCCAGTGTGCATTCTACCGGTGAAAAGGCAACTATTACAATGCATTCATTAAAACGAGTCGTGAGTAACTCCTATGTCCCAAGTATGAACAAAAAGAAACTTTTGCCTTACAAAGGCTCTAATCTGGTTTAAAGTTGCAAGAAAAAAGACCTGAGGTTATGGTCTTAAGGTTTAAAAAAATATTGCCAGAGGGGGGCAACTGAAGCAAAAAATGGGCTTGTTTTAATATGCTCTTTGGCATATGTGCCCCCAAATTGGCAAGCTCCAAATCTTACCCATAAAGAACGTGTCTGAGGGTGTACATGTATACAGTTTTCTGTGGCATGAACCCCATTTTTTGCTGCCAAATCTTCACATCAAATCACCTAGTGCACCAAGTGCAGTGATATTTTGTGTTTTATAATCTTTACATCGTTGCAAAGAAATGAAGCAAAAACACCCAGTGCCTGGTGATATGCAAATTAATAGTTTGGAAAGCACCCATGTAGGGTAGGTGCCCAACATTTGCGTTGTATTCCACCAATCTGTACATACAGCGGCTAAAATATATCTGGGCACATGCTCTGGTAGCTTATAGCGTTTTCGCAACGCATCTTGATAATAAGGCAAGCACTGCTATTGCAGAACTCATACCTGCAAGCTAAAAATGGTTTAGATGTTTCGTCTGTATAAACGGAATCCGAAACCAAGTCATACACGAAACAGGTCTAAGCAGCTGGACAAAGATTTGGTTTTGAAGCAGTTTGGCAGCCACACCTGTGCTACCCGTGTCCTTCAATCGCTCACTACCGGCAAGGTCGACAAGGACAAGCTTTCCATACCTGCACAAAGTATCAAGAGGCAACTGAGTGCCTCAAAGCGTGCTGGCAAATTTTCACCTGACACGTCTGCTTTCAATTGTTGGCAATGATGGGACCCGGGCTTCCTAGCCTGGTTTGCACATTGACAGCACGCACAAACGCATGCACTAGGCATCAATTGTACTGAGTGTGCGGCGTACTTACATACGTGATGTGTGCATGTGCATGTGTGTGTATGTGTGTGTGTGTGTGTGTGTGTGTGTGGTAAAAGGGGGGGGGGGGCGCACACCCAAGTACCCAGGAATGTACAACAAGGGATCCCTGATGATGGAGACAGAGGGTCAGTAACACTCCCAGTTGGAACTCAGCCACCCACCTTCTCACTCCTCCCTTAGCACCCTGAGCCCCTCCCTCCTGCGGCTTCTCCTTCGACGAGAAGTTAAATGTCATCAGGCAGTGGCTGCGGCTGGAGTACTCGTTCATGGCATGTGCGCGCGTGTGCCTCCACTGCAGCGCATAAGAGATGGCTTTGAGAGCTGCAGCTGCACTGCTGCAGGGCGTCTCCGTCAAGCCATCCACTTTGAACCCCCCGTTTGCCTCTTGGCGCACCTGAGGGAACATACGCAGGCACACGCACGGAATAGTTACGTACTTTTCTTTTGGGAATGTATGTGAGGCACAGGCGCATTTACGTGCACGATTGCAATTACCACTAGACATGAGCACAGGACTGAATTACTAGATTTCAGTCACAGAGAGCCTATGGGTTCCTCTAATCCAGACATCACTGGGCCTTTCAAGAACAAGTGCAGAACAAGTTATCGTACTGGGGCCTGATCAGGGTTGCAGGTAAGCACTCTTTGTTGGAACATAGCAACCTGGCCAAAGCCGAGTAACCGACTGTTTCCCCCCCTCCTTCCAAATCAACAGCACTTCTTCGTACGTTATACAGTGCAAATTATACTCAATCACAGTTTTACAATACTTCTGTCTGTTCTAAGTGTCAATGTATCGTGTAAAATAAGTTCAGATCCTGGTTCCAGCCCACTGTGTAGATACGAGCCTGTCCTAGAGCACTCGCTACACTGCGCACACTCACCACCAGGCACACTCTCACGTGCACAGCTTCCTGGCTCAAACACCCCCATCCTTTCCGCCCACCTGGCACTGCCTTCCACGGTTCGACCCCAGCAGGTCTGTCACGCTCTCGTTATACAGCTCAATAACACTCGTGGTGACTGCAAATTTGCTACCCTCCGCACGTGCCTCAA
>Ga0307945_1000251_pt1:12500-34557 | contig 34557 bp, 45 predicted proteins | sample OrgLakmetagen228_FD_201818 | JGI IMG/M metagenome (GOLD analysis project Ga0307945, IMG submission 201818) | Saline water microbial communities from Organic Lake, Antarctica - #228 | ecosystem: Environmental > Aquatic > Non-marine Saline and Alkaline > Saline | place: Antarctica...
TTTCTTATGATTTTGTTAAGGTGTGGCTGAATAAGGTTATCGGAACGTTTGGATGTTGGCAACATCGCAGCACGCACAGCATGCGTACATTGCACACAAAGCCAAATGCAAGCAATGTAATCAAACTTAAAATTTTCATGCTATCAGATGTGGCTGGTTTGCACCAGCTGTCCTGTCCTAATGAGATGCAGCTGCAGCCTGCCCAAGCCATCCTTCCTGGCAACCCTCACACTGTGGAGGTTTGTTACTTTGTAAAATTCACACACTTGTACTTATGTGTACACATACACGCACTCGCAATCACACACGCACGCTTATTATGAAGAGTCACACAACCGCACACACACACACACACACACACACACACACACGCACACACACACACACATACACTAGCACTCACTAACGCACACACACACACCATGCCTTGCGCTCAGGCACTTCACACCCTGATAGGACGTCAGCAAGCAGAACTTGAATTCTTGTTGCAGCAATGCCAAGGCTTTGAACACCTGAATCAGAGCCTGCGGGCTAGCTTGAATGAGGCCAAGGCTGCTCTTGCTAGCAAAAAGGCAGCGCCTCCCTCCCAGACGAAACCATCACAGCGACGAAGGCTGCACGAGAAAGGGGGGGTCCTTCCGTCTTGCTGTGAAGAGGCCGTCCAGTGGTACAAGAGCAAGTACAAGAGGTGTGACCATTTCATCCTTCACGTCAAAATAGCAATCGAGGCGCAAGCGTCAGCAATAAGTGTGTGTGTGTGTGTTTGTGGGCTTAAAGATGTGTGTTTGTGCATGTGTAATGCAGTGTGTACGCCTCTTGCTGTGAACGTCGGTGTACGTGTTTCGTGTGCCTCGTTTCTACCACAGACGGCTTGTATGCACAAGAGTTTGGATATTCATCTGCTTTCCATTTGCCATTATGAGTACATACATGTCATGCTACCTATTAGGACAGCATTTGCAATGGAAGGCTTTGTCGTGCATCTGTTGCACTGACGTGAAAGATCACACTCACCTAGACCTAGGCTCTGCCTTGCACTTCTGCCTCTGAATTCATAAAAGTGCATGCCCACACAGATTGCTCTGACTCCTCGCCTTGTAATTTATATGCAGATACAAGTACATGTGCGTGAGTGCCAAGGGCAGAGTGGATTCGTGTCCGTACTGCCCGCACTGCCGCACTGCGCAGGCGAACGGCCCAGCGGTAAATGCAGCACCACCAGCACCTCATCCAGCACCAACGGCAACACCACCATTAGCAGCACCAGCAGTAGCAAGGCACTCAACGGCTGGCCAAGGGCATCCAATGCCCCCTGCAAATGTGCCAGCACCAGCTCCAGCACCAGTAGCACTGGCAGCAGCAGCAGCAGCAGCAGCAGCAGCAGCAGCAGCAACAGTAGCAAGAGACCCAGTAGCAGCTAGCAGGCAAGCTACAGCAGCAGCAGTGGCTCCTGACAGTGCTGCTGCTATCTCACACAACCCGCGTGCTGCAGACCCTGCCAGATCAGAAGCACACAACAGGGCCATGCTCGTGGCCTCTGGAGGGCATGCTCCACCCCAGTTAACCTCTTCAAAGCTTTTTCCTCCACATCCACCAGTCTTCACAATTGGGCAGGGGCACCACACAGAAGGGGTATGTGCAGCAACGGTGGACCAAGCACTACCTCCACCCCTACTCCCACCACCACAACAAGCAGCTCCGGCTGTAGCAGCTGCAAGAGAGGGAGCAGTGACCTTAACAGCAGTAGCACCACCACCAGGAGCAGTAGCAGGAAAGGGGGTGGACAAAGGACGGTCCGTGGCTCAGCCGGGCGCGCAGGCAGCGTCTGAGGTTCGAGCACCCTCGTCTCCCACGCATGCTCTTCCTCCCTCAGCTGACCTTGCCCCACCTCCACCACTACCACTTCTACCGCCGCAACATCAAATGCGAGCACCAACATCACCACCAACCTGTGCTCCACTTCCCATTTCACATCACGACCGGGTCCTCGTGCCACCTTCCAATTCACTTTTCGCTCAGTTCCATGAGCCAGAACCACTTGCTGTGCACTTGCCTGATCAGGTGCAGCCTTCCACCCTCCCAGGAGCGCCAGGCAATGACAATGCAGGTGTGTGTGTGTTGTGTGTGTCTGTATGTTGATGTGCAACAAATGAGCTGATCGGCACTTGCTTCAGCCAGTCAGTGTGCGGCCACCTATCACTGACGCCCTTGCTCACCCCCCCTGTTGATTGCGCAAGCCGTGAGGCAGGGAAGTAGTAGAGGCCAGGTATGTGGCCAATGAATGGGCTCAAATTGGGTCCAATTGCTTGTAAGGGACTGCCTGGCCTATGATGGTCTCCATGTTTGACGCCCAAAAGATCACAAACGTCACATGCCTGTCACACTCACACTCACACTCACACGCACGTACGTCCATGCATTCGCGTACAAACGACCATACACACTCACATTCCACGGATGAACACGCAAGTAACGTAAATATGTTTACACAAGGAGCAAGCTGGGAACAAACACACACGTACACACACAGGCCAGCCTGCAGCAGAACCTTCACATGGCCATGCACTGAGCCAGGCTCACTCAGGTCTCCCCTACAACTCCTCCTCCCTACCTCCTCAGTCCATGGTCCCTGCCACGCTGTACGACGGGCCTTTTTGGGCTGGAGGGATGGTGCCTGCCACTTACCACGAAGGGGTGGGTGGTACCATGGTGCGACAGGGTGGGTGCGAAGGTCCTAGGTGGATGGGGGAAATGGTGCCAGCTACCGACTATGCGGGCATTACTGGGCCTGCGAAGGGGGAAAGTAGGGGAGGGGACGGTAGGAGCCACTCCCAGCATCTGGGGCAGCAGCACCACCTTATTCACGGTCAGCTGTGCAGCAATTCTCTTCCCCCTATTTCTCTACAGCAGCAGCACCACCAGCAACTCTGGCAGCAAGAGCAGCAGCAGCAGCAGCAGCAGCAGCACCACCACCACCACCGCCATACCAGCAGCAGCATTACCACCACCATATCAGAAGGTAGGCCGCCAGCTGCAACTGAGCACAAGGGTCAGAAAGAAGGCGGTGTGGTGCAGTCTGGTACGCACCCTCGTGGGCAGACCGGGTCCCAGGCAGGAGTTCTTGAGCAGGGGATGATCATTGATACGAGCGGCCCCTTTCCTATCCTCTCTCCTCCCCCTCTTCCAAAGTTAGCAGGAAGAGCATTAATAGTTGAAGCACCAGCGCCAGCAGCAGCAGGGGCAGCAGGGGCAGCAGTAGCACCACCACCACCAACAACGACAACATCAGAACCAGGAGTTGCTACCCATCCACTCGTGACCCTGGCCCCCTTACCAGCAGCGGCAGCACCCGCAGTCGCATCACACATGATCGCCCCATTTCCTGACTCTGCAGCAACGGCTACAACGCCTCGCCCCGGCCGACGTCTGTCGGTAGCAGCAGCAACAAAGAGGGCCACACCGCCGCACGCCAACACGCTTTCGCCCTCACTCCCCGCCTCCCCTCTTCCACAAACACCTCCCTCCCACTGCCATCCCACTCCAGGCCCCGCAGCACCGCCACCACTGCTGCCCGTGCACCTGCTTCATCCAGCACTTGACTACACAACAGCTGCACATCGCCCCCCCCCTTCACAGCACTGGCTGCAGGGTGTGAGCCCCAGCAGTACAGAGTGTGCTCAAAAGGAGTGTGCCCCAGCAGCAGCAGTAGAGGGTATGCTTCAAGGAGAGGACCGTGCAATGCAGCTGCCTCACGCACGCCACGCCCCACACCAACAACCTCTTGACCCCCACCCCCACCACACTAGGCCATCACACCACCTTGCCCCGCACCACCCTGCGCACGAGCTGCAGCAGCTTCTGATGGACGGCAGCCATGCCTCTCCTGAGCCTCTAGGAGTGGAAGAGGTCCCTGAAGAAGATGATGTCACTCAGCCTTCTCAGCAGCAGCCCAGCACCCCATCCCAACCGTCCGTTTGCCTACCATCACCTCCACATGCTCCACATGCTCCTGAGGGCTGCAAGGCCTCGTCACCTTTAATCCAGCAGCAGCAGCAGCAGCAGCAGACGCGCGAGCAGTTTGAGGACCATCAAAACGGCAACAAGCCGGAGATCCGGCAGGAGGAGAAAAGTGAGCAGCGTGGACGTCAGTACTTGCACCAACAGGGTGGGCAGCAGCACGCTCAGTACCAAAAGCTCCCACCACCACTGCAACAGCAGCAACATCATCATCATCATCAGCAGCAGCAGCAGCAGCAGCAACAGCAGCGGCAAAGCAACGAGGAGGTATCAAACCATCTGCCATCCAGGTCGAGAGGGGAGGGGCTTGAGCTGCAGTTGCCTGGACACAATGAAATACCCAGGCACCAGCGAGGGGGCTCAAATCAGGCAGAAAAACAGCAGCACGTGCACGGGCTGGAGCAGTCAGATCAGTCGGAGCGTCGTGGCAATGGGCAGCATGGGCAGTGTGGAGAGTTTTTGAAGCGTTGGCGTGGTGGCCCTGAGCAAACCCTGGATGAGTGTAGCCCTCCAAAGCAGCCCAGGCTGCAAGGCGCACGGGCAGGTGGTGCACAGCAGCCAGGCCACCACAGCTTAACCCCAGCTGACGGACAACACAGCAGCAGCAGCAGCAGGAAAAAGAAATTAGAGCAGCAAATGCAGCAGCAACTGCATACAGAGCAGCCCAAAAAGCAAAAACAGTCACATATAGAGCAGCCCATGAAGCAGCCGCCGCCGCAGCAGCAGCAGCAGCAGTCAGAGCAAGCAAAGAAGCATAAAGAGTGCAACAGGCCGCCGCCGCCGCCGCTGCAGCAGCCAGAAAAGCTTAATCGAAATTTAAAATCCCAACGGCAGAGCCAAAAGGGGCGGCAGTACCAGAAGCAGCAGCAGCAGCAGCAGAAGCAGCAGCAGCAACGCCACGGCCTTGATAATGCACCGGATCTGATCGAGCAGAACATGCTGCGTGCTGCAGGCCTGGACTCTCAGCCTGAAGGCTGCCTCGAGCAAGGTAAATGGCTGCACTGCACTGGAATGAAATAAGAATTAAGGAAAAAACGCTTTGCAGGCAGTTACGACCAAAACGTTTCCAGGCTTGTGCTCAGACGGTCACACGGTACGGTACTATGAGTGCTGTACGGACTGTCTTTTTGTAAAAGACAGCGTATTTTCAAAATTTGGTGAGTGTATTTAACCGTCTAGACAGTAAGATACGGTATGGTGTACGGTACGGTGCCAAGCTGGCACTGCCAGTGCAAAAATGGCTTCAGAAAGGCCTCTGCACCCCAAAACCTCCCATTTCCACCTCCAGCGTACTCCTCTCACGCGTTGACGCCACACAATGCTTCCCTGAACGACGTTGAGGCTGGGTTGGGGCTGCATCAGCTCGGGGGAAGGGCCCATCAGTGGCTTGCAAGAAATTCAAAGTCGGACGCAGTACTTGATTCCTGGTTGATAATTTGTTTTATTTATAAACAATTGCTGCAAAAAGGAAATGATTGTTTTTGGGCTGACATTATAGCCAAATTACACCAAATTACACTGTACAATGACCACCATCTTGTACGGTTTGAGACCGTACTAGTCAACTCCACCGTCTTAGTTCAGTACGGTACGGCGTAATACGGTACGGTACCGTAAATACAGTCAAAATTGCTCCAATACGGCGTAGTCACACAAGCCTGAACGTTTCACAGTCAGTTAAGACCAATTTCTGCATTGGGGAGCAAAGTGTACACCATTCCGTACCCGGCAAACATCAAGCTTTTACACTGAACACGATCATAGCAACACCCACACCAAGTCGCAGGGCAAGTATGCTTCTCCTTCCTGTGCCTAACAAAGATCAGTAAGCCTTGCAGGCATGCTCTTGCCCTCTTACATGTACGTTCAATTCATTTTGCTAAGTGTAATTGACTTTGGTGTTGCAGCTCTGAATTGAAGCTCGTGCCTGCGTGGCCTTTTTTGTTGAGCAGCAGCATTCCACTCTGCACATGTGTAAAATACAAACCACCAAGCAATTTGCAGTCACCAAAAGGGCTGAGATGAATTGTCCTAAAACAGCCATGACATGGGATTGCTGTCTGCCCAAGCATTTGAAAGCAATGACAAGAAAGATCAGGTCGCAAGCCTTTAATTTAAATATACAAGCAAAGATGGCACGGTGCTCCATGCATTGTACAAATTAAACGCACAGCTCCCCCCATGTGACATACAAACATACACACATGCACATTCGCACATAAGCACAGCTGCAAACACACACACATAAGCACACACGCGTAGCAACACACGTGCTTCACACATAACACATACAGGCAAATACACATACAGGATGTGTTTCACTTGACAACCCACTTGTGTTCCTGATCTCACTGTTTTTAATACTTCTTGCTTCTTGTGAAAAGAAACTGCTTCATACTATCAGGAGGTCTGAACGAGCATCCCACATTTGCTTCTGCAGGTACTGAGTGGCCACCAGCACACCCACACCACCAAACACACCAACACTCACACACTATACACATACTCATACTCACTCATACTCACTCATACTCATACTCATACTCATACTCATACTCATACCACCACCTTCAGCACCTCACTCATACTCATACCACCTCCCTCAGCAGCACCTGCAGCAACCACTGCTCCAACATTCGCAACACGCAGAGCCCCATGACCACAACAACCACCACAACCACTACCGTCAACACCACCACCACCAGCAGCAGCACCAACAGCAGCTGCAAACCTCACAACACAGCAGCCAAGAAGCAAAGGAGTGCGGCGAGCAACTTCAGGATACAGAGGAGTTGATCCTTCTGCACTCGGACAGGCCCCTGTCACAACCGCAGGTAGGGCTGGGTCGAGTAAAAATAATCAGATCAGGACAGTCTGCGCTGGGTGACGGTCGAAACCAACTGCAGATCAAAATATACGCTGCCAAAACTTGTTCAGCGCTGTGCAAATTTACTGTTGCGTGTTTTTGTACCTTCGGTCCTTTACTGAAAGGAACCTTCTGCTTTGGCCCACCCTGATCCCAAAAGGCAGATAAGGCATACAAATGTGTGCACGCCTGCGCATGTACGTGCTCGCGCACACCAACACACACACATGTACACACATGTACAAATGCACACATACACACACAGGAAGAGGAGGCCCTCCCGCCATCCCAGCCTTTGGAAGAGCTGCACCACCAAGAATCTGGGCTCAATCCAGGCCATGACGTGCAGTTGCATCAGGAGAGGGGACATATGGAGCAGCACCAGCAGCAACATCAGCCACCGCAGCAGCAGCAGCAGCAGCAGCGAGCCAGTAGTGGGAGTAAGGGGTGTGATGACAGTAGTGGCAATGAATCAGATGTCACGCAGCCTAGCCCCAACGCAGAGAAGCGAATGCGTGCACGTAACGCGCACCGCTCCATGCAGTTCGGTAAAGGGGGGTGCGGGGGAAGTAGCGATGGCGATAGGGAAGTGGCAGCAGGAGGAGGGCATGTTAGGAGGGAGAGGAAAGGGGGTGCAGCAGCAGCAGCAGTAGGGCGCAGTGAGAAGGAGGGAGGAGGATGTGCAGCAGCAGGGCACTGGAGGGGTGCATGCAATGATGGTGAGTTTGAGCTGCTGCAGGGGATGAGGGTAGCTGATGAGGCAGCTAGGCAGAAGGGTGGCAGAGGAGGGGGGAGGGGAGAGGGAGCGAGGGAGAAGAGTGACCAACGTCAGCAGCAGCAGTTGCAACAGCAGCAGCCACAGCCGAATCATGCGCCTGGTCCTCAAAGCTCGCTTGCTGCACCCTTTCCAGCAGGCCCTGCTGCTGCTATTTTCGGCCCTGCTGCAACATCCACGACCACGCTGCCAGCTCATGCTGCCACAGTTATTACCACCACCGCCCTGCCAGCTCATGTGCAGGTGGCAGCAGGCCCTGCTGTTGGAGCTGGTGCCAGCCACGAAAATGCTGTGACGACCCCAAAACCTTCTGTCAATGGAACCACGCCAGGTATGCACCGACAAGCCAGTAAGGTTGTCCAGAAACAATAATACCAAAGAGAATGTGACACTTGTCGGCTAAAACCATGCACTGTAATTCACGTGTTTCATTAAAATGTCGCAGAGAAAGAAAGGTCATAGTGTATGGTCATTTACAGTTAGGAATATGTTATTGCCATTCACAGAGTTGGCATGAGCACAAATGTGTAGGGCTGGCCGGAACCTTATAAAAACACCGTATATGACCATATATTTGGTGATTTCCCTGCCAAAAATACGCCGTACGTATATATATATGGTTCTGGCCAAATCCTACAAATGTGGCCAACCGTGCATATCAGACAAGAGGCTCCTCCTTGTTCTGCCTGTGCATCTGCCTGTGCATAATGTGTTTTGCATACTTTATAGGTAGTGTCTATTCGATCTAGCTGCGGCCCCAAATGCACAAGGCACAGAACTTTCCTTGAACAGTACAATGTGATGCAGGAAATAACATTCGCTTCCAGCAAGTTAGAATAGATGTGGTCTTGGGGAGTCTGCACCGCCTAGTGGAAACCAACATCACGCAATACCTCATCAAGATCCCAATTAGGGTGCATGATTGTTCAGGATGCTTTTGGTTCAGAGGCAGCAGCCTGCACAAAACTTCATATTGCAGGCTGCCACTATTGGCTATGAGTACATGCAGGTTTGAGTGGACTCAGTTCGCAGGCCTGAAAACTGCCGCTGAGTTTTTCCTTACGCAAATGTTTTGCCAAAGCAGACGCAATAATCCTCTGCACGCCTGCCTGAAGTTTTGCTCCTTTATCCATTTGCACCAGCATCGAAGCCTCCCTCTTTTACATAACCCTATGTACCCACATCTTATTTGTAGGTTTGGTCAGAACCACGTTCTTGTCAGTGTGTAATGTTTTAAGGTGCATGTACATGACTCAGAACCTTGTCATTGTATTGTGTAGGGTGTGCATGTACATGGAACTATTAGCAGGAATCCCTATCATGCACGTATTAAGTAAACAGCATGCGGTGCATGTGTCCTTATGGGCCAACAATGCAACTTGATCAAACAAGACGCAACAGCGTGTATGTCTATGTCAATGTGTGCGTGATAGCCCTGCACGCAATCCCGCAACACTTTCTCTCACTCGGCTTCTGCAGCTGTGCGTGGCAGCCCAGGCAGCAACACCCCTCGGATGCTGCCCTTTTCGCTTGCCAACAGCCCTGCGTCTGTCAACTTTAAAGCTCAGCAGCAGCAGCAGCAGCAGCAGCAGCAGCAGCTGCAGGGGCAGGCACACAGCCCTGCGTTTGTCAACTTTAAAGCTCAGCAGCAGCAGCAGCAGCAGCAGCAGGGGCAGTCACGGAACACACCAGGACCACGGCAGGTGAGGAATTTGGAAAATAGCATGAGCGCTGAGTATGTAATTGGGCGTTGCTATTTCGGCAGCAGGCTTCTAGACAGGCTTGTTGTTACGCAGTCCTTGTGACGCGTAAGATTGCTGTGCAGTATCTGTATATCAGAACGCTCCCTCTTTTTCTCGGCTGTGCCTGCCTCATCTTTCCCCCTCCAGTTGCTGTATTTCTCCAATTGCCTGCACACATTGCCAGACTCTTTTTTGTAACGTACATCATTGGGCAGCCACTTGGGTTAGAGGGCCCCTTTCGTAGAAGTGGCCTGTTAATTTCCCTCTTTGCATATCACCTTCTCTTTCCCACTCACTCAACAAACACAGAGACGAGCATATAGATTGTTCAGGGCAGGGCCCTACCTTGTACACACATCCCCAAAGATTGCGCCACTACCTCACCCTCACAACTGTTTTCTCTATGTGCAGATGGGCATTCCGATTTGATGAGGACGCGCCTTTCGTGAACAAGCCAGAGTCCATACTTTGATTTTGCCTGTTTCCCTTTTCATGCTTTGTACACGCGTGCACACACACACACACACATAAACACACACAAGCACACACAGATGGGCAGCCAGATCGTCCAGGGTGTCCCTTCCTCTGACAAGCCAGGTGGTGTTGGCGCAGCCCTGATTGGGAAGGAGGGCCCCACAATTGGGAAGCGAGGGGCAGCAGCGGGGGGTGAGGGGAAGCGCAAAAAGCCACGCGGTGTGTGTAGCACTGTATATAATGGTGGAGGTGCTGGTGATGCGCCTGGGGTTGAGGGGGAGGGGGGAACAGGGAATGGAGAATGGCGTGGCAGGGGGGGAAACGAGCCTGGGGGCGGCAAGGCAAAGGGGAGGCCACGGGTGGCTGGGGATGTGGATGTGTGGCCTGACAAAGATGCTTCCAGGTATTTTAGTGTGTAAAAGAGCATGCGTATGTGCGTGCATGTGTGTGTTTGCAAGCATGTGTGTGTATGTTTGGGTGCATGTGTGTGTGTGTTATTGGATCAGGCGTGGAACATGATACTGGATGCACTTGCAAGCTGCTTGAGTTGCTCCTTGCACCTCGCACGCAACTTGTGTCATAAGCATTTATTAGTAAGTACTCACCCACGTTCTGCTTAACATACTTGTTTCTCTACAGGCCACCTGCTGAGTTGGTCCAAAGAAACAAAGAGCAGGCCGAGCGTGGCTTACAAAAGTTCCAGGCATCCAAGGAACGGCTCCAGCAAAAGCAGCAGCAGCAGCAGCAGCAGCAACAACAGCAGCAACAGCAACAACAGCAGCATCAGCAGCATCAGCAGGGACAGCAGGGACAGCTGCACGAGCAAGGAGAGGACGCAGCTCCAAGGCCTCACAAATACCACGGTATAATCCATTGACATAGGGAGCGCGTCATTGCCTGTCTGGCCCCCTGGGTAAATTTTGTTTTGGTCAGCTAACCTGCTGGTGCAGTTGATCTGCTAATGCAGTTGACCTGCTGGTGCGGTTTTTTTGCTGATGCGGCTAACCTGCTGGTGCACTTGATCTGCTGGTGGTGCACTTGTTGTTGTAGTTGATCAGCGGCTAACCTGCTGGTGCAGTGATCTGCTCGTGCACTTGACTTGTTGTTGTTGTTGATCTGCTGGTGCGGTTGATTTGGCTGATACGGTTGATCTGCTGGTGTTAATGATCTGCTGGGCCCTGTGCACAAGACTTCTTGTATAATCATCCTCTGACGTGCGTCACAACATCCGTTCGTCTGCGGCATGGTTGCTGTTGGAAGTGCACACCAAAGCACTCTTCCACATTCAGACGTGGCGTGAGGTGTACGTACGCCAGCGACTATGCCAAACTGACGGCCTTTTGGAAGCAATGTCTCCCCCTTACTCCTGGCCCACCTCTTATTGTCCTCAGCATTACCTGATGCCCCCTTTGTAATTTTTTATTCTCAGATATGGTTAGCGCCCCCACCCCCCCCAAAGCGCGCTGCAGACTTGCAACAACCACCACCCCAGTTTTGCTCTCACAGAGGCCAGCGGAAATGCTGCTGTCTTCACCACGACCTGTTTTATTACCTTTGCACTCTCTTCACACAAGATGTCCTCCAAAAACGCATTTCTGCAGAGGTTGTGCGTAAGAAGGATGAGCGTGCGGTGCTCCCTGGGTATGTCTGCCACGAGTGCCGCAACTTCTTCAACGCTTTGGCTCCTTTTGGTGGTCCAGGGGGGCCCCTGCTGCCCCCCTGTGGTCATCAATTACCAGAAGGTAATGGGCGTGTCTGTGCGTACACTTTTAAGGGTACTGGATGAGTCCAGGAAGAGTACACATGGAAAGGTTACTGGAAGGCAAGGATGCACTCGAAAAAGATCCAGGAGGTACTGGATGTTTGCTGCTTTTGTGAATTTGACGGCTGCTTGCTCTACTCTGCGCTCGTCTGGCTAAGCTGCTAGGTTCCTGTCATCGATCAAGGGCCTAGCCGTGCTGAGAGGAAGGACTACTTGTGGGCTTCTGTTATAGGTTTTTTCCAGAAACCTGCCTAATTACCCTGGCAAGAAACTGAGTCGCTGCTCGTATAATGGCAAAAATACACATCATGTTAAAATGCTGTTTTGTGCGTCTCATGTCTCATATATGAAGGAAGTAATTAACAGACAAACAAGGCTCCGTTGACCAAATGCAGGGATTGTTGCGTACGCAGCGCTTATGTATGTGTAGTGCTTTTGTTGCAGCTGCCCACTTATTAACACCAAGCACAGATCTGCTGATCCTTGCACCCTTGCACCCAAAATGTGCACAGATGCGGGGACAGACGCAGAGGCCCACTTCCGCCAGGGCTTGATCCAAGACAACTCCAAGCACCGTGCTGCCTTCCCTCCCCCCGATACCCCTCCTGGATTCTGGGTGCTTGGTTTCCCTGATGAAGCAGCATGCGAGCTTGCTGAGGAGGCTGCAGTGGCAGCAGCCGATGCAGCGGCTGCAGCGGCTGAGGCACTAGCTGCGGCTGAGGCGGCAATTGCTGCCCTACCCGCACCACCTGAATATGGGACAAAAGGTTCCGAGAGTAGTGCAAGATAGTAATACAATTTCTCCGTCATTTGTGTCTCTCCCTCTACGCATGCTACAAGCACTGCTGGTGGGCATCCATTCAAGCTAGTTGATCAAGGCACGCGGTAGTGGTAGGAACGAGTAGGAGCAGCTCAAAAAGCTTTATAGGAATGGGATGCAGATTAGCTAATAGTGAAAGAGAGAGGTTCGATGAGTTTATTTACATGCAAAAAAGAGATTTGCTGAAGATTCTATCTGATGAGCACGATGCACTTCTTAGCTATAGTTTCCTTATTATAGATAAATGACGGGTTACCATGCTTGTAGTTTCCTGTTGATCTTGGTAACTGTTTGTTAACTGAACCACGAGTTACTTGCCAACTTAAAGTGACTTCATCTATGACGAATAAATTGGGCTGTTGTGTGGCTCTACATCCGTTGAGTAGCTGGACGCAGAAAACACCTTTTACTGATCTGTGTTGGTAGTGATCACACTATTATGTTTCCATGTCTCTAGCTTTTTCTTTTCGCTCCAATCAAATCAAAAACATGCTATGCAAACCCAGGTGGTCAAAAATAGGGATGATCTAAGTACCAGCAAAAAGAAATCAGTGGGCGTATGTATGTAAAAAATTGGATGCAATAAGCAGGTAGTAGGACTCCAGACCAGCCAGCGCTAGCCGTACATAGTCCCACTTAAATAAATACAGCAGCGTGTACAACAGCGCATTAAGATGCACAGCTCAAAATGTGGGTGCGTGTGCGTGGTCCCCTTGCCCCATGTTGGCAAGCTGGTCGTTGAGGTTCTCCAGTTCGCTTGGCACCATGTGCTCTATGGCGTCCAAAAATGCCTGAGGCAAGGACAGACAGTTCCGTCACGCATTGTTTGACTTGGGAAAAAGCTGATACCTCACTCCATACCTCACTTATAGCTCAAGAAACTGTCGCAGAGTGATCGTGCCTTATGTGCAGTGTGAGTTTTCGTTGCTATAGTCAATAGCACTAAAGAGAAAGTTTTGCCTGCTTGAGAGGAGCAACTTCAGGACAATATAATGCATGAAACTCAAAGCATGTAGCACACCTGGGTGGAAGGCGCACCCACGATGGAAGCCACAACGCCCATAGAGGCACGTGAGGTGCTCAGCACGCGTCGCTGTAAGGCAGCCACACCCTCGTAGGTAGCCTATGGGAAGGCCGGTGGATAGGGATGTGCATTGGTGCTGGATAGAGATCAGGGTTTGTAAGATGCATGGAAGTGCCATTCCGGACCAGCCACGCAAAAACCACGCAAGCTGTGTGGATTTAAGGAAGACTTGTGTGTGGAGGACAGTCACCATTTTGGCACTCATCATACAAAGGATCAATTGCTTTGGAAGACAGCACCACACATTAATTTCACACCCTGCTGCTGCAGTAAGCTCCTTTTTATCCCTAGTCCTTGCCTATAGCCTCCCTTGGTGCCACATGGTGCCACAAAAAAATGAACACATGTATCAATATCTCATGCTTTAACGACACCTGGATCTCTCCACCCCTGCTCAGCATGTCCTTAATGAGGTCCCTCGCTTCCTGCTGCTCGGCAGCGCTGGCTCTACCCCTGCCTGCCACTTGCGCGGTGGCCACTGCCTCTGCTCGCTCCAATGCATCTGTACACATTATGTTACGCTACATATTAGAAAACGCTACCACAGCTGAGATGCAACATTAATGCATCGAGGCAAAACTAAACATTCATCCAGACTAGGCTCACTCTACCATTCATGCCTAAATAGCCAGGTACTTAAGATGGCGAGGATCATATATTTGTAGGTTCATCTCTAGTGTAGACACCACAGGCATGTGCATACAATGATCGATTTATACCATTCGCGCTGGAAGCTACAAGCACGCCTTCAATCCCTTTGCAACGTCCTGGTCGCCCACTTATTCTGCCTTCTTCCCCCCCCGGCTCTCTGCACTTGCAAAGAACAAACTCTCACCACCACAAAAAGACACAGTCGTCTGGGATTGATCGGCACCGTTTCCTCTGAATTGGATCACCACAGAAGTCCATATACCGATCACCATAAAGCACGCAGTTCTGGGTCACTCTTCTGTCAGCTGTCCAACTTAAGGTCCAACTGTCACTTTTTCAACACACATTGTCCTGAGTCCCCAGTCACTATAGAAAGCACACACTCCCCTGAGTCCGGCCACGCAAAGAGCAAACAGTCCCCTATACTCACCGTAATACCAAAGCGTGAAAGAGTGTCGAGGTGCGTATGCAGGCATGACCTCGTGCGCCACGGACTTGGAGAGGAACATAGCAAGGCGCCCAGCCTGCAGTTTCGCACGAGCAGGCAGCTCACAGACAAGCTCAAGCTCATTCAGGAACGAGGTATGCAACATTTAAACCAGACGATCTGTCGAACGACGTGGCACGCAGGGCTGAGGTCTCTGCACTCAATTTACACAAAAATGTATGTTTCAGTAAGGTGGATACCTCTGTGCAACGATGGATGAGAATGATGGATACCTCTGTGCAACGATGGATGAGAATGATGGATACCTCTGTACAACGATGGATGAGAAGATGACCAGGCGTGATCAGTACTGGTGAATACTCGTGACAGGGGAGACCGAAAGGAAGGAAGAAGGGTAGAGAAAGATGAAGGTGTGTGTGTGTGTGTGCAGTAAACGACGTCACTCACTTGTGGGTAGACATCCACAGTCTGACCGTCTGGTGGTGTCAGCCTCAGTGCTCCACCATTACTCTCTTTCCTGTGACGGGGACAGAACACAGGCATGTGCATCTGCAGGTAAGCAACAAACTGCTGACAACAAATGCTGGTTGCCGATGTCAAAATCATGCATGGTGATGGACAAGATACCTACTGACTAACTTTCAGCCCTTTGTGTGCCTCATCAGCGCGTGCGTTCCTCAGAGTTTGGACAAGTAGCCAACAAACAAAGATCGATTCGAAAGTGGAGCAGTGGCCCTTGCCAAGGTAGCTCTTGGGAAGGGAAGGCAATGGAATGTAGCAGCCGCAGTTGGTAACCAAGATGGGCAACCAAAAGTGGCGACACACCCTGGAACAATCCGTTTGTTAAACTCGTTTTTGAAAAAACGAGAGCTACGCAGGCAGTGACAACCACTCCCCACATTAAATAAGGAAGAGGAAGCCACTTTAGTATTGAGTACCGTAAAACTCCTTTTCCAGCAGACAAAAGAAAGAGGGCAGTAGGTGGCAATCGCGTACCAGTTGGGGTTGAGATAGCAGAGCAGGGTGAGACGCCTCCCATCGTTGGCGGTGTTGTCTGCAGGCACAAGCAGCAAAGGGTCTGTTGGGATGTGTAAGGACAAACTGTACTTTGGCACTGTTGCCGGCAGACAGAAGCTGAACGCACACACTCACACACTCACACCCACACCCACAACCACTCCCACATCCGTACCCACACCCACTCCCACACCCACACCCGCACCCGCACCCACACCCGCATCTGCACCCGAACCTGCAATCGCACCCACACCCACACCCACGCCCACGCCCACACAGCCCCCCCCTTGCCACACACAAATGCAAACGCACCTATGTGTTTGGCAAAGCGGCTGCCACGGCCAGGGTAGATGGCCATCATGGCATCTGACCTTTCTCGTGTGTTGGCCAGGCACGGGGCTTTGCTGGGCAGGTGCTCCTTTACAAGGCCGTCTATGGAGGACATCACCTGGGAGCAGAGACCCAACATCACATGAACAAAAATGCTCAAAGGTACAGGAGGGAGGAACATTACTCGAAAGTACAGATGCAGCGTCACAAGAAGGAACGAAAGGAAGGAGAGAGGGGCATCAACTGACAGCAGGGGTGCAGCGCTCTATAACCGAATGCAAAATGTGGAGGAATGCAAAATGTGGAGGAGGGATGAGCATCAGCCGAAAACCGAATTGCAACAGAGCCAGCAACAACACATGCAGGATGCAAAGAAGAGCACCGGTTGCTGAAGCAGAGATGTGAAAAGGCCACCAAGGGTGTGCGGCATTGTGCAGACACGCAATTTGTCCGGACTGTACAAAGCAACGAACCCGGCGCAGGTTGCCAAAGCTACAGCTGTGCTTTTCGCCATCCTTGATGTATGCCGTGGCCTCCAGGTCAGCTTGGTTCAGCCTGGCAGAGACATGTGTGTATGTGTGTATATATGTGCGTGTGTGTGTTTGTGTATGTACAGATATGGCACGACATATGACATATGACATATACAAATAGCAGCAATATTGTAGCAAAGTCGGTATAAAGTAAGCAACTTCAGCCACTGTACGAAAAACAGTAATTGAACTCAGGTGCTCTCTCTCTCTCTCTCTCTCTGTTGATCCAGCAGAACTTGCAAGCAGGATTCATACCACACACATTACACCATAACGACTTCATCCCTCAAAATATTTACACGGCAAGGAGTTTGGATGGACGCCAATAGCACATATCAAACCGTCAGGTTTGCTAATCCTGTTTTTATGCTCACATGGCTGCTCACAAAGAGAACTCCCCATACAGTTCATCTGTCAGCGCAATTACTTATCTCCTCCCTCTGCTGCATGTGAACATGCAAATATACCCTCTCGCACACATCACAGACAAGCCACACCACACAGGTGCTGCATGTGAACATGCACATATACCCACTCGCACACATCACAGACAAGACACACCACACAGGTCAAAGCGCTGCTGCCCACACCTACCACAGCACGACGTCTCCGCGCACGTCTTTTCTTGCAATGGTGGCCCCTGTGTCAGCCTCCTTGCCCACCTGGTACCAGCAAAAGGAGGGAAGCAATGTGCACTAATGCCCTCACAACTGCAGTAGCAGTTGTGCATGCAGAAAGTTTAAATGAAAGAAAAATGTGGTTGTCCACAAAATTAGACCCAGAGAATTGCGAATTGGCATGAGAAAAGGAGGTAACACGAATTGCAGGTGGTCATTCTCAACATCACACAAGGAGAAGCTGTGAGATAGCCTGAGAGAAGCAGAATGTAAGTAGCCAGGATAGCAGAGGGTGTTATTTGCGCAACAGTCGCGTTTTTAGGTCCCTGCTATGCCACACCCTGTTTGAGCAAATCTCTGTTGCAACATTGGCAATTAGAGGGCTAAAATCTGCAACCTACTGCATCCACATCAGGACAATTTGTTTTGCTTGACACATGCCAGCAGAATTGATGCTATTTTTCTATTTTAGTCTGAAGGATTTTATCATGTCCAATTGTATGTAAGTAATTATTTTCCCCTGCCCCTCTTTGCCATCAAGTACGGAAGCATATACACAGTCATCTGCAAGAAACTACACTCAGCATTTCCGATTGCACACACACACACACACACACACATACACACACACACACAAAGAGAGAGAGAGAGAGAGAGAGAGAGAGAGAGAGAGAGAGAGAGAGAGAGAGAGAGAGAGAGAGAGAGAGAGAGAGAGAGAGAGAGAGAGCCACGCACCCACAAACACACACACACACAAGACAAACATTCTCTTACCCAGATTTCACCTTCCACGAAGTGCTCCTCCAACCGCTTCATCTCCTTCCTAACTTCGATAACCTGCACAGATTTGCATAAAGTGCCACGAGTAAGCTGTCTGCACTCGTACTTTTTACTAATGGGTAGGGCAGAGAGATAGCGAGATACACAGCAATAACGTGCCTAGTGTTCTACTACTTCAATGGGTTCAGGGTCACGAATGCTTGCCCCATCACTAGCACCCCTCCCCCCCTTGACAGGCATTGCATGCCTTTGAAGTCACAGCTGAGCCTCGCTCTAGATTGATTTGACGAGGTCAGAGGCCCAGCATTCCCAAGACAGTGGCGATGTGTGTGTGTGTTTGTGTTTTCCCTAGTATCATGCACAGAGAAGGAAGGGACTCTTGCTGGAATTCTGTTGGACCTCTCTGACTGGGGCTTTTTGTCTGCTGGTAGAGGAGTTTCACAGTACTTGGTACCAAAGCAGCTTTCTTTTGTGTAATCAATGTGGGGAGTGGTTTTCACTGCCTGCGTAGTTTTCCTTTCCTTCATGCGCGGAGAAGGAAGGGGCTCCTATACCTCAGTTCATGTGGGGGGTGGCTGGCTTTCACTGTTGTGCAGTTTCAATTGTTTCCATTTTTGTGCGCACTAACCGCAAAGGCTGCCCTCCGTGTATCCTTACTCTCAATTAAATCTTGTCCCAGGGTGCCAATGCCGCAGCCGACAACCCCTTTTTTCCTCCCCACCCTCCTTCTCCCTCAAGCTAGTACAATCAGGTAAAAAGTCACGCTGCCAAATTGTTGATGCAAATAAAGAACTTAGATGTGCTCCCTTGCACAGGCCTTTAGTAAGATTGGCCAGAACCGTATACGCACACCGTATATGACTGTGTGCAAAATAAGTTCCTCGCAAAACACACCGTACACACACCAAACAAACGTATATCGTATACGTGCATGGTTTTGGACTGAACTTTTGACCAGCCCTAACATGCAGCCTGAGCTAACAGTGTCTGCCAAGTATGCTCCCTTTCCTTTGCTCCCCTTCCTTTCTGTCCTTTAATCGTGACACACCAGCAAGCGTGTAAATGTGAGGTATAGACAAAAGCAACTTTACCTTTGAACCTGATCCATGGGCAAGTAATTGCCGCACACCTGATCCACATACACTCATTTGCTTCACACCTGATCCATGGGCACGTAGTTGTTGCACACCGCCCAGCCTCGGGTGGCAAGGCTGTCTGCAATGCTGTCCAGGATGGGGGCCACCTGGACCAACGACAGAGACAAAATAATGAAGTCAGAATGAAACAAATTGGCACCTTGGCACGCAACCTAGCCCCTGGCTTTCGGGTCTGGGTATGCACATTATCAAGCCGGTACATTATGCCCTTCTCAGCCAGTGATCAGGCAAATGTGCATTACTAACAAACAATGAACATGCCAATGAGTAGGTTGGCCAGAACCGAATATATACTCCGTATATGACCCGTATATTTGGTGATTGTCCTGCCAAAAATACCAAACATAAACCGTATGTGGTTCTGGCCAACCCTTCAAACGTGCATTATCAATAGAAAAGCTAAACAATTGTGTACAGCCTTGTTACACCAGCTCTACTAAAATGGAGTATCATGCACGCAGGTGCAAAGAGTGCGGCAGCCAAAAGTTATCCTCTCTTATCCCCACTTCAACCATCACCAACTCCTCCTCGACAGCTTTCTTGAATAATGCAGCAGTTCCTGCTCACCCTCTGTGTCTTCATTGTCATCATGAGCCACGCACAAAATCAATCCCTAAATGTCTAGCACATTCACACACACATACACATGAGCACATTCACACATTCACTCGCACACACACTCACACACACGCACACACGCACCCTCCTCCGCTCCTCCTTGGCAGCTTTCTTTACAGCTGCTGCCTTACTGCTCCCATTTCCCCCCCCCCCTTTCCTAGCCACTGCTTCAGTGCCGAAAGCCAGGGTTGAGCAATCAATGCCCTGTGCCTCTGGGACCTGACCACTTTTTTGTTGCTGCATTTCTGTTGCGTGACTGCTGTGTGCCAGTTGCATAGTGTCGGTTTTGCCGCTCTGCGCTGGGTAACTGTCATGAGGAGGCTGGGGCACAAGGGGGGGCGGAGGTACTTGCTCGTTTCTTACATCTTGCTGTACGGACGGACATGGCTGTGAGTTGTTGAGGGTTTGTTGCTGTGAGAGGGGAAGGGAGCGGTGGCGTTGCCGTTGATGCGTACGTAAGGGTTCCTGGGATGGTTGCTGTGAGGGTCCCAGCTGTGATGGAGAGCCGGTCAAGTCTTGCACACCTCCCGTGGTGGGGATGAGTGAGGCTGCGTTGCTCTGAGCAGGGGGAGCTAGGACGATACTACTTGTGTTTGGCGCTTGCTGCTGTTGCCTTTGCTGCTGCTGCTGTTGCTTATGCTGTGGCTGCTGTGGCTGCTGTGGCTGTTCCTGCTTGAGGGCCGCAAACATCTCTGCCCCATACATCTCTTCTAGCCCCGTGTCTTCCTCTTCGTCGTTAGGGTTAGTATTCAACCATCCCCCTTGTTCCCCTGCTAGTGCATCTGGCCCTGCCACCGCTGAGGCTGCAATTGAGGCTTGCGCTGACGATGCTTTGCGTGGTGCAATAAATGTGAGCGTGCTCCGTGCCTTGCTCCATTTCACTTTAGCATGGTCTGCGTGTGTTCCAACGGATGCTTAGTACTATGTGCCTTGCCACAAGCAAGCCAAGCTGCTGCGTGGACAGGGTGAAATTGAGGTGGGCAGGGTCAAATGCACTAGTGAGGGTTTATAGGGTATATCCCGGCTCTGGAAGTAGGTTGTGTGTGTGTGTGTGTGTGTGTGTGTGCCCGCGTGTGTGTGTGTGTGTGCGTTTGTGTGTATATACGTGTGTGGTATATGCAAGAGAGCAACGCTCGCACCAACCTGCATCCACCTGGGCTTCTAGTTGAATCTGATGTAACACGACGCCCTCAAGTTCTACAATCAGAACGTTGTCGTCAGACACCTCCACAGAAAAGTCCTGGGATTCTCCTTCGCAGCAAGGCACAAGCAAGGTTACTCTCACATCAGGATCCTGTAGAACCTCCTGCATTTGCTGCTTGCATAAGGTGATTATTTTAAACTTTGATGACCGAGGCTGTTATTCTGTAATTTCATTTAAAGCTGCCAGTTGATCAAATACTATTCTACTTTGACCATTGACGCACACATACTCACACGCACGCATGTATGCACACACACACATACACGCACGCGCGCACACACACACACACACACACACACACACGAACACACACACATACACACACACAAACACACACACACACACACACAAACACATACACACACATGCACGCACACACACACACACACACACACACACACACACACAAGCAAAGCACACATACGCGCACGCTCATTCACTCATGCGCATGCAAACACACTGCTCACACGCCACGCATGCAAGCACATATACACACACGCTCACACTTAACAACACACACAAAACCACATACCGTATACACACATTAGAACATGCATACACATATGCACAAAATTCCATTGTGAAAGCCCATCTCTGGTCTACAGGAAAGAAAAACTATGCAAGCTGTGAAAACCACTACCAAATTGATTAAGGAAAAGAAAGTCACTTTGGTACCAAGTACTGTAAAACTCTTTACCACAGACAAAAAAGGCCCAGTCAAAAGAGGTCCAAGAGTACCAGAAGGAAAAAAGAAGGCACACAAAGAGACTGGGGTAACAGCCTCAAACAAGCAAGAGCACAGAAACTGCAGAGCTAAGCTAATGGTTACAATGGTTACAATGGGGGGTGACCTTCAGCCAGGTTGTATGGCTGATCGGCTGCTGACTGGTCTCGGCCAGCCACAAATAAATCCATAAGCTCTAAAAGAAAAAAAAAGTCTATTGTTTGCTGAGAAAGGAAATCATGAACAAGTTGGTTGTTGACCTGTTGCAGCAAAAAGGGTTGGGTTGCTGAAAAGTCTTCAAAAAAAGGTGTAAACAGAAAGGAAAAGTGTTTCCTCAGCTCACAAACTCGATGGTCTTGGCAAAATAAAAGAGCATGCACCTCGTTCTGAACATGTTCATCTTCACCAGGACATTGGTCACATACGCAAGAACCATCT
>Ga0307945_1000254_pt1 | contig 34455 bp, 41 predicted proteins | sample OrgLakmetagen228_FD_201818 | JGI IMG/M metagenome (GOLD analysis project Ga0307945, IMG submission 201818) | Saline water microbial communities from Organic Lake, Antarctica - #228 | ecosystem: Environmental > Aquatic > Non-marine Saline and Alkaline > Saline | place: Antarctica: Organic Lake...
TGTGTGCGTGTATGTGTGCGCGTGCGTGTGTATGTGTGCGTGTGTGTGTGTGTGTGTGTGTGTGTGTGTGTGAGAGTGTGTGTGTGTGTGTGTGTGTGTGTGTGTGTGTGCGCGCGCGTGCGTGCGTGCGTGCTGTGCAAGCCTGCGAGCTCTTGCACTCAAAATTAGTGGATGTACGTGTGCGTTTCCATACGATATGACATAATCAGGAATCACCTTGGGCATTGCAGTTGAGTCCTTCAGAGCCTCCGCGCCTTTTGGCAATTATTTTTGCTGATCTGTCGACTAAATAAATCAAACTCTCAAGTTGTGAATCTGAAAGGAACCGAGGAAAACGAGTATATGTACCTAGGATTACTGGTCTAGGATTACTGATCTGGGATTACTCATCTAGATTACTGATCTAGGCCCAGTACTGGTCTGACAGCCTGCTCCCAAGAACACAAGAACCAGATACAACACCTGCGGTACGTACGGGTGCTGAGGGCCAAGAAAGCAGGGCCCTGTGCTGACACCAGCAGGGGTGGAAGCCTTCCTGCAGTGCGAGCGAGGCGCAGTACGGCACGTGGAGCCGCAGCGGGATAACACCAAGGGCAAGCAGGGCGTCACCGTAACGGTTCAGCTCAGCGGAGGCAGCGACATCAGTATAACAGCTTCCGGAACAGCACCAACGCCAGCAGCACCTCCCAAGCCAGCAGCCCCAGCAACAGAATCAGCAGCGACTATCCCTAAGAAACGAAGAAAGCAGGCACCAGTGACAGAGGAGCAATTCAGCCAGCCGTGAACAAGAATTGGCAATCTTGCGATCCCTTGAGTCCTGAATGGCTAAAAAGTTTGGTACATGTAGTGACTCTCTGCGAGCGCTGAAATAGAGCCTGCCTGGTCGTCGACGATCTCATTCTGCCTGTCACACAGGTGTTGCCCAACTTGATGCTTCTAGACAGGCGCCTGCTGCCTTGCTTCTGGTTTCTAGAGCTGGCTTGAGAGCTGGCTTGTTTCTTCTGTGGAGCAGTAGCACTGCTTCCTTCATAACTCTGTGCTCAGACCAGACCTTTCTCTGCTAATTCTTAAGCCATACTTGACTCTCCTTTTCTTCTCCAGACTAGACCTTTTTTTCCGTCTCTTTAACTTACTTATCATAGAAGCTTCCCCTTTTGTTTAGATAGGTTTGGTTGCAGGCTTTTTACCAAGCTTCCGCTGAGATGCCCTTTGAGGCCTGCCTGGCCATAGAGTGTAACCTTAACCTAGTTCTGGTCTGACGCAAGTTTGGTTTTTCCACCTGCTGCCATGCGGAAGGGCTGGCGACAACTTCAATCCACCACTTCAATTTGATCATATATGACGATAAATGATGATTTATGAGATGACATACAGCAACCGTGGAGCAACGTGGAACCAATCCTCGTTGATCTGCACCTTCAACAGGACAAGAATGTTCATCGCCAGGCTTTCTTGCCTGAACACAAATAAAGCCAGGTTTGACCAATTCAACCCCATTATTTAGAAACAGACTACTGCTTGAAGGTCAGCACTGTCCTCAAGCTCTCCCCAGAGTGGAGGAGGTCAAAAGCCTCATTGATCTGAGAAAAGTCCATGTTGTGCCTGCATGGTTTTTGGTAAAAAAATGTGTGTTAGTGAATGATCTTATAAGCTATCCACATTTAGACAACAATACACATGTCTTATGCAGCAGGGCGCAGTCAACGCCTAATTTTAACCCAGTTGGTGGGTGTTCTTTTATTCTTAGTCGAGATCAAGTATTATGAGGACACCAGATCTCAGAACCAGCTGAACGCCGCAAAGGAACAGCATGAATACCTTTGCAACATTCTCCAAGGAGCCTCCGTTACTCTCCACATCATTCTTTGGGTGTGGGCGGCACCATCTACAACACCCACACTCTGAAGCCTTTCAAAGAACTGAGTCTCGATTCTCAAAGAGTTAAGAAGCTTGCCTCCAAGCTCCATGTGCACTCTGTGAACTTTGCTGCTAAACTTGTCCATACTAGACGTGCCCTTTCCATTACTGTTATCAACTCTCATCAGGAGCCGGTTTCAGGCCAAGCCAACAACCCTCCTGATCCCCATTGATTTTTCCTTTCCTTTTCGCGGTGGAGGAGCTTTACGGTACTCGGTACCAAAGTGGCTCCTTGTCCTTAATTAATGTGGGGAGTGGTTTTCACTGCCTGCGTAGTTTCTTCTTTTTTCTTTAAAAAGGGTGCAATGACAAAGTGCAGAAGCAGCTGAGCTTGCGACATCAAGCCTACAGGAAGCTGCAAATCAGGGCATGTGCAGTACAGGAGACTTACGTGATGTATTTATCGAGCATCGTCTCTCCCCGCATGTACTCATTGACCAGATCCGGGACCTGCACAGGGCAGCCAGCAACAGTCACGTTTGATGATACGCAACAGCTCAAAGAACTGCTCGCATTTCATAATCAGGGAAAGCGCAGCCCTTCCCTTCCTTCACGATAAACCAATCTTATTGCTTCAAAGGCCCTAATGCTCCTCTACAAGGCTGCATGTCGAAACAGGGCGATCCCAACCAAACTTCTGACCATTCGACACAGTAGGCGCCTACACACAAGTACCACTTCAAATTCTGACCACCAAAAATCATCTTACTCGTGCCCCGCAACCCACCTGTATACCAACACCTTACCAAGTTTCCAACGAAAGCAGCCAACCCCACCTGGATGCCACTCTTGTACCCGCCAAACGCTGTCCCCTTCCACTGCCTGCCAGTCACTAGCTGGAAGGGACGTGTGGAGATCTCCTGGCCGGCTCCAGCCACACCAACAATGATGGATTGTCCCCACCCTCTGTGGGCGGACTCAAGGGCAGCACGCATCACCTGTAGTTAAAACACATTGAAATATAGGGCGTGAGTATATGCAGCGCGCACACTGTGTAAGGTGTTGGAATAAAATGCTAGGAGTTAAAGGTGAGCATACGCAGCACGCCACACCTATGCGACACAATCAAAAGGTGAGCATACGCAGCACGCCACACCCATGCGACCAGGGCTGTCGCACTACGCCGTATTTCCAAAAAGACACCGTATAAACGGTACGGTACACGCCGTATCGTATCTTTTACCGTATATTACGGTATGAGCAAAAGTACGGTGCCAAACCGTACAGTTCGGTCCCACCGTACAATACATTTTGACTGTAGGTAGGCCGTCTGGTTCCAATTCCGGCCCAAAACATTTCTTGTCCTTTTGCAACAAGTATATATGAATAAAACACAAAATAATAACCAGGAATCAGGTACCGCGTCCAACTTTGAGTTTCCATGCAAGCCCCTGCTGGGCCCTTCCCCCGAGCTGATGCAGCCCCAACCCAGCCTCAGGGTCGTTCAGGAAGGCATTGTGTGGCGTCAGCACATGGGAGGAGCACATCGGGGAGCAAAAATGGGAGGTTTTGGGGCAAAGAGGCCATTCTGAGGCCATTTTTGCACTGGCAGTGCCAACTCGGCACCGTACCGTACACCGTACCGTATCCTTACCGTATATACGGTGCCAATTTTCAAAAATACGGTAAAAAACGTTCTTACCGTACCGTACTGTATTACCGTACACCGTACCGTACATCGTACTGCAACAGCCCTGTATGCAACACAATCAGATGAAACACTAGGGTGAGGATAAATTTGCGCATGCTCAAGGGCAGCACGCATCACCCAAGGTCAAAGAATGTGCGACACAATCATGAAACACTAGGGTGTGAATAAATTTGCACGTACGGGCACGTGTGATTTCCCACACTGGGCAGAGGTGCACAGTATGCCGCATATCAAGTTTCTACTCAAGGACATGTGAGTGCTACACACATCATCATATCCTATGATTCAGCACTACAGTACAGTCAGGCTAAAAATTGCTTCTAAGAAAATAATTTGATGGGGCATTCTTTTTTGGAGGTGTCAAAGCTTTCAGTACAACCTGCACGTTTCCAATGCACTCGAAGGTGTAGTCACAGCCCCACTCTGTCTTCTCCACTAGCACAGCTTGAATGGGCTTGTCCAGATCCTACATGTGTACGTGTGTGTGTGTGTGTGTGTGTGTGTGTGTGCGTGTGTGTGTGTGTGTATGTGTGTGTGTGTGTGTGTGCGAGTGCGCACGTATGAGTGTGAATGAGCGAGTGTGTATGCAAAGGTGGATGAGTGTATAATATGTACATGTTCTCATGCGTAAAGCAATCACTGACACGTAAAAACGTGCCCTGTGCATACCTAGATGTGAAAGTGCAATGCTGCATTGTAAATTGACCTGTGACCAGCTGCCGTGTACAGTGCGTGGAGACCAAATGAACCTCTGCACCTTAAAATACACACACTACAAGAACTGACTGCCGCTGCACGTTTGTCCTTAGTGGTCTGGAAGGTACGCACTAAGTTCTGGAATGTACGCACTGTGTGTGTTGCTGAAGAGATATCACAGTTCGGCACCCTTGGCTTCAGGCCTAGAGGCATATAACGTACAGACTCAGACATGCAGACATGGCATGCCAGGGTCGCAGGTGTTAAGAAACGATACCCATGTCAAGGAGAGGTTATAGGGCTTTCCTTTTGTTCAGGATTCAAGTGAAGCTTGTAGATTACTAATTCTGATTCAACCTATAAACATAAGCAATACAGAGAGTGGACATGGCAGTTTCCAGCTCTAGGTGCAGCAAGTGGCAAAGATTCAAGCATTCAATTTTACCTTGGGGTTTAAGCACTCATCAGCGCCCCACTCCATGGCAATAGGGAACTTGGCTGGATTGATGTCAATAGCATAGATGTAAGAGGCACCGGCCTGTTTGGCATTAAGGAGGGCACCGTGCGACAGGTAGTTGGAAAAAGAGGATGGGATGGCAAATTTGAGGAGCTGCAAGGAAGAGATTCTTTTTAGTCCACATAGAAAGAGGCAGCGGGTTTGGTGTGGCTGGGAAATTTCCATTGGAAATGCTTTATTGTTAGTGAGGGGCTGATGACATGCGATAGGTATTGGCACAGGAATTAGGAGGAGAAGTCGCAGAAATCTGTGCAGCTTGTATCAGAGGAGTCAGATGCTGGGTGGCTGTGAGATGACAATGCTCTGAAATTTTTCAAACGGATGCTTGGGAGAGATGCTCGGTATTTCACATCAAGAGGCATAATGCCAAAAACGGCTAGACGATGTGCTTTGGAGCGAGCGAGGGAAGAGCGGAAGGGAAGGGATTGCAAAGAAAGGTGCCTGTTTAGCAGGCACAGACAAGGAAGATTTTGTGTGAGAGAGAGAGAGAGAGAGAACGAGAGAGAGAGAGAGAGAGGGAGATAGGGAGAAAGAGAGAGAGAGAGAGGATGTCAATCGACGTAATATCAGAGAGCAACATGCTTGATGGGATATTAATAAAATCAAAAGCACAAGCATGTTTTTGAGACCACGCCCTCTTTCATGATCGCACAGTAATTCAATGGGTGCCTCACCTTTTTGGCCCTTTCAATCACTGCAAGACCAACAGCTCCGATGCCGAAAACAGCCACTGTGGATCCAGGCTTCACCTGAGTTAGTGCAACAGCATCAATACCAGAACGCTTCTTCACTCATATTTAGGCAACAGGAAAATACTGAGCGTGGTTGTTCTGAGCTCAACCTGAGTCCTTCTAACTGAAATGATATGCAACATCCAGAGCTAACCAAGTTCACTTAAGCGAAACAAAATACTATAACCAGGTTCACGTAGGTGAAACAAAATACTATAACCAGGTTCACGTAAGTGAAACAAAATACTATAACCAGGTTCACGTAAGCGAAACAAAATACTATAACCAGGTTCACGTAGGTGAGAAGAAATGCTATAACCAGGTTCACGTAAGTGAAACAAAATACTATGACCAGGTTCACGTAAGCGAAACAAAATACTATAACCAGGTTCACGAAGGTGAAACAAAATACTATAACCAGGTTCACGTAGGTGAAGAGAAATACTATATCCTTCCTTTCAACCCAAATCCCAAGCACCTCAGCAAAAATGCGTAGCTGCCTAGACAAGGTGTACACTTGCATGTCCCTTAGCCACAGTCCCATAGATAAAAAAGTGTCATAAGTCCTATGGATAAATAAATGTCATCAAATGAGATAAATAAAAATCATTAGTCCTGTAGATAAACAAATGTCATAAGTCATGCTATATATAATATATTGTTAAACAGTATCATACGCAACACCACATCCAAATCCACAATTGTAAGCAGCTGCCAGTGTAAGTAATCACCAATCTATGGCAATGAAATACGATGGTTAGATTGCTTTAATTGCACCTACAAAAGAGTACACAAATGTTGTGTGGAGGTTTTCAATTGCAAAAGAGATGGCATATCGTTTCTGGACCATGCAAGAAAATAAAGAGCAACAACTTTGTTATGCAGCTCAGCTTAGGAAAAGCTTGCACGCCTGCAAGACAGCAGGTTGAGTGTGCTACTTGCCTGCGATTTGCACGACACCAGGAGTTTGGATCGAGTACCTTGGCGATGTTATTCATAGCCCTTCTTGCTCAATGCTCACGATAATGCGCGAGACGTTCCTCCTTAAGAATGATGTATGTTACTTCCCATGTGCTGAGAAACTGCTGCAAACACACCGCACGTACGGAAGTTGAAATGTATTCATCAATATGTGTTAAATACATACCTTGGCAGTGTTGTCCACTGCCCCCCAGCCTGTAGAGACACCGCAGCCAAGCAGGGACACCTGGAGAGGAAAGGCAGCAAGTTAAACCATAACAAACATTTTATATTGTACTTGCGTGGAAGGTTCCTGTACAAATGGTGTCGCCAATCCTATATAGACACCACAGCCAAGCAGGGACACCAAGGGAGGGCAGCAAGGATGCAAAAGGATGCTGCCCTTCTTTGGTGCGTGAGTGTGAAAATCTGTGAGACCCAGACATTGGATCACCTTTTCGATTGAATTGATCACCACAGCCTAGTCTGTGAAGCTTGACAGGGAAGACCGGGGAAAGAAGGAGGTGTGCAGAGGTTGAGGCAGCTTGGGGGCGATATGGTTGATGCTACGATGGTTCCAATTTTGTGAAGTGGTATGTGAGCAGTTGCCCCTCGTTTGTTAAAAAGGAGCACCATGTTTGAGTCAGTTGCCTTCCTTTGACAATATTTACGTGTGCACACACTGGCAGAGTATGACCGTGTTGCAGTTTAAGCTCGTCACAGAAGCAGAGGGACTAAGGAGTGTAGCATGGGGAAATGCACAACACGTAAGTTAATCATGGGAGCAAGGTGGACACTTGTGGTAAGGTCTTGCTGTCAGGCAGCTTTGCTGCATGAGTGCTCCAAGGCAAGTGGGCACTTTATACATACGATAGTCCACACTTTGGAAAAAGCGTTGCTGTACGGAGTTCAAAAATGCTTATGACCTTGATCTCCTTGTTTGACCCAACCCGGGTGAAAAATAGTTTTGGTCCAAAGTCTTTGCACCACTCCCCTACCGCTCACTTAATACCTGATCACCCAGTTTTGTGGCATACACATAAATGGCGCATTGCTTGACTTTATTTGTTAGTAGGGTGACTGCCAGTGTCAATATGCACACACACTTCAATCTCACCTCAACCTATGTGTAAAAAAGTATGTAAAATAAGCTTGCCTTGGGAGAGCAAATCATTCAATTCCTTATTCTCAACCCTTTTCACAAGCGTGCACAACTTGACCACTGCTTTGCGCGTGCAACAAGCACAGCGCCAGCTCCTAGGCTAGGCACTCTGTTTGCAACACTCTAAACTCTCAACTCTCAAGGTTTAAAACCTCACTCACTCTACACCCTCAACTCTCACGGTTTAAACCTCACTCACTCGAAACCCTCAACTCTGTCTAAAACCTCCACTCATGCACACCGACAATTGCAGCACCAGCTCCCAGGCTAGGCACCCAACTGCGGTACTGTTAGGTATCGGCTTATTAGCCTTCACCTTAGCCCCACACTTGCCCAAACCCCAACCGCTTCAAGCTCAGCTGTCTAGTCTCAATGTGGCTTACGCGGATAAAGACAAAAGGATTTTTACGGTGCCCGTATCAAAAGTGGTCCCTTTCCTCTGATTAATGCAGGGAATGGGATTTACTGCCTACGTAATCTCTTCTTATTTTGATCGTGTCCGTTGTGCACGCCCTTCGGCTTACCTTGTCCAATGGTGCTGCAGCATCAATCTTGGCAGCACTCTCCGCGTGGATAACGGTGTACTCTGAGAAAGTGGAGGTACCCATGAAGTGGTAGATGTCCTGTGTGGTTTGGGGGTGATGCCACAAAACGTGTACTAGACAACGGTTGGTTTTGGGGATGACGTCGCAAAGAAAGGCAAGCGACACAAAGTGGAAGCATGGAATACGGTGTAATCTAAGAAAATGGTGGTTGGTGGTGCCCATGACGTGATAGTGTGTGAGTTTGTGCGTGTGCTTTTGTGCACACATATAGATACACACAATTTCAGAGGAACAGAGAAGCACCTCAAAGGAGGCGAGTGTGTTGATTTTGCATTTCAAAATTGGGAGTGTGTTAATTGAAAGCATACTCGCCCACTTGCAAACATAAGCGCACCTTTCCGTCCAAGGTTTTGAAGCGGGGCTTTCCGTCGCTTTTCATGACACCTTTGCCTGCAATTCCAAACAGCGTGTCATAGTTTGCGTGTGAGATGGCGGTGGATTACTTACAAGAAAGAGTAACACGGATAAAAAGCAGGAACGATATGAGAGTGATGTGATCACTGATATCACTTAGCTTCACTCGGTTAAGGTACTTTTGTTACCTGACTCCATTTCCTTCGTTCCTGCAGGGAATCGTTTTTGCTGCCTACGAAGATTTACAAGACCCCCACCGCTGAAAACAACTCCATTCGTAAATTCCCAGCTTGCAGTGTTGAAAGATTTCAAGTTTGGCATCTGACGTGTAGCTCATTTAGACTTGCACACTCTCACCCCAATCTTGTACAAATCACAGGCACTCATTTGTACAAACATGCGTAAAGCATGCGCACCGTGAAAGCACGTGCAGAGGATTTTGATTACGACACATGACACGTACAAAAATCTTGATATGCATGCTACATACGTCCCCCTGTGCACACGCACCTGTGAAGGCACGCACAGAGGTGCACAAGTTGGACTCTGGGTGCTTGCAGAACTTGCACTCTCCACAGTAAGCTTGGTAACAGGGAATCACATGGTCCCCTGCAGCGCATATGTGTAAGCATGTGTGTGCGTGTGTGTGTATGCATTTGTGTGTGCGTGTGTGTATGTGCAAATGTCTGGGTATGAATGTGCCCTTGCTTGTGGTTGTGTATGTCTGTGAATGTATGCTCGCGTGTGCAAGTACATATGTGCGTGTGTGTGTGGGGGGGGGGGGGAGGGGGGCTGCAGCACAGCAGCACATGACATAGGCAAGTCATTAGCAAATACGAGCTTGGTTTCACAAGGACAAGCTTTCCGCTGCAGATTTGGCTCAGTGCACAGCGCAGTAAATACGCCCAAGTTTACCTAGCAAACAAGCGATGGCATAGAACCTTGCACATCTCAAGGCTGGCCGGCAAGAGCTTGGCAGGCCTTTAGAAGCTTTTCAACCAGCACTTAAGACTTAGGACCTTGCAGCATCTTCAAGCAACTTAAACTCACGAGAGATGCTTGCACAGACTTAATTCGGACAAGCTGTATGGAATACAACAGTTTATACTAATAATCGTGCATGCCTTGCCACAGCACCCTCTCCATCACACTTTCCTCTTAGGCACCAGCCTATATCACATCGCACCTGCACCCACAATCTCCACCGCACATTCATCTCAAACACCAGCCTACAATTGATTCACACCAGCACCCTCGCTCTTTATCACACTTTTCTCTTACGCACCAGCCTAGGATTCGTCCACACCGCCACCTGCGCTTCTTATTGCATTGCTTTCTTATCTACCTGCCTATGCCTAAATCCCACCAGCACCCTCGCCCTCCACCACACTTCCATTGTACGCACCAGGCTGCAAATGAGTCACGCCGGCACCCACGCTCTCCACCACTCCTGCAGCCTCGTGGCTGCGACCAGATTGAAAGATGCAGTACGTGAGATAGGAGTCATAATCAGATATGCCTCCAAACTGGTCATACTTTATGACGGTTTGAAAAATGGAGCTCCGCTGTCTGCAGCCGACTTTTTGTGAGTGCACCTTAGCTCATAAAATATACATCAGCATGTTGCTACCCTCCCCCCTCAAAGATGCGCTCCATGTAGACGTGTGCTTCTGTGTGCGTGAATGTGCGTGCACGTCTATGCATACATGCACATGTGTGAATAATAGTGGCGGTGGCAGTTACCTACCCAATCGCTGCTGCTCCAAATGAAGACAGAGCATGTTAAAAGGGGTCTACGAACAAGGCACAGAGCATGTAAAAAGGCAAACGAAGGCAGGCTATGTAAACAGGGGTCTACGAACAAGGCACACTTGCTGCCATCCACCCCATTTAACCAGGCGTTGGGTTCTTTTACTTCAGGCATTCTACGCAAATTTAGCAACCACAATTAGGCACTAGGCAAGAAAGCAAAGCGTTTAATTTTTTGCTCTCTAATACTTTGTGTGCGTGTTCATCTGCTTGCAGCGGCTGTTAATTTGTATTTGCATCTGCACTCAAGTTTAACCTTTGTAAACTCCGAAAACACTTACAAAGGTAACCCACCTGCTTTAAAACTGTATATGGGTGTGTACACGCATGACACTTGATACATAACAGGAGGATCTGAGCCAAACGCTGGCGCCAGCTCGTTTCCAGTAGACAGCTGCACAACCTGTTCACAACAATCAGCAGTTCCCCTACTAGAAGCAGTCCTTACCCAAGGATGCACGGGAAGAAGCCTGCAATGTGCACGCAGGAGAAAAAACAGTTACTGGCACTGCATGTCATCGTGAATAATGCTTACGACAGCTCCAAAGCAGCTGAGCCAATCGCTATTGCTGATGCCAATCATAATATATACGATATCTCACCTTCAGAGTCCAGGCCATCCAGTGTGTACGCATCAGTGTGGCACAGCGCGGTTGCTGCAGATGTGTGAAGAAGGAGAGTCGTGGACTGCTGTTTCTATTAAACTACTAGGCCACTGGCAGAGATGCACGCAAAGTAGATGTGAAGCGTGCTTCAAATTTTTTGCGGCACAAAGCCAAAACATGTGGGCCACATGGCCTGAGACACGAACACGCCCACCTGCAATGCGAACTCGCACTTCTCCAGGTCCAGGGGGTGCAACAATCACGGTGCACACGTCCAGAGGCTTTTTTGGCTCCCAGGCCACAGCTGCCTGACACTGGATGGGTTGTCCAACCGTAGACCTTTTAGAGAGGAGAAGGAGGTCAGGGTATGTGAATTCACAATCAGGGTGGTCATAAAACACACGATTTCTAGCCGCACCCACATTGCGGCCTTGGTGATGAGGCGAGGAGTAGGAGAGGCGAGGACTTTGGTGGGTGCGGGCTTGCAGAACTTTTTTCGCTGGAAAAGTGGAGCACTGTTGAAACGACTTGACGCCAATTGCATGGAAATTTGTTTTTAATTATGTTGATTTGTCTTACTCTTTGATTTGGGTGCGTGGGAAACTTGAAGGGTAGAAGACAAAGTTCACATAATTTTATTTTTCCGGGCCGAGCATTTACAAATTTTATTTGCCCTGCTGAGGCCACTGAGTAGTCTTAGATTGGGGAAGGTGTAAATGGCCCTCGTATTTCGCATCAATCAGGATCTGGCACAGAGGGTGTGGTTTGAATCTTCTAAACCCACAAATCCCAATATATGGATTGGTGCCAGGCAGGGAAACGGGAACAACGTGTCAAGCTTCACTAGCATTTCCTAGAGGTTACTTAGGGAGGCAGTCCTTTTGTTGCGCTTTTTCTCGGTATCACCGCTCTGATAATGCACATCTATATCAGAGGGGATTTTCTCGAGCATATTTCAGACAGTCCAAGTGCCATTCATATACGTGCGTAATAATTATACGGTAGATTCGTCTAGTAGTAACCAACTTACTATCCAACTTGTCCAACTTATTTGTGTGCAATGTGTGTGGGTTTCGACCTTTCGAAAGGTTACTATTTTCAGTATGCGTCTACTTTGGTGAACCAACGTCTACACTTTGATGTGTTTTTGCCTACTTCTTCTCGTGTCTGTAAGGTTAGCAATTTCCAGTTGCGTCACAGCCCTTTTTTTACTTGGTTTGTTTTGAGGTTTACCTCGTTCTCATAGGTTGAGCAGCCATTCCAGGTTGAATGCCTTTGTAATCCAAACTAAACTAACCAACTTACTATCGGTAACGGGGGACAGAACGTGGATGCAATGAGTGGTAAACACTTGGCCTTCCTCTGAGGATGCTGATACTCAAAAAACCACTCAGTTTGGTGCTCTGGCTGGTCAGATACAGTATGTGACTGCTCAAAAAATGGGTTTAAAGCCGCGGCAGATGAGGCATACCAGGGCTGAGCTTGAAACCAGCAAGTTAGGGGGGGCCCAAACTTTAACATTTGACATGCAAAACCATACCCCTCTGTTAATATATATTTTCTCTGCATAACACTTCCTCAGATAATCCCCTCTGCATAACACTGCCTCAGATAATCCCCTCTGTTAATATATATTTTCTCTGCATAACACTTAAAGAACCCATACCCCTGCCATGCCCAATTGATGGTAGTGACAAATCGTGTGATCTTCAGGTGAGGTCGTTTTGACTAGTCTCGTTAAGCTGGAGGAGCCAGTATAGCATTTCCTGATTGTGATATTGCGGTATTCAATTACTACTAGCTTACTACTAGCTCAGTAATCTGCTCGATGCTCAGCCAGATGGTTGAGTAAACTTCCCTCTCTTTGTGACTTCTTTCCTCCTTCTGGTACTCTGTTGGACCTCTCTGACTGGGCCTTTTTTGTCTGCTGGTAAAGGAGTTTTGCGGTACTCACTCGGTACCAAAGCGGCTTTATTTTCCTTAATCAATGTGGGGAGTGGTTTTAACTGCCTGCGTAGCAGTTCTTCTAATTATTCTAAACTTCCCAGCCCTAGGGGGAAGAGCGAGAGGTGGCAGCCTTTGCTCAAGAGATACTCGACCCTGGCTTAAAACATTCTAGTTCGTGCAAAGCGTCTTTTACTAGAGTTTTCCATTTGTACCACGAAAAAGGAAACAAGCGGGCACCAAAACAATAAGCAAGATACATCTAGGGTGACATTGGACTTAAAGAACGCAAGATGCATCACGCTGGCAGCATAAGTGGTGGAGCAACTTTACTTGACAGCGTTTCAGGCTGTCAAATTCAAACCTCATTTAGATGTTCTATCAGCACGGACACGTGACGCAGCAAAAGCTACCTCAACCTCTTATCAATATTGGAGCAACATGAAATTAAATTCTGATAGAACACACACTGCCCTGCACTCCCGATATTTACAGGTTTTAAGCCTCTACATAGCATCCTGCACACAAAAATTGCATGGTCCCTGCGGTTTAAAAAAAAGGTGGCAAGGGGAAACGTAGGTAGCGTCATGATAAGGTCAACAGTGATTAACAGCACTGCATCTGCTTCCACCTGCGAAGAAACAGCTTTGCAACTCATCCTGCTAAACTCCCAAAACAACGAGAGCTATACAATACATCCTGCTCCTACGGTCTAAATACTCCCGGCGCAACTCAATACTGCACGCCTGCATTGTTGGTGAACCATCCTTATTCAAGGCCTGTACATGCACGCTCACCTATCAACTGCTTAATCACAAATCACAGGCAAAACAAAATTCAATTACATAAGCCTCCTAGGCACCACCAAACACCGAAAGCCCATTTTGCATCAATCTCGATACCCTGATTTAGGCCCAATGACCAGCTGCTGTGCGAACAGCACAGCTCCTCGTGCACGCCTGTCCAGTGGGCGGACACGTTTTAAAATGCTCACTGGGCTACGCAGCAGCGTGCTGCTCTTGGAAATGCTGCTCAGAGGGGTAGAGGCAGGCCCAGTGGGCAGTGGCGGGCAAGGCTCCTGGCCGTCAACTACCGTTCCTGCGGTCCTTGCACCGGCATCCTCGTGCATGTCCAAAGCGTCTGCATCTGCCCCTGCGCAGCTGTTGTGTTCGCCCGTGCAACGAAGCCCAGCTTTGCCCCCTATGACCAGCCTGATCTCAGCGTGCACCTGCACTCCCCCATCACCTGCACTGCCCACACCTGGTGTGCACAGCTGCTGCTCTTTCTGGTGCTGGGGACTTGTGATGGCACTTTTTGTGGGGCCAGAAGCGGGGGAGGAGGTGCGGAGGCTGCAACGCTGAAGCGCGGACTGCCTCACACTGTGTGTGTATGTGAATGCGTGTGCGTGCGTGTGTTTGTGTGCACATGTGCGTGTGTGTATTTGTGTGTGTGTGTGTGCGTGTGTGTGTGTGTGTGTGTGTGTGTGTGTGTTTATGAGAAGGCCAGCAAGGAACAGGCAAAACGCAGCGAGTGCTTAGTAGCGTTGACAAAAAAGAATCGTCATATTCTTTTGACCACCTGTGGTTTCAGACCATTCACCTAGAGCTAGTGAGCAACCTTTTTAACTCATGCAAAATGACATTCGACGAATCACAGTGTCTTATGCTGATGAACTCAGCGTTTCAATGGGTACGCTAGATGAACAAGGCATGCCAATTGTGCCCCTCATTTCACACACCTTTTCAAATGAGCCCACTCTGCCTCCATGCGCCGCACCAGGGCAGCACAGCTCAGCTCCCCGATCTCAGCCACCACTTTTCTGAGGAGGACGTCACATCTAGCAGCAATACCACGGCCACGAACAAAGGTTATAGTGCAGCTTGGGATGCCAAATTCACGTGTGTGCGTATGTGCTTAACATGTTAACAGTTCCAAGCAGGAAAGTCATCAAAGATGTGGTCATACACACGTTCCATGCATGCCGTTCTGACCAGCCCTCAGTACAGCTCATCTCTTCTCAGCCATTTGGTTGAAAAAAGTTACACACAAGCGGTGATAACACCACAGGTATGGACTAAGGGAACGGAGACGGACAGTAAAGTACTCACGTCACAAGGCAAATTTGAACCTGTGACCCCAAAGGACCACTGGGCTTTTAGACAGGGCAGCTAACCACAATTTGACTGGAGACATGCATTGTAATCATTTGAGCATCTGCACTGTCTTTTCGGCAGTGAAGGTCAATAAAGTTGCATTTACCTCATAGGCAGCTGTATGTTAACGAAATTGAAATCACTATTATTTCTGTCTACAGTGCGCTTGCTACGGATGTCGGAAATACTGTCGATACCAATCGTCAAAGTCCTTCAGATTTGAGAAACATTTTGGCTCTAGTGCAACCATTTCACACACACACACACACATACACACACATACACACACACACACACATACACACACACATACACACACACACACACACACCTGACAGTGAAGGCCCCCAAGTTTGAGGTCACCTCCAGGCCTGCCATATCCATGCGTGCCCAAGGCTCTTGGTGCACCAGCCAAGCCTCTGCCAAACGTGCATTTAAGAATGCCTCCCTGGCCTGTGTGTGTGAGCGTGTGTGTGTATGTGTCACGCAAGTCTGAGTTGGAGGATGCAACAGCCGAGACTTGTGAAATGAGCGTTCAGACATGTCTCTCTGGCCTGTGTGTGGGTGTGTAAATTCATGTGTGTTGTGTGTGTGTGTGTGTGTGTGTGTGTGTGTGTGTGTGTGTGTGTGTGTGTGTGTGTGTGTGTGTGTGTGTGTTTGTGTGTGTGTGTGCGTGTGTGTGTGTGTGTGTGGCATTTGTGTGCGTGCACCTATGTGTGTGTGCACGTTTGTGTGTGTGCATGTGTGTGTGAGTGTGCGGATAGGATATCATGAGGGCAAGCACGACACAGTGTCAATATTCGTTCATTTCAGGCTCCCTAATATTGGTGTTCCTATTTGCCTGCTGCCTATCCTGTATGACGACACTGCAGACAAAAAAATTACTTAGAAGCAACGGATTTTTCTGAAGTTCACGGGTTACCTGTTAGGTATACGGCAACAACTAAAGTATGCAAGAGCCATGCTCGCTTGCTACGAAGTAAGTTAAGTTAGGTATACCACAAGAATTAAATTATGCAAGATCCATGCTCGCTTGCTATAGGGTGTGCTAAGTTACTGCACCCGATCTCTTTTGCTTTGAATTGAAGGGTGGCACCATCACCCACCTCAGCGTCGGTCCTTTCAATCAAGGATTAGCACCATCACTCACCTCGACATCAAGGGAGTAGTTTGTGGGAGTAGGTCGGACAGAGGAGCCGTGTGGACTCTGCAGGACAAATGACAATGAGTGGCAGATGAAGATCAAGCACTATGCTGACTGACGATGAGTGATTAAAAAGATACGGCTCTGTTGGGATACTAAGGAAAGCCACGTGGTCGTGATAAATGACAGAACAGCAGGCCGTTTGAAAGTATCATGCGATAGGAACAGGTACGGCTTAGTTGTGATACGATGAAAAGCACACATGATGATAAGTGAGATTTGACAGAACAGCAGGCAGTATAAAAGACCATGCGATGGTAACAGATGAAAAAAAGGGTGCGAATCAGGAGCAACGAGAAAGCAGACAAAAGCAGAATGACAAAAAGTCACACAGCACCTTTTCCTCATAGCGAGGTTTGTCATAATGCATATGTTATGTACATATGTGCCCATTGGTTAGGCAATCAGGCCCAAAAGTTATAGAACACCAAGAACAAGACTGTAGCTATTACTGAAGGCCGTGGCATAGGCAGCAAAGCCCTTTTGCTGTGATCATTCATTATTGCTAGCCCACATTCCCTCACTCCCTAAACACTACAACACGTACACACACACCAGTGTTTCTTTTAGATCGATATACCATATTGATCAATATGACAACATGGGTTTTCAACTTTTGGAATTGAGATGATATATAGGTTTTGGGGGTGTCAAAGAGCCCCTTTGTAAAACGATGACCCTCAAAGGGCCTTTGACGGCCTTCATGCACCACAGTTTCAGAATATATCAAACGTTTCATTACAAATTTGAATGAGCGATTAATCCCCATCAAAAAGGCTCAAAGTTGCAAGGGGGGAAATTGTTGGTAGGACTTAGGGGCCCATGGGCCTATAAAAGCTCCCACGGACAAGAGGATGCAAACCCTGTTGCAGCAAGCAGCAGCGATGTGTTTGACAACGAGCCACAACCAGCACACACACCCCCCCCACCTCTCTCTCAGCCAAAAAGTTTTGAAGAAGCCACGCGCTTAGGGGTGCGGGATAGGTTTGGGGAGTAAAGTAAGGTAGCAGAGTTGGTGATGGTAATGGTGCCAGGGTAAGTTGAGGATGAGCGTATGTTCAACATGCTCAAATACATCCGTAACCCCCAGCGCAACAGGCTACAAGTGCAGCACTTAACGTGTTGCGCACGGGGGCTTAAGAGCTCAGCAATCAGCGTGGAGTCCTTCCCATATTCACAGACCATTTTGGAGTGGCTCAGAGCTAAGAAGTGCCGTGGGATCAATTAGATGATGAACAACTCAGTAAAAATGGACAGTTTGCCAACCTTGCAATTACCGACAAGCTTCTTTATGTCAATGCAAAAGCTTCCGCACAATTTACTGCTGAATTACATAATAACACCGAACGCTGGGAGGCCACAGGCCTCTCGGCGGGGTGGGGCAGCGAAAGAAAAAAGATCACAGAACAGGATTCCTCAAATTCCCAGATTGGGGGGTGACATGAAATTAAGGTTTTCCATAATTCTTAAAAGAAACACTGACACACACAAACGCACAGGCACAAACACACATAAAGACATACACCCACACCACACATGCATGCAAGGCAACGGTGCAAGACTTACCCGTCTGGGGGGTGGCTTGAAGGTCGGCCGCGGTACATGCAGCACAGCTCCCTCATCACCCATTCTCTGTTGCCCAGCCCTGCCCCGATCCTCAAAGTCATCACAATCCTCCTCTTCTGCAACAAGGTTGCATTAAGTAGGTGTCGAGGATCAGAGGAATTGAGAGCAGCAGTACCGAGACCCTCACCCTAACTGCAATCAGAATCTGTGGCACAGACGCAAGGCTACTGTAACAGCCTGAGGTCCTCAAACCAGCTGACTGCCTTGTGATTAAGGGACACACCACTTGTTATTTGTGCATTTCTGTGTTTCCACACTGAAGTGAACTGGAGGAAAAATCCTGTCTCTCTCCTCCTGATTCAATTTGTGCTCACTTGCATGTACACATGCAACATCTTTCCCGTTGTAACTTCTTCACAACAGTGACCTGCAATCACAGGCAACATCTTTCCCGTTGTAATACCGTTATTCCTACTTAGTATGAGCCCTGGTGTATATTTGCCTGCTTCTTTCTCGTTCCAATACTGTTTTTTAACAACATGGTATGAGCCCACCTGGTGTATATTTGCCTGCTTTTTTCCCGTTGCAATACTGTTTTAACAACATGGTATGAGCCCGCCTGGTGTATTAAACCTGCTTCTTTCTCCTTTTCTAGTTCCACAAGTCTCCCATATCTGGTAGGTTTGCAAAATGTTCTAAACCCACCTGCAACGCATTGCCTGCCGCCCACGCCTCCTCCTCCTCCTCCTCCTCCTCCTGCTCCATCCATTAAGCCCATTCGCCCGATGTAGCTGCTGCTGCGGCGGTTGGCCAGTCTTTGGAATTGGGGGTTGGGCCGGATGCTGGACGGAAATCCAGGGCTGGAGGTGCGGCTCAAAGGTAACGAGAGGCGGGCAGCATTGGTAGAGGGGCCTATATGTGTGTGTGTGTGTGTGTATGTGTGTGTGTGTGCGTGTGTGTGTGTGTGTGTGTGTGTGTGTGTGTGTTTGTGTGTATGTGTGTGTTTGTGTGTGTGACTGTCTGTTGGATTATACCGTACTGGGGCCTTTGGTGGTTCAGCATTTAGCTTTATTACATACGTGCTGTTCCAACAATTCCTTGAACAAACTATAGCGTGCCCCACCTTTAAGCGTGAATCAGTGATTGGTGTAACAGAGGCAGCGTGTGCTCTGCCCCACTTATTTACATGAATCAGTGGTTGGTGCAACACAGGCAGTGTGTGTTCTGCCTCACCTATGAACATGAATCAGTGGTCGGTGCAACAGAGGCAGTGTGTGCTCTGCCCCACTTATTTACATGAATCAGTGGTCGGTGCAACACAGGCAGTGTGTGTTCTGCCTCACCTTTGAACATGAATCGAGCGGCCGGGTTTTGGAGTGAAGAAGGGCGGAAGTAGGGGCTCTCAGACGGCTTGGATGTCAGGAGGCCAGTAGTGCCTGATGAATGCTGGTGCTGATGGTGAAGCGGAGGGGGGGGAGAGGCAGTTGACGTTTGTTGGCCATGGCCCTGCCCTGAACTCTGTGACTTGTTGACAAACATGTCACCACCCCTGCTGCTGTTAGCACCTACACCCTCCCCTCCTTCTGCTGGCGGTGATGGCAAGAGCGGTGACGCCTCTGCTGCTGCTTCTTCTGTTGTGGCTTCGTCTGCTGTGGCTGCTGTTTCGGCTGTAATGTGATTGTCAGGGGATGTGCACGGTGTGGCACACCGTGCTAGTGAGAGATCAGAGGGTGACACCGGGAGGCAAGTTGATTCTGCCTGGTGTGCTCTCCTTGCACAAGCTGCTGGCTCAACATCAGCAGCTTCTGTGGCCATCCTCGTGTGTGTGGGTGTGCCCTTGGGGCTAGTGTCTTTTGCGGGGCTGGTGCCGTGGGGAGGTTCAGTTGAAACGTGCTCAGGAGGGGACACCTGGACCACAGACGCGTCTGGCCTGCTGTTGCTGCCGTTGCTGCTGTTGGCGCCTCCTTGGGAAGGGGAGGAAGACTGTGCCCTGTGCAGGTTGTTGGCCGCCTCTAGCATGAGCATGCCCCTTCGTTTCTGAACCCGCACAAGCGTGTTCACAGGAAAATACGTGTGTGTACGTGTGTGTGTACGTGTGTGTGTGTACGTGTGTACATGTTTGTGTGTGTACAGGTGTGCTTGTACTTGTGTGTATTTGTGGCATGCGCTGTACAGCAGTGCGGCAACATCTGAAGAAAGGCGCAAGGGCTTACAACATTAGATGTGACAGCAACACAACCTCAGTCCTACTCACCTGTGCGCGGTATTTCTCATTCTCTTCTTACCTGAAAACTGGAGCGGCCCACGCCTCCAGGCAAGGGAGGCGTGAAGTTGCTGGACCGGGCAGCAGAGCCTGCATTGGCCTGATGCTTTGAGTGGTCTGGGGGAGACAAGCCTGCGCGGTTGGGCTGCTGCTGTAGGATGTCCGGAGGGGATGAGACATGGATTCCTGAATGATATAAATGTGTTGTACACGTCTGTTTGTGTGTCTGTGTGTTTGTAAAGTGATTTAGTTTCCTTATCCATATCGTTGGCGGTCACACACTATGCTCAATCCTTCATTTCCTTCGCACGCTTCCCTTGCTCCTGGTTCCAACCAAGCCAGGCACAGCGTACAAACGTTCCATGGCTTACACAACCATAAAATTTTGGCAGATTGCACAGCCAAACTCCTTTGTTCCGTTTCCTATGAAGCGCCAATTTCTACTCAGCGCAATAGGTTCCTCTTGAATCCCGCATCAGACAACGCTTTATCCTAACAAAAATACGTGGTACACACTTCTCTGCCAGCATCTCTGTTGGCATAATACCCTCCGCGGAGGCCTGACAATACGGGGGGCGTTTTACTGCCGGCATCATTGTAGGCACAGCGCCCTTTGCATGCACCTCACGCACACTCCACTAAACGCTGCCCCTTTTGCTCACCTTGCTGCTTGTCCCCTGCACCCGCTTGCCAGCTGCCAAGGTTGAAGTTCAAACGAGTTGACGGCCCCAGATCTGGGCTCGTAATGGGGCGGCCATCGTCACTGCCTGCATATTGTTAATCAGTGGCAGCTTTTGGTTCAGAATTCGACAATCAGATGCCTGTGTAGTGTTTTTTGTCAGTGGCAGCTGCAGGTCTGTACCTTTAGGGACTGGGGCGGCTATTGTCACTGCCATTGCTTTTGTACTCAGTGGAGACAGACTTCAGTCAAGCTATCACAGAATGTCACGCAAGGCATCGTCTGTGCTTGACAAGTAATGGCAGCTTTAGATCTGGGCTTCTGCTGGAAAGGACATTGCGTGCGGTTGCTAGGCAGCTAAACAACAGCATAACTACACACAATATCAGTTCAAATGCCTAACTTCCTTCTTTCGGTAACAATTGACACCATTGTCTTTTCTTACCCCGAAGATGTCAGCAATTCTGAGCTACAATATGCAAAGTCCCATTCCGTTTCACAAAACAGACAGGCAGTTTCAGAAACAGAGGCTGCTTGTAGAAAGTGAATTGCCTGGGCCCTTCTCCCTAGCAGTCTCAACAACCCCTTCAATACGATGAAGACCTCTTTAGTCACAGTGCCAAAAAGGGAGCAACTCCTCCCATTTCATTTCCAACTCACCATTTTCACCACATGCAGTGCGCTTTGCAGGGGGTTGGCACGAAAAGTGGGGAGGCTCAGTGCTGGGGCGGGGATGGGAGGAGGGGCTTGGGCTGAGGGGAGTAACGGATGATGCAATGGGAGCAATGAGGGGGTCTGTTGGGACTGGGGGACTGCTTTCTGACATGGGAGCGTCGGCTTGGCTTGTGTGTGCTGGTGCTGGTGCTGGTACTGACTGCTGCTGAAGCTGCTGCTGCTGCTGCTGCTGCTGCTGCTCCTGCTCCTGTTGCTGCTGCTGCTGCTGCTGCTGCTGCTGCTGCTGCTGCTGCTGCCGCTCCTGTTGCTGCTGCTGCTGCTGCTGCTGCTGCTGTTCAGAGATTTGGCGTACGTGTTGTTGCTGCTGCTGCTGTTCAGAGATTTGGTGTACGTGTTGTTGCTGCTGTTGCTGCTGCTGCTGCTGCTGCAGCTGCACATCTTGTTGCTGTCGCTTCTCACACTCTTCCTGCTGCCGCTGCCTCTCTTGCACAGCTTGCTGCTTGCCCTGCTCTTGCTGTTGCTTATGCTGTTGCTCTCGCTGCTGCTGCTGCTGCTCGCCACTAGCAGAACCCCACACAAAACGGACGGCAGCCGCAGCACCCTTTGCTATTGCGCGGAACGGCAATGTCTGCTGTTTTTTCTTGCACTTGCTGCTGTCCCCTTGCTTTCCGTTCTTGTGCCCTGCCTTGGCAGCAGCAGCAGCAGCAGCAGCTGCTGCAGGATGCGATTGGGCAACAGGTACGTTGGAGGTGGTGGAGGGTTTTGGAGCGTCTGTGCTGGCAGGTGTGCCAGCTGTGGGAGCAGCAGCGGTGCTAAGAGGAGGATCAGTGGTGGTAGAGGCAGTAGCGAGTGGAGGAGCCAAAGGGGTAGCACTGGATGAGGCTGCTGTGCTGCTGCCAAACCAGGGTGAAGCAGCTGCCCCTTGAGACCGTGCCTGCGCTTGTGCCTGGCAGTCAGGCAGATCCTCCATCAGTTCCTGTGCCTGGCAGCCGGGCTGGACCGCCACGTGTGTCAATGGCTCCGCCTGTGCATGTGCTTGTGGCAGTGCCAAGCAGTCGGGCTGGACTGCTATTGGCGTCTGTGCCTGTGCTTGTGGCTGTGCCAGTGGATGTGCCTGACAGCCAGGGTGAACCTCTGTCTGCGCCTGTGCCTGTGCTTGTGCCTGTGCCTGGCTGTCAGGATGGAGTTCTGTACCCACGCCCCCGCTCACACCAACAGCACAGCGCTTGTGTGGCGCAGGTGCGGCTTGATCGTCTGTGCCGGATGACTTGCGCTTGTGGCCGGTGGCTGCCTTGCATTTGTCCTGTCTTAGGGGCTTCAATGCTTTGGGGAGGGCTTGCGGCTCTTCAGGCTGCTGCTGCTGCTGCCGCTGCTGCTGCTCTTGCTGCAGTGGCTGCTGTGATGCTAGGAGCTTGAAAGGTAGCTGTCGCTGCTGCTGCTGCTGCTGCTGCTGCTGCTGCTGGACATGAGTGGGCTTCTTGCTCTTCTTCGTGACCTTCAGCGACTCTGGAAGGCTGTCAGAGGCTTGCCGCTGTTGCTGCTGCTGTTGCTGCTGCTGATTATTTTGCGCTGGCAACAAGTTGGGGCGCTTCTTCTCCTTACTCCCGCTCTTTTCTCTGCCCTCACTGCTGGCCTGAGACGCTCCCGTGCCTAGCTTTGGCTGACAGCTAGCACCCTCTGTAGGAGTGTGCTTGTGCTTCTCATTGCGCGTGCGTTTGCGCTCAAACGGCATTTTTTCAGGCTGCTGCTGCTGTGGCTGCTGTTGTGGCTGCTGCGGGAGTTGCAGGAGCTGCTGCTGCAGGAGCTGCTGTGGCACCTGTGGCTGCTGAGATTGCGCGCGCTGTGTTTGGCCCCCCAAATTCAACACGCCTGCCACTTGCGAATGGCTGCGCCTCCGCTTTTGCTTCCTTCTCTCCTCTTTCTGTTCAGCACTGGTGGGAGTCCGGTTGTGTGGGGGAGATGCAGCAGGAGCTGCTTGTGCTGCTTGTGCTAATGCTGCTGATGCTGCTGCTTGCGGCGCTGCTGATTTTTGCGCTGGTGCTGCTGGTGCTGGTGCTGCTGGTGCTGCTGCTGCTGCTGTTGCTGCTACTGGAGCTGGTTCTACTGCTGTTTCTGCTGCTGCTTGTGTTGCAGGTGACCCTGAGAGTGGCCGCTGTGGAGAAGTTGGTATTGGTTGCACACTAAACTCTGCTCCATTTGGCGCTGGTAGCGAGGAAATATGTGGGGTACCCTCAAGCTCAGGTGCCGCCTCACCACCCTCAAGCAAAGGTGCAGCAGCATCAGCAGCAGCGCCCTCGTGCACAGCAGCAGCAGCAGCTGAGGCACCACCACCACCACTACCACCGTTGTCATTGAGCGCAGATGCTGCCCAACTGCCCTCGAGTGCAGGTGCATCATCAGCAGCAGCGCCCTCATCCACATGTAAAGCAGCAGTTAAACCACCACCGCCATCACCACCACCACCACTGCTGTCATTGAGCGCAGGTGCTGCCCCGTGTCCATCTGTTTTCATAGTCCCAAGCGCAGAGGCCAGAAGTGCAGCTGCACGCCGAGAGCTGCGGTGTTGCTGCTGTTGCTGCTGCTTTTTGGCTGCCCATGATTGTGGCAGAGGGTTTGCCTTTGGTGTGCCAGCAGGTTGCTCTGCCGGTGCACAAAGAGGCATGAAAATGTGAATGTGTGTGCGTTGTATACAAATGCATGTACCGGCTATTCTTCTCATTTTAATGCATGGAACAATGGCGATGCACTCTGTGGATAAATTTGTGCTGCATTTCTGCACTCTCTTGTGCAAGCTGGCCAAAAATGTGCAATATCTCAACGCCGTACTGGTGGCGTGTACGCGAATGCAGGGCCTTCAAAATTAATCAGGAGGGTACAACAAAAAATCATGACACACGCGGACTGACACACGCAGACTGACACACGTGTAAATTTTGGGCCTCAGGCCCAAAAGGACCCCCCCCCCCAAACCCCTTTTCCTGACCCCCCACACTGATAAAAAGGGTGTCAATCTGCTCAGAATTCAGGCAGCTACCTGCCTGCACAGTTCTCATGCCAAATAATGCAATACCTGACGAGCTATAGGGCAAAAACTGGTTTGCGCACGCTTTTGCACTGACCACCTGTTTAGTGCACCAATCCAGCCAAAACCTTTGCCAAAGCACTTTTTTACTTCAATCATGCAACTTTGCATGATGCAATGCGTAAAGTGCAAGTTTAGTATCAATTGCTGGTAATTGGCCTGAACACACCCCCGCGGCCTACTTGGGGACATTCCATGCATTCCTATGACCAGGCATCCAGATCCCCCCCTTTAATCAAATCACCCAACAAGGGTGCCAATGGACTGGGCTTGAGCTCAGGATTCCAGAAATGTAAATAAAATTCCGTGGGAGTGGCCCAGAAAAATTTTGGGGACCCCCTCAAAATTTTTCAAAAGAAAGTCTCAATTGCCCCCACCCCCCCCCCCCGACCCCCTCAGAATCGACTCATTTATATTCCAATCAAGAGCTCTCGACGTCAGGATTCCGAATATGTAATTTATAAGTCGATTGACACGTAACGTCAAAGAGTTATGATCCTGTACCCTCCCGATTTAATGGTTGCATGCAGCGTTTTGCGTATGTTGCAACTAACTAGCAGCACTGTGCGTATGCAGCCGAAAAGGAAAGCGTGCAACATGGTACTAATAGCAACACAGTACTACTAACACGATTAGTGCTAACACTGTTTCACTGCATGCGTAACTTTCTCTCTGCGCCATTCAGCTTGTAAGAGCTCACCGTTTCATGCGGGGAAAGGCTCACTGCCTGCACAGCTGTCCTTGTGCTTGATTAAAATTGCAACAGCCTCACCCCACAAGTTGACAGCTGAGCCTGTCTGTCTGCGTACCAATCTGATGTACGATCAATAGCATGCCTCACTCACTTTGAGAGGAGGGCAAGTTTGGGCAGAGCAGGGCGCGTCTCATACTGGCCGTCAGTGTGTTAGCACGAGCGGGGACAGAGGTGCGTTGCAGAGAGGAAGGGGGGCCTGCTGATGGTGCTGATAGTGCAGTGGCGCCAGGTTCTTGTGATGGTGGTCCAGAGGCCCTTCTGGGTGCTTGAGTGTGGTGTTGGACCACCGTCGTCGTCAGAGCGCCTGGTGCTGCCTTTGTGTGTGATGCACCCACAGCACATTCGAAACTCACACCTCCCACATTTCCCACTCCCACTCCCACACCCACGCCGCCCGCATCCTCGCGCACTCCATCTGCAGCCACACCACCAGCAGCCACTCCATCCTCATCCACACCACCAGCAGCAGCAGCAGCAGCAGCAGCAGCTTGCCTACCAAATCGCGACGAGAGGCGGGGGCGCTTACGTGGCAGGAGGGACGCAGCGGCAGGGTAGATGGTAGTGGCTGGAATGGGGACGATGTGGCCTTCTTCAGTGGTCACGGAGCCATCAATGGTGCCTGAGAGTGGATGAGGGCTAATGCGCACCGGCGTGCTATCGTTGGTGCTGTCGTGGGGAAGTGTGTGGCTGGCGGGTGTGCTGCTGTGGTCATTGGTGCACGCAGAAAGGCAGCGAGGTGGCGGAGGAGAAGGGGCAGAAGGGGGGCTGGCATTGATGGCAGGGGTTGGTGGAGGTGTCCAAAGGGCGGAGAGGTGGGAGAGGTGCTGCTTGCCCACACCTGCCCATGGACAACAAGCAGATAGATAACAAGTTTTGCAATGATCATGCGTCCTTGACACGCCAAGTCTGGAGGCAACGCAGAAGCATTACACACAAGCCTGATTGGTACTCGTGAGCATGGGTCCTAGCAACACGCGTGAGACTGGTGGCATCAAAGTAGAAGCAACAGAAAGGTTGGTAGGATTACAAGAACAATTTCATACCTGAAGCTTTAGGCAGCACCGCACGCGACTCCAGCACTGTGAAAGCTGGTCGTTGTTTAGAGGAGTGGGGTTGGGTGCTTGTGCCCAGGGAGGGGCTTATTTTGCAAGTTGTGGTGGGGTTGTTTGCCAGGGAAAAGTGTTTCAGCTCAGCAGCTGAGATGGAGGGTCTGGCAGGCGTTGGGGGGCAGGGGCGAGCCAAATTCCATCCAGGGCAGCTCTGTGTGTGTGTGTGTTGTGTGTGTGTGTGTGTGCGTGTGTATGTGCGTGCGTGTGAATATATGTGTGTGTGTGTGTGTGTGTGTGTGTGTGCGCGCGCGTGCGTGTGTGTGTGTGTGTGCGTGTGTGCGTTCGTGCGTTCGTGCGATCATTACATGCACACGATGAAGATAGACCATACACACTCACCCATTTTGCAAGCCAGAATCCTAAACGGTTGGTCGATGTCTGCGCAACTGCCACTTGGCTGGTCTCTCTGTTTTTTTTTGGTGCCTCTTGATGATTGCTCTCTGGTTTCTGAGTGTATAAAACGATGGAATGGAGGCATGGCACATGTTCCACTTATTCAGGATAGCTATGCGCTGCACACACGCAAACATCAGCTGAGGAAGTTTTTAAACGCTGTCTGTCAGGCAAATTGCAAACAAATGTGTGCGTACCTTTGCATTGATTCTGCCCTTGATGAAATTGCTTGTTGTGTAAGATTTGCTGGGTTGTTGAGCCTCCCCAGCCGCAAAGTGTTGCAAATTTGCAACAGCTGCCATTGGACACAACCGTCCTTACTTTTTTACGAGCCCATTGTAAATAATGATTTTATATTCATAGTTTGGGGTCATGGGATTTGGTCTGCGTAAAGTCTGGGATTTGGTCTCCTCTAACTTTTCCCTTACCGATATATAATATATGTGAAAAAACAATTACAATGCCTGCTAGCTGCATTTGTCAATAGTGTCAAAGACTCCATGCAAAGTTGTCCAGAACCCCAGCGCAGTCACAGGAATGTACACAATCGCACAGACAAGGCAATATGCCCTCTCATTAGGGGCTGCAGTACTGCTTTCAGAAGCGAAGGGAAGACCAGGGGGCAACTTTTCAGGACACCCCTAACCAGAGCGGGAAGCCACGATGAGCAAAGCAGCGGTCAGCAAGCTCATGGGGGAAAAACAAACCAACCTGAAGGTGCTGGTCAGCAGCTTGCATCGCTCGGGAACGGGCAACCCAACGTTCAGCATCAAGCTTCCCACAAGCAGCCTCCTTCCTCAAACTCCATATACAAGTGGGTGTTTCCTTCTGACTGCTCATCATCTTAGCATGCTCCAAGCCATTGTGATTCCCTGTGAGCATAGAGGATTCAACAGGTAGTCATTGCAAACAACTTTTATGAACTTCCTGTTGTAAAATTCTCCTCTACACCTGTCTACAATTATTGTGTGTGGCAGCCTGAATCTGGCTAAATGCGTTTCTTCACCATGTCCTTAAACCCTATAAGTTATTTGGTTTGTATCGCCAGAGCCCCTCTCCCATTGTTCTTTCCCTACAGGTGGCCCAAGTCACGGCCCCTCTATGAGCGGCCTACCTTCCTCAAAAAGTACCCTTGTCCAGAGGGACAGCTTTACAATGTGAACTCGTTTCTGGGCCGGATGGATGCACATGGCGGCAAGTACTACGTGCCCCCAAGCAAATACAAGCGCTTTTTGGAGGTGGGCTTACTAGTACTCAGGGTACACACGTATGTAAAATGTAAATACGCATGCACGCACTCACACACTCATACACACACTCATGCATACCCTCACACACACAAGTACACACACATTCACGCACTCACACACATTATACACATTACACGGGTGTACTGACGCACAGGCGCATACACACGTGCACACGTGTGCTCGCATGCGCACAATTGTAGCATACATAGAAAGGGACAATTTTGGTCTCTTGCTTTATTTAGGTTCGATTCTTGCAAATTGATAGATGAGCAGATGTGATTGATTCTGCAAGAGAAGGTTTGTCAATTTGAGCATAGTTGTTCAAATGGCAGCAGCCTTGAGTGTAAGAAGGGATGATTGGGTACACAATGCACAGTGTACCCAGGCACAAAGGCTAATGATTCCTTTACCAAGCCTACCTGCTTACCACACACAACAAGCAAGAAAGCAATGCTTGTTCATCTCATATGCGCATATGCGCTATGCAGTTTTTTTACCTGTACTTTACCTCAAACATTTACATGCACAAGCTTTCAGGAGTACTACGAGGCATTTTTAGACGGTTTTGAGCTCTTTCTTACCGAGAACTACCATGTCCAGCCTTTCCGCTTGTTTATGGAGCTGGACTTTGACTGGGAGCTGCCCGGTGTGTGTAAGGGGATGAAGATGCATGTACGTTTGTGTGTAATTGTGTGTGTGAAAATGCACCTGTAGCTTTGGTAGGCATTAGTGCCATTGTTATCCTCCATGTAGCCTAAACCCCACTTGTTGCGATGTTTTGCCTGACTCGCAGCAAAAGTAGATGTTTGCTTCAACTAAGCAATCAAGTCAAAGTAGGATGCAATGTAGCAAGGCGTAGGAAAACCATGTATGTTCTCTTCTGCCTCCTCTGACACTTCCATCTTCCGTTGTGCAAAACCTGTAGATTGCGTGCTGACAATGGCATGTAATTGTTTTGTGCATGGTTGTGTAGGCACGTGTGTGTGTGTGTGTGTGTGAGTGTGAATGTGTGTGTGTGTGTGAGAGAGAGAGAGAGAGAGAGAGAGAGAGAGAGAGAGAGAGAGAGAGAGAGGGAGAGAGAGAGAGAGAGAGAGTGTGTTTGTGTGTGTTTGTGCACGTGTCTGCAGTAAGCAAGGTTTAATCCTGGTGCAGTATTCATGAGGTAATTCAAAACGTCATTTCCCGCAAAGATACTGGTAAATGTTTTTCTGCGGACAATTAAAGTCACGCACGTTGTGACTGTGACGAATTCGCACCAGCATCTGCAACAAGCGCACGCATGCGTGCACCTTTAAAATAAATTATTACTCCTTATTACTCCTTAGAATTTGCGTACCAGGGTGCATGGCAAGGCAAAGTAGGATTGAAGGACGCATTGCTTGCGTAGCGTGCTTGAAGTCACTTATTTAGGTCAACTCTTATCAGGATCCAGTTTCAGGCCTACCTTGCAACCCTCCTGATCCTCATCGACTATATTTTTCTTGTTTCTGTGGTGGAGGAGTTTTACGATGCCCGGTACCAAAGTGGCTCCTTTTCCTTATTTGATGCGGGGAGTTTTTTGCTGCCTGCCTTGTTTTTCTTTTAATTTTCTTTGAAGTCGTTTTACTTGGCCACACCCATTTTGATGCACCCATCACTTTGCCCATTGCAAGCATATTAGGTTAGCCTGAACCATGTATAGCGTATGTAGGGTTGGCCAGAATCGTGAATACTTATATTCGATTATTTTTGGGCTGAAGGTACCTACATACTGTGTATATATGGTTTTGGCAGACCCTAATTATACATGATTTTTGGTAAGAGTTAAAACCTTCTATCTACTCATCATGGAAACACACAGGGCATGCAGCCGGTGTTGACCAACCCTGCGCAGTTGAGGCAGCACATGCAAAATTCCTTGTTTCTTTGATGTTACGTGCAGACTCAGTTGTGGAGGATGTACTTCCGGAAATGATCGACACCATTGTGAGGACTGTCCAGGTGTACTTCCAGGTGCGGCGTGTGCACACAAGTCGAACATACACGTGCCTGGATTTAAGCAATTTTGATTTAGGTACTGGCCATTCAGGATTTGGTGTTACCTACAAGCCTCTGTACGTTTTGTGTGTGTGTGTGTGTTTAAGCACACTTGGGACTGTGTGTTTCAGCTCATAGTGTATGAGGGCATTGCACTTCATGTGCCCTTGCACCTAGGTCCAGACTTGCACGTGGCGGATGAATTCATGCACGCAGAGAAGAGAGAGAGAGAGAGAGAGAGAGAGAGAGAGAGAGAGAGAGAGAGAGAGAGAGAGTGCATGAATCACGACCTGCACGCCAAGCCTCTGATAACGTTTCGTTCAAGATGGCGCTGACACAGCTGCCCTTCATGCCCCCTCCTTGTGGTCAGCGTGTGCACAGTCTGTTTTGAGATGCAAACAATGACTCTGTCATGCAATAAGTTGCAATGCATCTTTCATTCAGGTGCCCGCACACCCCTTGCACATGATCAGCATGCGCACAGCACGTAGCGTACACATCAGGTCATCATTTTGGTCTGTCATCAAATACTGCACGCACCATCCCTCAGGTGCCTGCACGCCCCTTCCACGTGATCAGCATGCGCACAGTCCACAAAGTGCACATCAACTTCCCGGACATCATCACCACAGAGCTCCTCGCTCACATTTGCAGGGACAGAGTCATCAAAGACTGCAGGTAGGTCCTGTTAACTCCAAAGGGGCTCCTTCTATTCAATTTTGCAAATGTGTGTGTATCACAGCATTTGAACAAGAGCTGTGTCGTGGTTAGTGCTTGCAATGTTAGCCGGCAGATGCCACAAACAGCAAAAGTTATTCCCTTCAAAGAAACTGTAACGCAGCAGCAGTTAAAATTTCAGGTGCCAAGCATATTCATCCACCCAGCACATTTTGATATCAGCATGCCCTAAAGACCTAAAGACCTCAGCAAACCTCGGCGTGACATCCACCTTGTCGAGATCAAGTTCTGTGAGGACACCAGACCTTAGAATTGGCTGAACGCCGCAAAGGAACAGCACAAAGACCTTTGCAACATTCTCCAAGGAGCCTCTGTTACTCTTCACATCATCCTTTTGGGTGTGGGCGGCACCATCTACAACACTCACACTCTGAAGCCTTTCAAGGAACTGGGTCTCGATTCTCAAAGAATAAAGAAGCTTGCCTTCAAGCTCCATGTGCACTCTGTGAACTTTGCTGCTAAACTTGTCCATAGCAGACATGCCCTTTCCAGTATTGTTATCAACTTTCATCAGGAGTCAGTTTCAGGCCAAGCCTGCAACCCTCCTGATCCCCATTGATTTTCCTTTCCTTTTTGCGGTGGAGGAGCTTAACGGTGCTCGGTACCAAAGTGGCTCCTTTTCCTAAATTAATGTGGGGAGTGGTTTTCACTGCCTGCGTAGTTTTTCTTTTCTTTTCATTTCTTGTCTTTAGCATGCTGTTGAAAGTTTGGGTTGCGGGTGGTTACGCAAGAGGAGCACACAGTGCTAGGTAAAAATAGGATGGCGAAGTCTCAGGTCAGTTAATGAGGATCAGGGGGTGCAGAAGCACCCATGGCCAACCAACATTGTTAAGGAAAGTGGTAGAAGCTAGTTGTGTATGCAACATATAATGTGTAGTTCTTTCCAACAAAGTTAAATACAACCTGCGTACCTGTAATCACCCATGGCCAACCAACATTGTTATGGAAAGCTCCTGTGGGCCGTGCTCCCTCTGTGTCCTGCCTACTTGTCCCGCCTAACTTGTCCCTGTGTTCTCTGTGTCCCTGTGTCCTTGTGTCCTTATGTCCCTATGTCCCTGTGTTTCTGTGTCTCTGTGTCCCGCCTACTTGTCCCTGTGTCCCTGTGTCCCTGTGTCCCTGTGTGCCTGTGTCCCTGTGTCCCTGTGTCCCTTTGTCTCTGTGTCTCTGTGTCCTGCCTACTTGTCCCGCCTACTTGTACGCAGATCAACACAGACGCAATACTTGGAGCATAACAGGTTACGTACAGTCCAGGAATTTTGGACCAGCCATTTCTTCAAGTTACTGATTGGCTTGTTTGATGAGCCTATTCTTCTCAGCAGTTCACTGAGCTGTGTACCCTAAAAGAGGGCTTTTTAAATTAGTTGTTGCTGGCAGAGTCCAACTAGCATCCGTTTAGCCAATTCGGCTGCTGGTCATCCCCCATCATAACCACATTGTAACTATAATATCGAAGACAAGGTGCTTGGATCTTGTGTTAACTATTTTTGTCATCATTTTTTTTCGTGCCTGGACTTCCATTTTACAGGTCGGGGTGTGTTTGCATACAAGAGCATTGTCGCTGCTATTGTAGAATTGCACGCAGAATAAGTTGTTTGTGACCTCGGCACACTGCCCATTTCCTGGCTACTTTGATCAACATCTGTACCTTCTGATCAACCTCTGTACCTTATGATCAACCTCTGGCTACATCTGTACCTTCTGATCAAACTTTGTACCTTCTGATCAAACTCTGGCTACCTCTGTACCCTCTGATCAACCTCTGTACCTTCTGATCAACCTCATCACCCTCTGATCAACCTCTGTACCCTCTGATCAACCTCTGTACCTTCTGATCAACCTCTGGCTACTTTGATCAACCTGTGTACCTCCTGATCAACCTCTGTACCTTCTGATCAACCTCTGATTAACCTCTGGCTACTTTGTTCAACCTCTGTACCTTCTTGCTGCCCACGGGGTTTCCTTGGCCTACATTATTGGCGCCTGAAAATAACTCAGTTTGACCTTGCAAAAGCTTTCAACACGCAGTTACTTCTTGTTGCTCAACACATTGTGGCCCTCACGTTCCATAGTTACCTTGATTAGTCTTTGTGCCCTTTGGCTGTGCATATAATTGCTTTTTCTGGCCTGCCTTGGCCTGGGCTCATACAAGCAACAACGTACTTGCACAAGCTTGAAACAATACGACAAGCAGCTTCCGACCCTGTTTTCTTCCTCAAACCTTCCTCGAACCTTCCTCAAAAATGCTGTAGTGTTCGGCCAAAGCCTGATGGGCATGGCAGTGAGTGTGTTAATGTTCTGGGGCCTTACATTGCTCAGCTGTATAAAATGCTGTAAGACAAGGCCTGCATTCCTGCGTGTTGGAAGCAAGCTAAGCTGAGCCCTCTGTATAAGTAGGGACCCCTTTTGAACCCCAGCAATTACTGCATGTTGGCTGTCAGTGGTGCTATGTACCGAATGTATGCCAATGGTCGCTCTTTGCTTACTGAGTGGTACCGAGAACAACGTAAACTGCAAATGCCTCGCTTACTCGGACACCGTAAAACCCTTCATACAATCCTGTTAGGAGCAACAGGCACCATCTACAGCAGCCACACAAGGAACCCACTCCACAGCCTCGGAGTTACTGGTCTACATGCCACAACACTCAGGAAAATTCAAGCCTACATGCAATCAGATCCGCAACCAAATTCATACAGATGAGACAAGACATTGAATACAACCCCACAAATATCTGAGCAATACTCCAGGTGGTGTGCAGGCTTCTGCCTCCCAACCACCTGATCTCCACTGGAAAACTCCTCTTATATTTATTCTCCAGGTGGGATGTTGTGTGCCTCTGCATCCATTGGGTGGTGCAGAACACAAAACAACATCCTTTTCTAATCCATGCCGGTAGTGTTTACACTATCTGCGTTCTTGTTTTTTCTTTGTTGTAGATGGTGCCACCCACTCCCAAAAGGATGGACTTGCATCCCGTCCTTTCCTTGCCTCTGCCTATAGGATATTTACATTGTTTGTGCGTGATCATGTTTTGGCAAGCTCAAGGTCATGTATGCCAATGTTATTCGCTCGTTGCTTACTGAGTGGTGTGTGGCAACTGGTCAGATCCCTGACACCCAATATGGCTTTTACACAGGTCGTAACACTTTGCAACCTTTGCAACCCATGTTCATTCTTCGGCACATATAGCATGCTGCTCGAACAATTAAACCCAATGGGTCGCCTAGGTTGCACGCTGCTTTCATTGATTTTAAACAAGCCTATGACACCATTGCAAGGGATGCACTATGGAAACACCTTAGGCGTACTCGCATGCCTGCGCCTTTGTTGTCTGTGATTCAAAACATGTACAACCGTGATGAGTATGTCTTGAAGGATGGTGATGAGACTGCTCGTGTGCATCCGACTCGTGGGGTTCAACAAGGTTGCCCCCTGTCTCCTCTGCTTTTTCCCCCTTTATATCAACCGATATTGACGACATTGCTGAGGGTGTTTTAGGGGCTATCACCGGAACCGCGGGTGTGCACGTCTCACACATGTTGTATGCAGATGATCTGACTTTGCTGACTAATGAGCCCCGTGATATGCAAATCATGCTGAGTCGGTTGGCTGTGTATGCCAG
>Ga0307945_1000255_pt1 | contig 34422 bp, 39 predicted proteins | sample OrgLakmetagen228_FD_201818 | JGI IMG/M metagenome (GOLD analysis project Ga0307945, IMG submission 201818) | Saline water microbial communities from Organic Lake, Antarctica - #228 | ecosystem: Environmental > Aquatic > Non-marine Saline and Alkaline > Saline | place: Antarctica: Organic Lake...
CACACACACACACACACACACACACACACACACACACACACACACACACACACTCACACACACACACACACACACACACACACACACACACACACACACACACACACACAAACAAACAGCACACACACGCACGCACACACAGACAGTCACTCACACATACACACACACGCACACACAGACAGTCACTCACACATACACACACACGCACACTTGCATACGTGTACACACTCAGACATCACACTCAGACATACACACACGCTATGATACCCTGCTTGAACATCTTGTTACAGACTCTATTCTGACTTCTGCTGCTTTGTGTTCTGAGAACAAAGAGGGGTGCTACAGATTTTCCAACCTTTACTGTAGGCAGGCCTACTGCATGCTCATCAACCTTGCAGCCACTATCAAACTGATCAGTCCAGTCTGAAAAATTGTTGAGCAATTTCACGAACACTGCATGAAAAAAAACAGGCAGCAATGCAGAAGGCAATGAAAGATCCAAAAATGGCTGCCCAGCTGCAAGCGGTGCAAGAATCAATGAAAAACCCAGGTAAGCGTTTGAAGGTAAACACACTTTGCATTGCCTGCCACCTGCGTGTTCCTGGCTTGGCCCACCTCGCACACTCTTGCACACCAGGACTTGCGTATCGACATTGATCGTGCTTTTCGTGTTCTAGGATGGTATGATCTCGTAGGATAGTATTATCATAATACCTTATACACTTACATGCACACAGAGGCAGCTCGGCAAATGCAAGAGGAGATGCAGCAGATGCAGGTGGGTAGGGCTTCACCAGCGCTTCGTAGAAGGAAAAAGGAACAATAAGTTGCAGGCCGTGAAATCCCACTCCCCACAAGTAAATGAAGGAAATGGAGCCACTTTGGTACCATATAGTGGCATATCCATTTAGCAGAGAATTTGACCAAGCAAAGCTCGCTACTGTCCAGATATTACTCCATCACCTGCATAAGTTCTCCTCTTATATTCTCATTTCCAACCACCAAATCACCAAGCCTGTTGTCTCAGGCACGTGATAGGGCCACTGTTATATTGCCTGCACCATTCACCAAAGACAACCGCGCACATATACACAGGCATTGATGCAGAACAAGGGTGCCATCGCTAGGATGCAGGTGTGTGTGCTTGTGTGTGTATGTGTGTCTGTTGTTTGTATGTGTGTGTGTGTGTGTGCGCATTGCGTGTGCCTAGCTATTGGCTTTGTTCAGATCGGATAATATCATGGTCTTCTTTTACAGCTGCGCAGTTATTAGTCTGTGAGAAGGTCTGTGTGCAACCAGCGAGGGCTGAAAAGGGAAGGTTTTCCGGCAAGGCTTTAGCGCACCCATTGAGTGTCGTATTTTTTAACGTCCTCCTCACCCCTAGCTTCTTTACAGCATCTCACAGCAAGGTTTTTCACAAAAAACTCCATTTTTTTGTAGGAGCTGCGCTCCGATCCGGACATGGCACAGTTCTGGAAAGATATCGAGGCAGGGGGCATGCAGGTATGTTTTTGTTTGTTCAAAATATTCTTCTGTGAGGTTTCGTTACTTAAGTGCTGCAGAGCTCAAGAAATCCCTGTAAGTCAACATGCTTCAGCCTTTTCCAGATTGAAATGAAGCTGTAAAGCAGCAAACTGATTGGCAAGCGGCAATCAGCGCTGCTAAGACGGCTTATTGCTCTCCAATCAGGGTCTGTGGCAACGTAGTATGATTTGTGCATGCTACGTGGCAACTCTGAGCCTGTTCGCTCACATTTGGTTCCATTTGCTAAGGCAAGCTCCCTTCAAGAGGAGTCGATATGGATGCAGATACAATGATTGAAGGGGGGGGAAGAGCAGGTTGAAGCTTAGGGGCACTACTTTGGAGCCCCACAAAATCTACGGCGCTCTTCTCAGTAGCCTGGATTGAGGTGCCACAAGTTTACTTAATTAGTGTGTGTGACTGTGTGTGTGTGTGTGTGTGTGTGTGTGTGTGTGTGTGTGTGTGTGTGAACACAAATAGAGGGTCGTTCAAATGTCCCCCATAGACTGCGTCATCGTCTGTGCATGAATGCTCGTCTGTGCCCATGTGATTGGTCACCCCTACATTCATTTAAACCTTTGTGCGTGCGCAGGCAATGATGAAGTATTACAATGATCCCGCTTTTCTGGAAAAGATTGGCCAAAAGCTGGGCGATGTGAGCCCCAGTAGCGCTGGTGGCGCGGGAACTCCTCCTGCTGCTCCTGCTACAGCACCTCCTGCCATTGAAGTTGACGATCTGCTTGCAGCTGCTCGTGTGGGTGATGAGGAGGCCGTGGAGGACTTCCTTGCGATAGGAAAGGTGGGGGGGGTAATTGGGAGTGGGCTTGGCTACAACTGGAAGGGGATAGAGTTTTGCCATTTGAGTGGATGACCTGCTATAATAGCAGTTTGCCTGGTGGCAAGGAAGTTGTGAAGGATGCCTTGTGATAGGAAGGCTGCAGCAGTGGTGCTTTTGAACAGGACTTGGCTGCTTCTGAAAGGAAGAGAAATTGTCATCGTGGGTTTCGTTGCTAACTGGTAATTATTGCGTGTCTTAGAATTCGTGGCTGCTGCAGCAGGGTGGGTCGTGACTCATGAGTACTAACGAGGTTTTCATAGGTAACAGTGGGCTTGCTGTACACGCAAGGTGTGGTGCTGGCAAGGCATGGTGGTGAAGGGAAACCTTGTGAAGGGACAGATATAAATAATGCCATTGCGCTTCAAGGGCTAAAATGGTGCCAGCGTCCCGCAGCGGCATGGAAGTAAAGCGAAAAGGGATTATTCGTGAACTTGATATGCAGGGAACCAACTTTTGCTGGAAAGTGTGTATGTCCGATTCACGGAACAAGGGATGACGAAGTTGTTGCTGAGGTTGACTAAAGGTTGCTGCACACATCATGCATCACATATCTTTCTCATCTCTGCCTTATTTTGTGAGCTTTGCAGGATGTAGCGATGAAAGATGCTCAGTCACGGACACCCCTGCACTTTGCCTCAGGTGTGAATCAACTAGTTTTTTAAAACTTGCATAGTTTGCCCTCCGTGGTTTCTGCATTAGTACCACAGGAAATGTTTGGTATTCATCTCCTTGGAGGATCTCTGCGTTTTTCTTCCCTTTGTCCTTAATAGTGCTGTTGTATAAGCCGATTTACACACTTCAAGCCGACTTTCAACACCTGCAGGGTACAATCACAAGAGCATCGCCAAGATGTTGATCGAGGCTGGAGCGCCTTTAGAGGTGCGGGGTTTGACATCTGGCTTGACGTTTGTAGCCTGTTTCACCTTGTTGGTTCAACTTTTAAAGTCTGCAGGGGTGTGTCGTATCACCTTTAGAAACATTTATTCTATCAAATGTATGGGAAACACAATTGCGGATGTAACAGGACCTATGTTGCGTGGTACATCCTTGCAATTACAATGGAAAACGTGCTAGGGATGAAGGGTCATGCTTATGACATTGCTTTGTTGCAATGCACTTTGCAGCTCAACACGCTCGTTTTGTGGCTGATTTTTTTTTTGCTTTTAGAGCTTATGACCTTTGTGACTCCCTTTCCTTAACTATGTAGGGGGTGGTATTCCGCTGCCTGCGTACATGTTTTTACCACCTTCCACGTGCTCTGTGTGTTGCATGCATACCCAGGCTCAAGATTCTATGGGGAACACTCCGCTGCTGTACGCTGCTGGTTATGGACGAGCGGATCTAGTTGCATTGTTGATGACTGCAGGTAAATGTGGCTTTGGTGGTTATACAAGACCAATGTTCTGGGTGTGCGCAGCAAAATGGGTGCCAGAGGAAAACCACGGAACCCAACAGGATTGTTTTGAGAAAGGAAAGACCGTTCAGGCAGTGAAAAACCACTCCCCACATTTATTAGGGAGAAGGATCCAATTTAATATCGAGTACCTAAATATCCCTCCACTATATAAAAGAAGAGGGGGAATTAATGGGGATCAGGAGGGTTGCAGGCTTGGTATGAGGCTGGCTCCTGCTGTGGATTGCTTTGATACATCCCCGAGGCTCGGGCAAAGTTGGTCTGGCATGCATTGCACAGTGCACAGCAGCAAGCAAAGGGAACCAGTGGATAGGCTTACTAGGTGGCAATGGAATTCATTCATTTCTCCTGTGTGGATTAATAAGGGCTAGATGGCCTCGAGCCACATGTGTGTTTGCACACATTGACAAATAGGTGCACAATATGACACAACAGCTTTATTGTATGGGTCAAGGGAGGAAATGACGCGGTTTTCAGCATTGAGGCGTACCTGTCAGTGCGATGCTTTTGAGGCCCAGTGCGTACTAGGCCCCTGTCCTTGAAGCAACTCATGACTGCTGTGAAAAGGTTGTCCACTTGACCTTCTAGCTGTGCCAAAAAGTTTAAAATTTGTATGCTAAAAGTATGCTTATCAATTGAAATGTGCAGGTGCAAGCAAGACAGCCAAGAACGGCAATGGCAAGACAGCTTACGACTTAGCAACCGCTGACTCCAGAAATCCAGTGTATCAATGTGAAAAAACATTAACGCTCCTCAAGTTGTAGATTCGCTGGACACGTACCTGTGCAAGTTGGGCGATTCACACAATTTGTTTATTGAAGCATTTTGCTGAGCTTTATTGAAACAAATCATCTCGGAGATGTGTGCAAGGGTTGGTTGTACTTCCAACATGGTCAATCTGTTGCTTGCGGTAGAATCCAGGTAGCTGAAGCATGTGCTTTAAAGCCTTGCTGTTCTTGCCCCATTTACAAGCAGATATGCGTACGTGCGTGACTCTTAGAGTCAAGCAACTGAATTTGTAAGTGGCTGCTAGCAAGGGACTCCTTGCACTTAGCAAGGTCCGTTGCCATAAGGTTTTACAAGATTTTACAAAAAAAGGCCTTCAGCCTTCAGTCAATAAGTTGCCGTAAGAAAAGTTTAAGCTTTTGGAGATCAGCATGCATGAAGGAATGGGTGCATTGAGAATAGAAGTACCACAACAAATTGCCGAAACGCGGTTCATACTGCTGTGGAAGACACGTGAAACTTCATTCAGGAAGAGTGAAATCCTGGTTGGGACCATAAGGGAGCTTCAAGCTTGCACAACACATTCAGGAATGAAACCCTCCATCAGATCGTGAGTAAGCAAAAAGTGATGATTGACCGGTGCACACATTGTTGTCTACTAACAGTCAAACACCAAACAAGGTCTCCTGCCTGTAAGACAACTCCTGTAATACACAATTAAGGAGTCACGCAGCTACAACCTGCAGCACTCTACAAGTTACCACAAAACCACGAAAAGAGAGGCGGTTGCCCAAAGCATGGACACTAAAAGAACCCAACCACAGAACCAGCCTGTTCTGTGTGCACTAACCATTTTTGATTGGCAGTCTTCTTTCTCCTACTCATATCCAGATAGCTGCTCTTCGTGTCAGGAACATGCTTTAAATTCACTTTGTGTGCAGGTTGCTGCTGTTGCTCTCATGGGGTTACAAGGGGTTACAAGGATGGCCTACAGCTCGAGACTCTGGCTGATGGCAATTGGCTGGTGAAACAAAATCAACCAGTGTCGAAAATTGAAACTAAATCTGACACAAACTTGAGGAGTCTGTATGAGTCTTGCTTCAAGAGTGCATTGATCTCAAAATCAGTGATACTGTGATGACAAGCCAAGAAAGGAATAAATTCAAAGCTCGAAGGAGCAAACGCACGCAGAGTCTTAAACATTCCTTCAAAAAGGTCTCTGTATCTCATGCGCAGCTCACACACTTCAGCACACTTGCAAAAGAAAAGCACATGCTTCTCATCTTGAACTTCTCCACACTCACATTTATCACAAATGCTAGAACCACCATGCTCTCATGGCTGTTTAACAACAAGAAACAGTTCATCTTTTAAGAGACATCATGTTCGCCTGAACTCAAATATAAATAGTGGCGCTGCGCTTGGGGACCCTTGGTCGTGCAACTCATCATCAGCGCTTGCACCGAGCTCACGTCATCACAACAACAAGTGGCCGGAATTTCGCTCCAGCGATGTTGCATTTAACTTCCTGCTCATCGCAAAAATGCAACAACATGACTCCGCTCGGGCTTGCAGCAGGCTTGCATTTCACGGCATCGCCATTTGAGACGGTAAGGCCAGTATGTCTTAAAAACAAGTCTTCTTTCCAGCTGTATAAATTTTATATCAAGGAGCTCTTTTTTACTTTTCAGAATTTTTTACTGTTCCTGCTCGGCATCAAGTCCTGAGTCCGGCTGTGTCATTCTTACAGCATTTGGAGACTAAAGTTTTGAGAGAAAGGTCCAAATTTCGAAGCTATTAGGCTCTCAGTTTCTCTAGCAATCCATAAGCCTAGGACAAAGTCCTAGGGTCCAACACAAAAACAAGGTTTACAAGGTTTACAGGAAAGGCCGTCAGTCAAAGCGTGCGACCGCTAGCCTGCTCATAAATTACAATCAGATCAACAGAATACACGAGAATAAGAACATTAACTTGATGATTAAATTGGAATCATTGATAATAATAAATGGTTTTGAATTTTGCCGTCAGTGTCAGTAAGTGTCATGTAGTGGTCATTTTTGTAAATTGTTCCATTTACAAAAATGCCCTTGGTACCTGCCTATCCATACCAAATTCCTATTATTGAGGTCTTGCAGCTTGCACAGGGTTGCTTTTTAAAAGAGCTCGCAGGCGGCTGATCTCTCGCTGGTACTGAGTGGTGGCCTGTTGCGCATGAAGGGCACATTGTAGTAGATAAGAAACTAACTAGAGCTGTTGAAAGATAGGAACATTAAAAGTAAACCTCACTTTTTGCGTATTCACGGACGCGTGCTTAAAGTCATTGAAGGAACAGGAGCGCACGCGTTCGCTTTGCTCATCAACGTAATTACTGCTCTGCCTTTTAGAAGCTGACAAACTTTTACTTCGAATTTAGAAGTGCATACCAATAGAACACCAGCTTAGTCAGGAAGTCGACCACTCAACACACACAGATCATAAACAAATCATTGCACAAAAACATCCATTCTCTGCAAAATGTACCCACCTGTGTCATATGCCTCTGTAGGTTGGACAGCTGCTCTTCTGCCATGATGCGTCGGGCATCTGCTTGCATGAGCTGGCGCTCAAGGTCCGCCTGGACATAAATAAAAATTGACTTGGCGGTATTGGAGATTTAAAGCGACACAGACGACAAGTGTCGGGCATATTCATGCATGCTAGAAATGGTGCTGAAGGATCACTTAGAATGAAAATAGACCTGGCGATGGTGGAGATTACAGAACAATGTTCCATTAAAAGAGACACGACAATGCACTTATTGAACTGTAGCTTGAACATAAGCCATAAGTATGATACAGATGTGTGTGGCAGGCAAACAGTAGTGCTCAACATCAACAAAGTTGGGGTCATTATCTAACTGGTGCTCCTTATGGTACAGCATGAGCCATGAGCTGACAAGAGATGTTTATAAATGGGAACAAACCTGCTCTTTGGTAGACATCTGCAGACTGGGTTTAGATTGCCCTTCTGGTAAGCTGTTTTTCATCTTCTCTTGCATTGCTTGCATTTCCTGCAGTTTTACAGACCAAAGGTGAAACAGCTTTGGCATTTACTAATAATGGGGTATTAGTTGAGCTGTACAACACGGTACACTTACGGTCTGTACGGTACAGACCATACTTGTTCAAATCCGGCGTACAACCGTACTGACTAACCCACTATATATTACCGTAATTCTGAATGCCACGTAATGCTTCCCTGAACGACCTAGAGACTGGGTTGGGGCTGCATCAGCTCGAAGGAGGGCCAGCAGTGGCTTGCATGGAAAATAAAATTTAGACGCAGCCCTTCAATCCTTACTTATGCTTATGGTTTGCAGTAAATCCATGAATTACTAAAAGAAAATATGTAAATCTTGATGGAAACTGCGGCCAAACGGCCAAACTGTTAAGTTAGTACAGGATGGTGGCAAAGGGGGGCGACTGACCCCCCAAATGGGGGTGTGTTTCAAATGTTCCCAGAATATATGGGCCCCCTCATTGGCAACTGTCAAACTCAGTTCTGAATGGTAGCGGCTCCAGAGCAGTTGAGTTTGACTGTTGCCAATGAGGGGGCCCATGCTCAATCGGTTGCAGCGTGAACCCTACTTTTCAGGCACCTGTGTGCCAGATCTGACCATCCCCTGCAACAATTTGGAATAATTTTATTGGTAAAGAATCCTTAAAAAATATCATTGCAACAAAAATGAAAGGAAACGGCTGAGTGGTTGGTGTTTTATGAGGATCTAAGCCATTTTCCCATGGAAATCACCACATTAGGGCTTAAATGCACCATGCGCGCTTGATCCAGTCTATCTCAGCACGCAAAGCGACCCACATAAAACAGGGCACGTGCTCGGGTAACTCTTAATGCCAGCTACAATTTAGTACTAAAAGGCGTCGATTGGATGAAGTGGCTGTGAGTGGCTGCCTTCTGAATGCAAAAATGCACATTTTCAGGCATTTCCTCCGTTGACCCCCTCTGGGATGGTGGCATCGTCTTGCACGGTCAGACACCGTCTTTTTACCTGACCGTAACTGGACCGTACTTTACACAACGTATTACGGTATGGCACCATTAGTATGGTCAAGAACGCCATAATACGGTGTACCTCGACAAGCCTAATACCTACCTAAAAGGTATCCTCTACACGTGAACACAGCAGGACAGCAGCATACGCGATCAGAACATTGTACGCAGTTCCCTGACCTACATGTATCCTGCTTGGCTTACCCTCTTTGCAAAGGCTAGCTCCCTGGCCAACGACGTTTGGTCCTTGTTGCTGCTCAGCTGCTGTACCTGCACGCACACGTGATGCTACCCTGGTGATGTAGAAGTGCTTGAGAAAGGCACATGCACCCAATTGCCATAGAAGTCTGGGTGGTCATGCACACAGTTCTAAATGTATGCATACTGACCTGGGCTTTTAAATCTGCATTGTCTTTTTGAAGCTTTTGGACTGGCGTTGATGGCGCCTGCACTTAAACCAAATGCATCGCACAAGGCAGGGATAAACTCGGTGCTTGGACTTGTGCTCGTCAAGAGAGGAAACTCTTTGAAGTGCATAATACAGCAGCAACATTACACAAACTACAAAAGCAACACCAAATATCACTGTTCTTCTCTTGCACATGACGCTCTAAATCAGAATGCAGCAGCCCATGTTTTTCACATCACATTTATTTACCTGTAGGTGTACTGAGTTTAACTCCTGGAGAAGCTTTTCATTTTCTAGTTTAAGGATCTCTGGCATGCCTACATTAGCAAGAGTAAGAGAGGAAGAATAAGAGTGCAGAGGGGTCCATACCCGTACATTGACCAAGCAGATGCGGAGTACATAATTCCTGTACTTTTAACACAGAGGGAAATCTTTCCATAAAGATCAGAGATCTGACAGTACCTGACCCAAACCCCTCCATACTCACCCACAAACTTTTTGTTTTCAAACAAATCATCTCTTGGCAAGCGTGTCACATTGGAAGGCTTCATGCGTATCCCCTGAAAGACAGGGCAATGTAGTTCAAAGCAGCTTTGTCGAACTCAAGCAGGTACAAAGAAGGTGCGCTAGCCATTTTCGATTTGGCACTAAGGAGGAAGGGAGATCGCAATAGAAGCAAAAGAGCAAGTTCCAGTCTTGCTCAGGTAAGTCTCAAACAAGGCAGTTGTGTACCTCACCTTAGCTGCAGCAGCGTCTGCAACCTGGAGGGCCCCAAGCTGGGTTCCCAAATGGCTGGCCTTGTCTCTTAATCGATCGATAAGCCGTCGGTCAGCGGACTCCTCAGTCCTGCACACGATTAGCCGTGACCATAAATGCACCATACATGACAGTGTGCAGGAGGCCTCAAAAAACAATCATGACAGTCACGTGTAAATTTCGGGCTTCCGGCCCAAAATGATCCCCCCCTCCCCCCAAAACCCCTTCTTGACCCCCCACACTAATAAAAAGGGTGTCAATCTGCTCAGAATCCAAGCAGCTATCTGCCTGCACAGTTCTCACGCAAAATAATGCAATACCTGACGAGCTATAGGGAAAAAACTGGTTTGCGCACGCTCTTGCACTGACCACCTGTTTAGTGCACAAATCTAGCCAAAACCTTTGCCAAAGCATTTTTATACTTCAATCATGCAGCTTTTGCATAATGCAATGCGTAAACTGCAAGTTTGGAATCAATTGCTGGTAATTTGCCTGAACACACCCCCGCGGCCTACTTGGTATGCATTTCTATAACCAGGCACCCAGACCCCCCCCCTTTAATCAAATCACCCAACAAGGGTGCCGATCTACCGGGCTTGAGCTAAGGAATCCAAATATATATTTGATTATTGTGAAAGTGGCCCAGTAAAATTCTGGAGCACCACCGTAAAATTCCCAGATCTTCCCTGGACCCCCCCCTCTTTGACCCCCTCAGAATCGACCCATTTATATACCAATCGATATCTCTCGACGTCAGAATTCCGAATTATATTTATATTTTGATTGACACGTGACATCAAAAAGTTATGATCCTTGAGGCCTCCTGCAGTGTGTATATAAAAACAACATTTTGCCGTGTACACATCGCAGGTACATACGTGTGAATCTGGCCAATTGTATGATACTGCACTTTGCAGCCAACCAGGCTGGCAGTTTTCCCCCTTCCGCCAAGGTGAACGTCACAAACAAAGAGCTGCACTCAATCAGCGGAGCGTGAGGGAGGTGAGCAGCGTCACCTTGTGATGTCCTCCATAGCAGCTGACAGCACATGCTCCTCGAGGGGTATTTGCAGGGGCTCGCTACCCTCTGGCCACCGGTCTTCGATCATGTAGCGGATCTAAAAACCATACGCAAGCGTGATATTGGTCTGTTGTTAATATCCGTGGATTCCATTCCCTTGTGATGCCAACTCTGAATGTTGAGTACTTGTGCACGTACTTACAACTTACAACACATTGTTTGCGTGTCAACGTATCATACGAGTGTGTGACTAGATTTCCATTTAATAGGTATGGCAAGCAGAAGAAGTCAGTGGCCTCTCTTCATTGCAATGCTGTCTTTTCTGTGTGTTAGGTACCCACCAACAGGGAATACAAGTGTCAAAAAATGCACGGACCAAGATGAGGTTTAAGTAATCAACACTAGGTATACATATTTATTGATGATGATGTGTGCATGCGTGTATAATATGTGGCTTAACGTACATTTTACCTTTGAAAAGCATCATCCTTATATCCTTACACCCTCTTGAAGTCATGCCCCAAATTCAACAGCATACCCTATGTCAAAGGTGATGCGCGCAAGGGTGCTGTGCACACAGACCAGTGTGCACAAGATTATAGTGCTCTAGTACTAGACAACTTTGCTCTGCCTCCCAGACAGACACTTGCACTTGGCATGGAATCGAGAAGCCTCCCTACCTTCCTGTATGCTAACGCCAGAGATTTTAATTTACGCTTGAGCTCCATTTGACGCGTCTGTAGGTCATCCAGGTCGCGCCTCATTTCCCGCTCTCTGTCATCCGTTACCTATAGCGTAGAAACAAGAGCAGGGCGATTATGGTGCTTGGTCTGATAGGTATGGAAAGAGGGAAGGGCAAACGATTATGGCTAGCATTGCACGTGGCTAGCATGGAAGGATGGGAAGATGGAGAAGGGCAGGTTGTTTGCGCTGTCAGACTGTGACAAGAATCAGACTGACAAGATCTAGGGTGCCATGCAGGTGTAGCAAATGACAAGGTTGTGTGTATGTGTGTGTGTGTGTGTGCGCGTGCGTGTGTGTGTGTGTGTGTGTGTGTGTGTGTGTGTGTGTGTGTGTGTGTGTGTGTGTGTGTGGTAAAAGTGTAGATTGTAAGAAGAACGCTGCGACATCATTTAGACCAGCTCACCTTCAAGTTTTCATCCGTGAGCTTTTGAAAGGTTTGAAAGAGGTCCTCTGGGCTTACCCGTACCCCTGTGGCAGGGTCATCCTGCAGGCAAAAGCAAGCACTGCTATTAAAGTGTAGCAAACTGCAGGTAAGCAGGCGTTATTTGCGCATCTTATTACATAACCTTCAAGTGTTTGCAGTTCCTGCTCTCAGATACCTATGCATGTGAGTGTGTGAGTGTGTGTGCGCGCGTGTGTGTGTGTGCGTGTGCGTACGTACATGCACAGGAAGAGGTTTCTCCCTTGCAGATCGATTCCGAGGGTAAAAACTACAGGAGGATCCTAGATAGATAGTGCAGATTCAGAGCCAGGGTCAGGTATTTAGGGAGGATTCAGGCGATGTGTGTGAGAACGACCTTGCAAGATGTGTGACCCTTTAAGACAAAACTTGCACACATGGCGGCTGGTGCAGGCTAGCAGACTAGTACTTCAGTCAACAAAACACTGGCTAATCAGGTGTACCTTATCAAAGCCTGGTTTCTTCACCCACCTGCATGATGGCGACTGCTCTACTCAGATCGGTGATATCACGCATCATGGTCTCCAGCTTCCGCCTGTACACCTCACGCAGCTCGTCGACCCCTGTCTACAGAAAAGAAGTGGCAACAGCGGTAAGCAACAGCAGAGTAGGAATAGAGAACGAAAAAGAAGAATGGCTAGAGAGTAGCAACAGCAGAATGACTTGTAGGAGCAGCACCTGCACTCTGCACAGCTGACAGATACAGAGGCACCTAAGAATGAGGAAGCGTTTATTTTGGTTAGGCCGCACGAGTAACGCAGATGTCACGTCAGAGGTCTTTAAAATGCATGAAGTGATCAAATTTATCGTTTGCATGTCTAACATGGACAACTCTGCTCGTGCAGGACCTCCCCTTTATCATTTCATCTTTTGACTTATTCCAGGAGAGCACACAGTGTCTTGCCTTTCTTTGTAGCCTTGAGAAAACACTTGCCTTGCACACATTGGTGGCACGCCCAGCTCAAGATGCTAGATCAATGTGTGTGGGCTTGTGTGGTACGTGTTTGTGTGTGTGTGTGTGTACGTGTGTGCGTGCGTGTATGTTTGTGTGTGTGTGTGTGAACTTGGTTGGGCGGTTCAATACTTGTGGCAATGGAGATCCTGCGCTGGATGCTCACCTGAGTTAGAGAGCGCGCATTCCTCATTCGGTCCACCTCTTTGTGCAAGTCCCGGACCTCGTTGCCCAGCTCTACAACCCTCCGATCCTGCAGAGCAGTTAGTGGGTTTCAGCTCGGAAGCGTCGCTCTGCAAGCTTGAGCCTGTTTGCTTAATTCTCGTGCTGAAAAGTGCTGGTTGCTCGATTTAAACTCATTGGTACTTGTATCGAGTTCTTTTGTAGACAGCATGCTGCTATGCAAGTTTTGATGGTGAAATTATCATCTTTCACCCCATTCCTCAAACACCCAAACTGCACATAGGTGGCTCTTACCTTTTCCTTCAGGTTTTCAAACAGCTGCTTGCGCTTGTCCTCCACATTTGCCAGCTGCGCAGTACCCCTGGACAAAGAAAGTCTTTCATCCTGCAGCCAAAGCACATCAACACATAGCTCTTTTAACGGTAGACAATTTGTATTGTCAGGAAAGCCATGAATCCTGAGTACACATGACACCCTTGTGTTTTTGAAGCCCCCAGCTGTAATAAGCCCTTGACACGTATCTGAGTGTGCTATCAAAATGGTTCTTCCTACAGGGACAGGTGATTAGACACATTATTCATGCCTGAATGGACTTATTTGGCACCATCTGTAGCGTTTACTCCCAAGTACCAATGCACCTAGCTGTACCAAAGAGTTACCCACCTCAAGCATATTGTCTCGCTGCTGCCTGTTCTTGGCCTCCATCGGATCCCCCACCATGTTGAGCATGCTTTCGGCCCTCTTCAGCTCAGCTTTCACATCGGACAGCTGCGGGTACAAGTGACATAAGTATGCTGACCTAAGCATGTTCTCAGCAGCGTGAATGTTGTACCATCTTTTGTTAATTGTGTCTTCTGCTGTGTTTGGCTTGGCTGCAATGCCAACGTCGTTACAATACGACCGCACATGTATTCGTAGGATTGGCCAGAACCACATATATACGGTGTATATACGGTGTTTTTGGCAGGGAAATCACCAAATATACGGGCATATACAGTAAATATATACGGCTTTGGCCAACCCTATGTATCAAATACATGAAGGCAGCTCTAGAATGTAGCAAACAGTTGCCAAGTTTTGATTGTTTCCTGCCATTAATTCAGAAGCCCTCCTTGTTTGTTCGAATGATGCAGTAACTATACAGACACCTTTGATGCCTCAGTTTGCGATAGGCAATAATGAAGGTTTGATTTACAGGCTGGTGTTTCATCATTTTTAACAGCTCTTGAGGGTTTAAACACTTGTCTAGTCACGCACCTCCTTCTTCAACTCCTTGATGTGAGTCACCCTTCGATCAAGCTCATCCTGAGGTGCAAACAAGGGACAGCAAGAGCATTTTGTTACAGTGCATGCACACACACACATACATACACACACACGCATGCACACACGCAGGATCCTAGACCATCTGCTAGTCACGGGGGTGATGAGAAATGAATGTGCGCCACGTCGTTTATAGTCAACAGAGGAATACGCACATAGCCTTTGACCATAATGCAACACGCAGAACTTGCAATGATTGCATGATGATCTATAGAAGGGGTGCGTGGGTAGCATGAAGATCACCCCTACCTGGACTCCAAGTAACCGGGTGTTGAGGACGTCTCTCTCCTGCTGCATGGCGGTGTGGTCCTCGATGCGCACGTACTGCTCCATGTGACTGCAGAGGGAGCGAGTGCATCACACAACACACTAAAGACAGGGTTGAACAGCAACAGCTCAAGGTACGTACAGCATTCCGAGCAGGGAAGTCTCCATGTGTGCCGTCCTATACTCTGTCTTCATGTGTACTATACACTGTCTCCACATGTGTACTATACACTGTCTCCATGTGTAACATACACTGTCTCCTTGTGTACCGTCCTATACACTGTACACAATTTTGTTCACGCCTCGCTTTGCTAATACCAAAGGTATGTTGCTTGCCCAAACAACTAAACTAGAGTAAGACAAAATTATAAGAAGACAGTGCATTACAGGGCTTTTGGCTGATACTGTATAAATAACATGGTCACATACGGTGTTTGCGGTTCCTAGACACGTTAAGTGTTGCTGTTGCACGCTTAACTGAGTGGCATATTTCTAGTCTACGACGATACAGTGCTGCAAGACAATAATGGGTCCTAGCTCATGCAACACACACATACAAACAAGCACTAACACACGCACACGTACACGCACAAACACTGAAATTACACACACCGACTCACACAACAGACACTCACACACATACCTGGCTTCAAGCTCCACGATCCGCTTTTCCAGCTCATACTTTTCATTGATCCAAGAGCCCTCCATGTCGTTGTATTCCATCTGGGGCAAATATAAGCAAAAAGAAAGCTGGGTCTAAGGCAGACGCAGCTAATATTGAAATCCTGCTCCCAGACCATTGCCACTCAAGCAAGGACCTAAGCGCTCGCATGCTGCTGTGCTTGTATCACCCCTGCCTGCCACCCCAAGCATTTCTGACGCTGCAGCTGCGCGACAGCCGCCAGTGCCATTGAACAGCCCCTGTGGTGGCCAGCACACCACAGCAAGCGTGTCACTTTGCGGCACATGCCATTGCAAGTCTGTCACAGCCTAGCGTGCTGCTGCCACTGCACCAGCACATGAAAGGGACAACTTGCAAGTGTGCCACCATAAGGAAGCCTAGGAAGACACACCCGTCCAAGGAAGAGCTGCCTATCATGTTTTAAACCTGCTCGTTATGCTGTAAGTCATTGAGCAGAGATTGCATGAAGTAAACCGCCTCTCATACATCTTCTATTTACGTCGCAAAAGCCTAGAACGTGCCTATGCAGAAGTTGAACCAGGGGCGTATAAAAAGTAATAAACTGAAAGCAACACATCACTTGAACAATCACGTTCATGTTTGCACACATGTAGGGTTGGCCAGAGCCATAGACATATACCGCATAAAACCATGCATATGGATGATTCCACTGCTAATTACTAATTGTTACCATACACATTTAGTGCTGAAATTTTGTAGACTATCATCAACATTTTGTTGTGGCCAACCCTACACACACTGCATTTGATTGTACCTGGGTGCTGACCAGGGTGTTGGCCAATGCAAGACGCAGCTCCTCGCTCTTGATCAAGGCCTCCTGTAAGCTAGTCTTATCCTCCAGCTCATCCTGTGTTTGTGTGTGCATGTGTGTGTGTGTGATGGTGCATACATACATGCACTCTGGTTAAATGTACTTTATATCGATTCCATGGGAGCGAACATGGATTTTGCATTCGCGTTGCGGTTTAAGCAAAAGTAGGACATGTCTATTCAGCCATCCCTGCTTGTGCGTATGTTGTGATAATGTTATAGACCCTCCACACATACCAGACACGCACACACATACACAGCACGCAAGTAAACACACACACACACATACACACATACCGTGCCTGCATCCCTGAGCTGCATCATCCTGCCCTGCAGGGCTGCCTTGTCTTCCACCAGGGCCGCTTTTTCCTCTCGCTCAGCAAGCAGACGAGCCTCCAGATCTCGCACCTACAAAATTGCAAAAACGGTTCAATTCCACAAATGGGATGATTGAACAACCCATTATACAAGCAGCATCTGCGGACCAGACTTGCTTAACAACTGACGAACACACTGACAAACAGAGGCGCTTGGATTAAGGAAGGGTGCAGAGGGGGATGCGTCCCTGCACACATTTTCACAGACAAGAAAAAAGGAAGGTCCTAGCTCAAAAGAGGCGTCCATGCACGACATTGCCTTGCCTCAACACTCCAAAGGCATGCTACAAAAGGTGCGTACATACGTACACACCCGCACCAAAACGCCAGACACACACACACACACACACGTATACTCAGGCCCTGCTCACCCTGGCTATACTGATGGCCACGGCATTAGGGTCCCCATCTGCAGGCACCTCCATCATTTGATCACGCAGGGTCTCTCGGTCACTGGAGATAGCCAGCATCCGCTGCCTCATTTTATGCAGTAAGCCGCGGGCCCTGCATGAATGACACGTCCGTTTGTAGGTAGAGCTATAATATTGCTTGTTTGCGCTCAGCATCTTTTGCCGAAGAGACCCACCAGTAACAAAGCCAGCTATTACTGGACAAAAAAGAAATAATCCGCCCTCCATTTTTGCAGCGCCACGTGTTCTGCTAATTGCACACTTGAATCAACAGGTAAAATCTAAGCATATCATTGTATCATAACACACATGCATGCACACCCACGTACGCACACGCACGGACACACACCTGCCATGATTGATGACCGGGAAATTGCGAGTCTGCCCTGCCAGGGACAGGTGATGCATGGTGGTGGTGCTGTTCTCCCACTCCCCCTGGCGAAGGGCACCGATCATCAGGGTCAGGCAGTTGCCCCCCAGTGCCTCTGCACGTTTGGTCAAGCCGTACAGACAGGCATAATTGCATGCATGAATGATTCAGCTCAAGGCGAAGTGGCAAAAAATGAGACCCACAACTGAGACTCACAACTGAGGCTCACAACTGAGACCCACAACTGAGACTCACAACAGAGGCAGCTGCCTCAACCACAACAGTGCATGCTCATGCTCCTGTGTCAGCCTTAACCTTACGTGGCACATGGACATCTTGTTTGAAACAGGTGCCAAATGGGCACTGATGAGGAAAATACAGGGGTTGTAAGTGTAGTGCCAAAGGAGGAAAAGCATGCTTGAAATCCCAGTAAAGTTCCAAAGGAGAAAACGCATGCATGAAACCCCAGTAAAGTGCCAAAGGAGGAAAAGCAAGCATGAAACCCTAAATTGATTGACCACACGTTACTTCACCAGTGCACAGCACCTTTAGAAATGGAAAATCATAATGACGATAGACTTTTCGCAAATAACTTACTGTGCATGTAGGGCTATGGGGTTCTACAACATGTGTGTGTGTGTGTGTGTGTGTGTGTGTGTGTGTGTGTGTGTGTGTGTGTGTGTGTGTGTGTGTGTGTGAGCGCAAAACACCACATGTAAATACACCACTCATGTATGTATCAGTCAATACCTGCAAGCAAACGCGTGAGAATGCTCTCCTCGTAATTTGCGTAGTCTGCTGCACCACCCCTTTCTGACAAGCTGCATTGCAGAGCAGGGTGCGGAGGTGAGTGTCTTATTGAGAAGGAACAATCCTTGTGATGAGTGCATGTATGTGTGTGTGTGTTTGTGTGCGGACTGCTGGTGATATAAAAGAAGATTGTCAGTTGGCATGGCATGGATCAAATCGGGTGTAACGAATCAGAGAACTGTTAGTACAGCCACTTGTCCTTTGGCCGGTCAGGTAGACATCAGACAAGGTAATCTTGTGACAGAACGACTGACACCACTGTCTTTTTCTTGTTTTCATGCTTTCTTCCCAACCAAAGCCTCCTTTTTCCTCTTCCATCCCCCACCCCCACGTTCACCTTTTCAGCAGAACATGAGACATCTAATGCTTTTATTACACCTCCACAGCATCCGTCCTCCTGCACCCTCTTCCCTTTTCAAACCTATTACAAACCCCTCTCCCTTTCTGTGACAAAAACGGCTCACCTCCTCAGCACGCTCACAAACCCAAGCAACGATCGATTAAGTTGGTTGCCCTCTCTAAGGCGCAGTAACTCTGGGTCCATGGTTAAGCGTTCCGCTCCAGGCATGTCCACAAAGTGCATGCGTGAAATCTGCACAAAGATGAGCGAGGATGAAGTGAATAAAACAAACACCACTGAGGAGCACGGAACTCTTTTTTGGACGGTTTTCATTTGCGCGATCTGTGGTTTCAATTTTCAATGCCCTAACCAAGAAGTGGGTCGGCACTCAGATGGGTGGCTTTAGCATGCTAGGGTTGAGCTGCTGGAGTGTCTTCCAAGAATGAATTTCAAGGGAACTTAGGCTCACATTTGCAAAAGAGTTGAGTCACAATGTATAAGGCAATTATCAAACCAAGCAGCGCTTACAAGCAGGCTAATACAAACTCACACACTTCTTTACTCGCTCCCCACACACAGGTGCAAGCAAACACATGCTCATACACAAACATACACCCACGCCCACACCCATGTGTACCCACACACAAACACACAACATACACATACACAACACGCACATGTCACATATGCAAGATCATATACTTTCACCCCCCAAAACACACATTCACACACCAGCACACGGTCCTCCTCTCCTGGCACTGCTGCAGGGGCAAACTGCGACAGCTGCACCGTGAAAAGACTGGCTGCGCGTTCGTGGACGGACCCCAGATCAGTCATGTGAGACCCACGCTGAGCACGGCCGCCGTTGAAGGAAGAGCGCAGCTCTGATGCATCACGTGCAAGGCGGTAGGTCAAGCCTGACACCTGCAAGTTAAACAAAGATGGATCAAAGGGGGCTTGGCGGGATATCAAGGAAGTTTCAATTCAAGGTTGCAACGCCCGTCTCAGACGCGTGTTTGCGCACGAGGCAGCTGATCAGGCCCGACACCTGCGCATATAATAAAGATTGAAAGATGGAGGAGGGGGGAGTTGAATTATATCAAGGTAGCTGGGGTGCGTGGCTTGGATGCGTGGTTGCGCACATGGCGGTTGGTCAGGCCTGACGCTTGCGTACAGAAAACAGTCTATGAGTACGTTAGGAAGGGAATTGCTGGGAGATAATGCATACACAGTGCAGCTCAGATTGTCATGTGAAAGGCGTAGGTCACTTAATTTGGCCAACATCTGCATGTGGGAAGGTGAACGCGAACTGCAGGGGTAAAGCGAAAAATGAGAGGAAATGCAATCGAATGTACACATGCAGAGAGGCATTAGGTCCACAGCAGCTGTCCACAGAGACGTCATAAGCACACGAGAACATGATGTAGCTCAAGCATGAACGAGAAGAGCTACACCATGTTAGTTAGGGAAGCCTGGCTCTTGAGTGCGAAGTAGGCATGCACATTGCAAAGATGCAAAGCTGAACTCGAACGGGGTCTGGTATTCAAGGAGGATTGGGCAGCGCTCAAAGCAATGGCAAATACAAGCACTTGGACAAACACGCTTTTTGCCAACCAGACAGGCGACTTGAATAAACGCCGTACCTCCATCGTGACATGTGTCATGTGTTTTGCTGCAAGCACTCCATTCCGGCCTGCTGCTTGATATGAAGTGGCTGCCCACAAATCTTATCATCCAACAAAGCATCACCAAGAGCGACAACTTATGTAAAACCAGCGGCTATTTTTGTAGATTGCATTCTCATGCTGCACCTGGTAGCCCTCGATCTCATCCTCAAAAACAGGCAGGTTTGCCTGGCTTGCAGCTCCACGCTGGTACAGATCGTGGCACCCCTCGTTGTACAGCTGCAGACACAGCAGGAAGGTGTGGCAAAGCTGAGGTCGTGAAAGAAGCAGCTCACGTTCAAGCTCAGAGTACAAACGTAAGCATAGCAGGAAGGCCCAATTCACTCTGAGGTCCGAAGCACCTCATGCTGCATGGTACCCGTTACCACGGGTGACTGTGGCTAATGTAGTTGTAAATTGCAATTTTGTTTCTCCCTGCTTCGCCCTCTCTCTCTCTCTCCCTTGTCAGTGACCCTGTCCCACTCTTAGCATTTGGTGTACCACAGGTTTGTAATGTGCACAAATCCAAGTGATGTATTGATTGTGCACAGTTATTAGGTACGACGTTGAGCAAATACACTACGAGATGCAAATACGCAACAGGTGCAGCTGGCGGGTATTGAAAACATGCAAGGATCAAATTCAAGGTTGATCAGGTGAACATGAGAAGGTGGTTGTTGAGCGGTAAGGATGAACGACAGACGTGGTGCACACCTCCAGAAATGAAGACTCAAGGAAGAAGTCGAAAGCCTTGGCACTGGGCATGCGCCGCTTCTGGTTTATCATGTCACCTTCATTGCAGGAGCAGCACGTGTGAAATAAAATACGAAATGCGAGGACCCACGATGCTGGTAGGAGGAGCAAGGGGTTGCACTTCAGCTACACAAACATGTGCATTCTTGGGGGATTGCTCAATGCATGCCACGTGACGCAGACAGGGTCAGGCTAACGTTCAAAGGCTTACGTGATGCATATACATGAAAAAGACGTACAGGGAACATAAACAGCAGCTTGCATACATCATCGTACACTTGTTCTTTCATAAACAGGTGCGCAAGGCAGAGATGAAATCTATGCTGTCACACACTCACACCCAAGTACACGCTCAAAAGATTCCCTCTCCTACACCCACATGCAAACACACGTACACTTGCACGCAAGCAGCAAGGCCGAACCCTCTGCAACTGGGCACCTTACCAATAGCATCATGCATCGATGATGGGTGCATACATAATGATGCACATGATCATGCATCGATGATGGGTGCATACATGATGATGCATAGCAACATGTCATTTCATTTTTGCATTAACTCATCACCACACAGGCATACGCAGTTCACGCACCCACTGCAGCTGCTTTGTGGTTGATCAGCCTGAACAGCTCGTCAATGGCTGTATGAACCAGACCATCCCCCTGAGCGGTAGGCAGGTGTTGTAGGCAACTCCTGGTCTTTTGTGTGGTATATGATTGCAGTGTGGCTGAAGCAGAAGGACTTTCTTGTTACAGCGTCTACCAAGTGTCGTTATCCATATTTGAAGACCTAGTGTTGTTATTCACATCTAAAATTGTTTGTGTTAAAAACTGGTGTATGTGTGTGTATTTCTTTTGTGTGCGTGTTTGTGTGATGCGTGATTGTAAAACAGTTACATGCCAACAAGCCCTTTTCTCTGCGTGCGTGAAGCAATCTCATGGTGTGTGACATGATTTGACATGCACACATGTCCTTCCTGCTGAAATACGAGGCAGCAACTCTGGATTTCGTGAAACACAGGACAACACGGAGGAGACGCAAGGAGCACACGTGCTCACGTTATTTACGCGTTCTTTCTGCCTGGATGTGCCACTTGATGGCGCTGAAGGAAGTAAGTGATCACAGGACGGACGATTTGCAAGACACTTGATGGACAAGCGAGCCCTACTTCCACTCCTGCCTGTTGGTGCATCACAATTCGATGCACAGAGTGCACGCACCCACTCTATAGAAACTGCAAGCATACATGCCTGCTGGTGCGTGTCACTTTGGCTGCACAGTCACACACATGGAGTCACACAGAGCCACACACGTACACACTCACACACACGGAGTCACAAACATACACATACACTTACACAGAGATTGCACGCACCCACTGCCAATGCCACCACACCTGGTCGCTGTTCTTAATGCTGTCCTTGGCCCTGCCTCCCTCAAGGGTGGACGTTTTGCCAGCACCTGCACACAGGCGCACACGGGTGCACACACGCACGTACACGCAATAAGCTTAATCACATATCCAGCACCTAAGCATAAGTGCACACACACATACGCACATGTACAGGAACTAAGTCATCCAGCACCTGCACAGGTGGCACGCCCCCATTACCCCCCCTACCCACACCCACACCCACACCCACACCCACACCCACACCCACACGCACACCCACGCACAAGCACACACAAACACATGCACACACAAACACGCACGCACATACACACAGATGTGTACACACAAACATACATATCATGAACTCATCAGCTGTCAATGAAAAAAGACCATATGCTGTGGCCTACGCAAGTAACACTTTTTCTTTAGAGGAAGTTCGCAAGTTGACCTGCTGCAACTTAAAACCCACCAGTGGCGCCAAATAAAATGACTGTGGTGTTGTACCCCTCCAGGAATTTACGCAATATTGGCAGTAGGGAACGAGATGTGATATCTGTGTTGGTGGCCTCTGGGCCATACACGTAGCCCACATTGTACTCCTCCTCACTGAGTGTAAGGTGGCATGCATTTACGTATGCGTGCGTGTTTGCGGGTGTGAGAATGTGTAGGTTGTGTGTTATTATGCGTTAGGCTATGTGTGTGTTTATGTTTAAGTTCTGGAGGGGTACAACGTATGTTGTATGAGTATTAAAGTAAACACATCACAGCAAATTCACAATTTTACACAGCAATGATATAATTGCTAATGCTGCACAATGGTCCGAATTCACTCACGGACGGGCTTGTAATGCCCCTGGTCGTACTATTGACACACGGCTACGTGAGCTGCTGATATCCTGACGAGCGCCTGCACAATCTGAACATACATATTTGAGAGCCGTGTGTGTTTGTGTGTGCATTTGTGTGAACATGTGAGCGCACGCGCACGCGCACGCGCACGTGTGTGTGTGTGTGTGCGTGTGCGTGTGTGTGTGTGTGTATATACGTGTGTGCTTGCGTGTGGGTGCATGTGCGTGCGTGTGTGTGTGTGTTTGTGTGTGTGTGTGTTTTGTGTGTGTCTGTGGTTGTGTGAAGTGTGAGTGTTTTTGTGTGTCTGTGTGTGCGCGTGTGTGTGTATGCGCGCGTGTGTGTGAATGTGTGTGTATGTTTGTGTGTGTGTGTGTGTTTGTATGTGTGCGTGTTTGTATGTGCGTGTGTATGTGTGTGTGTGTGAGAGAGTGGGTGTGTGTTCGTTTGCTTGTCTGTGCGTGTGTGTGTGTGTGTGTGTGTGTGTGTGTATGTACGTGCGTGTGTGTGTGCGTGTGCATGCATGCGTGTGTGTGTGTGTGTTTGTGTGTGTGTACGTGTGTGTGTGTATGTACGTGTGTGTGTGTGTGTGTGTGTGTGTGTGTGTGTGCGTGCGCGTGTGTGCGCGCATGTGTGTGCGCGTGTGTGTTTGTGCGTGTGTCTGTGTGTGTGTCTGTGCGTGCGTGTCTGTGTGTGCGTGTGTCTGTGTGTGCGTGTGCGTGTGTGCGTGTGTCTGTGTGTGCGTGTGCGTGTGCGTGTGTGTGTGCGTGCGTGCGCGTGCGCGTGCGCGTGCGCATGCGTGTGCGCGTGCGTGTGCGTGTGCGTGTGCGTGTGCGTGTGCGTGTGCGTGTGCGTGTGCGTGTGTGCGTGTGTGTGTGTGTGTGTGTGTGTGTGTGTGTGTGTGTGTGTGTGTGTGTGTGTGTGTGCGCGTGTGTGTGTGTGAGAGAGCGCGCTCGCGTGTATGCGTTCGACATAAAAATCACCTAAGCTTCCCCCATTTACGCGCACGACGCAATCAATGGGTGTCCCGGTCGTACTTCGCGTCCAATCTGGGCGCGTCGACAGCACCATGCCCTTCTGTTTACATTTACATTTAGTTTACACCATTGTAAACTAATATCCTGTTAGGCAACAAGGTCGAAGACTCGTACTCAACGCTCATAAAAAAGCACCAAAAATTGGGAGTGAAAAAAGTCAACCAAACTTATGATCGCCCCCCCCGGGCCCCCCATAAAAATTGGTCCGGCACCACTTCTAAACCAAGTGTCCATATTATCAAACGAAAGCAGATTTGGACTCTCTATGGAGTATAGTATGGAGAGTATTTAATAAAGCAAATAATAATGTTGGTGGAAATCTACGGGGACCTGCTCAAAAGAGCGAATAATCATTTATGTGTTGCGGCTTTTTTCGCGTTAGCTGCTTCACGTTTTCGCTTACGCTCCTCAGCATACACGACCTTCACAGTCTTGTACCGCTGCACTGGCCTCCTGCACAAACATGTTGACAATTAGACAACTTAGGAAAGAGCACACTATTTAGTTGCGAGAGGCACGCCAAAATTTTTGTGTTGCCTAATAAATTGAGGATGGCAATGCATCTGCTTCTGCGGGAGGCGTCAAATTTACTTTTTGTACTACACAGGTCAGATCCAGTTGACTAACGCCCTTGTTTGGGGAATAAAGGGATTAGGAGGGGTCTGGGTGCCGGTCATTACTGATCAACGTAATACCCCCAAGTAGGCCTTGATGGTGTTTCAAATAATGTCCATTTTTCTTGCGATTCATGTCTTGCGTTATGCCTTGCCTGCATGGATACAGATGCCTGCATGGATACAGAAGGTGGATGGCGGACATACAAATATGTACACCCCATAACTCTTCAGTCGGCCATTCCTGTCAGATTTATTGCCAAAACACAGGAACAAGTACTTGAGCTTTAAACTTGTAGTTGGATAATTTGGTGGGAGTGTGCAGCTCCTTTGCGACGAATTTGTTGTTAAGTAAGTAGATTTTTAAAGCTTCCAGCCGGTGCCAGATGAACATTAGGGGAAATGGTACATAACATTGACATGCCGACTTTCTGGTGAACGCCCTGGGGTCTAGTAGAAGGCCACAGGGTTATAAGGTGCCATTGATGATTGTCGTTGAAAATTTTGAGGAATGCATGTGTGAGAACAGAAAGCAAGGTGTCCAAGCAGGTGTGTGTGAGTGTGTGAACACATTTTCTGATAATCTCAGCGGTCAGTGCCCAACACAGCCCGCCTCTGGCATACCAGACCATAACACCAACAGGGCACCCTTTTGAGCATTCTTAAGATCCCCAGATCACTCAGTTGGTGATTAGATAGAGTGCTTGGAGGGTTTTTAAAGTCGCATCCATTAGCCAGCGTGCAGGCCCTTGCATCAAGTCCTTTGAATGCAAAATTTAAACCCCCCTTTTCTTGATTCAAAAGTATGGCTTGGCCCTAAGTTTACCTGGGAGCAAAAACAATGGTAGTATCGGACCAGAAGTTGCACCCATGCCACATAAGGCTTTATGGCAGTTGAAAGTTGCAGAATTTCAGCCCCTGCTCATGCCCTGTACCCGTTGATCTATGCACATGTGCTAGCCACATGTATGTAAGCTTTTATGCTTTAAATCCCCATTTTAGGCCCAACAGCCATATTGTGCGATAATGCATGCACCGCGTCGCACTCCAGGGAACCCCGGCACTTTCACGTGAAGGATCAGAAAAGGGGACAAGGGAGACAGTATGGTGGGTTGAAGGCCCAAAAGTTAAATTTGTGTGTGTAGCCAGAGCTGTGTAGCAAATCTTTTTACACCCCCTACACACCGTCAAGGCAGGCTCACTCACCACAGTGATGTGACCACAGAATCAGCAGGCCAAGCTGGGTCGGCATCCATTTGCGCTTTGACCTGAGCTTCTCTTGCAATGGCTGCTTTATTTCCGCCCTTGGAAAAGGTTATGCCGCACGGGGAAATTTTTGTTACTACATTATTATGTGAGGAATGAGGAGCAGCAATTGCACAGAAGCATCTGGGCGGAAGTTGGAGCTACAAGCAACGATTCTGACAGAGACGGAGACCAATCAACGGTTTCACGACGCTAACATGATGAGTTTGATGTTTTGAGCACCTCAACGTGGACAATATGACAACAAGGCACATAAACTGCACATCCTGGGAGGCTGTCAGAAACATGCATTTTGGTCATGCAAAATCAAAACACACCTTCGGAGTGACACGTGTGCGCTTTGACCCACGAGCAAGTGAGCCTCGGCCTCTAACTGTGCAGTGCGCGCCCCATGTGGTGGCTTGGCCAGCCTGAGTTGGGTACATACACACCAAGCCTCATGAATTTTTAGAAGTAAGTACTACCCTACCTAGTAGATGGACTGTGATGAGGGCTGACACCTCTAACCTCATTCTGTTTCAATGGTGCAGGCTTATTTTCAAATCCATGCAACCCTTATTTCATCCACAGGGCAACCACCACGGACAAAGACCTGCTGGGAGTGGACATCAGTGTTCTTTTAGGGTCAATAAACCATATTGATTGATATGGATACATAGGTTTCCAACTTTTAGGATTGAGATGACATTTTGGGTTTTGGGGTGGTTGAGGAGCCCTTGTGCAAAGCGATCATGTGGCTTTGGAGGGCCTTTAACACACGTCAGACCTCGACAAGTGTGGGAGCGTCGCTAGCGACGCTGAAAAATTGGCGAAGCCCATCATGCGCGCAACGTGTGCATACATATGCATGTGTGCGTGTGAGTGTGTGTGTGTATGCGTGTGTGCGTGCGCGTGTGTGCCTGTGCGTTTGTGTGTGTGTATGTGTGCTCACGCGTGTGTCTGCGTTATTGTGCGCATGCATGTGTATTTTTGAGTGCGCGCCTGCGTGAATACACGCGCGCATTTGTTTGTGAGGGGGACCTATGGATTTCGCCTCCCTCACGGGTCATTTAGGCGAAATCCGACCCACTTAGGAGCGCCTCCCTCACGGGTTTGCCCCGTGAGGGATGCCAATTAGGCGACCTCCGCTCTGGGACCTCCGCATTTGTGTTTGTATGTGTGTGCACGTGCGCATGCGTGTGTGCGTGTGTGTGCGTGCACATGTGTGTGTTTGTGCAGGCACGTCTGTGTGTGTGTGTCTTGCTGCCCCACAAATGCTGCAGTGGTGTGCATGGCGCTGTGCTGGAGTAGCCTTTGCTGAAACAGGCGTGAGGATGTGCTGCTTCTGCTGTTTCCTGTCCGTTGAGAAGGGGGCAGGCGCGAGCATGGTGCCTGGGCTGGCCAGGATGTCTGAACTCTCTGCTTTAACACGCAGTGCGCGGCAAGCACCTGCACCGTGCGCTTCATGCCCCGCGAACAGTCCAAGCCAACGCTGACCACATTCCTGAAGGGTCCCGTCCAAGCAAACCTCTGCGCATCATGAACATCTGACTAAACTAAAATTATAGTCCATTGAAATTAGTATTACTTGAATCTGCTTGCGTGGTCAACCGTGAACTTTGAAGCCGGAACAAAACCGAGGGCTCCTGACGCAGCATCCGCCGCCGGGGAAGTGTGCTGATGGATACTGCACCATCAGGAAGTGGTCCGGGGGTCTGGCTGAGGAATCCTGGACAGCTTCCTGGGGCTTCCAAACATAACTATATGCTCTAAAACTTTACATACGGCACCCCAGGCTCCCAGAATTCATCTGCCCCGGTAAAGGTTTTGGTTAGGAGCCTGTGTCGAGTCTCAGCCCGGGAGGTGCTGTGGATGGGCCTGGGGAGGAGGGCTGGACCCCCCAAAACAAAAAATTGCTCTACAGCATCACACACCGCACCCCAGGGTCACGGAATTCATATGGTGCGGTGAAGGTTTTGGTTAGGAGCCTATGCCGAGTGTGAGCCCGTGGGGTGGCCTGGGTGAGCCTGGGGAGGCCAGTGTGAAGTGGGGTGGGAAGGAGACAAACCTAGGGGCTCACGCCCCCACGAGGGGGGCTTTGCCAAAAAATTCCCAAACTTACAAGCATTTCTTGTTAGAATGAGCGATAAACCCCCAGCAGAAATGAAAAGTTGTTAGGGGGGAAATTGATGGGAATTACTTAAGAGGCCCACACACAAAATTTCAGGCTCAGTAGCTTGAGCATCCAGCCCCTGAGGAACAACCTTGCTCAAGTTCAGGCTCAGGTTCTGGCCAATTGATGGGCATACCAGAGGCCATTTCGGAGTGGCTGAACACTAAAAAGCGCCGTGGAACCAAATAGACAAACTTTCGGTTAGAATGACCTGTTTTCAAGCCCCAGATTTTAAAGACAAACTTGTTTGCAAATGCTTCCTCAACATTCACAGCCTACTTACACATGCTGTAAGGCTGGGACAGCAAAAGAAGATCAATATGAGAACCCAAACCCTCAAACTGCTAGATTGGGGGGTGATACAAAACCAAGGTTATCCTAAGCACTTAGGGCAAGTGAGGGGTGAGGGAGCGTTGCTAGCAACGCTGAAGAATTGGCAAAGCCCATTACTCACGCACCGCGTGCGTGCATGCATATGCATGTGTGTGTGCACGCGTGTGTGAGTTCACGCACGTGTGTGTGTGTGTGTGTGTGTGTGTGTTCGCGCACGTGTGTGTGCGTATGTGTGCGTGCACGCCTGTGTGTGTGCCTTGCTGCCCCACAGACGCTGCAGTGGTGTGCATGACACTGTGCTGGAGCAGGATTTGCTGAAGCAGGCGTGAAAATGTGCTTCTGTTCCCTGTCTGCTAAAAGGACAGGGCAGGTGTGAGCATTGTGCCCGGGCTGGCCACAATGTCTGAACACCGCTTCAACACGCAGTGCACGGCAAGCACCTGCACCGTGCGCTCCAAACCCCACGAGCACTCCAAGTTCACACGGACCGCATTCCCGAAGGGTCCTGTCCAAGCAAACTTCCGCGTCAACATCCGACTAAACTGAATTATATAGCCCATCGTAATTACTATTACTTGATTCTGCTTGCATGGTTAATTGTTAATTGTTAACTTTGCAGTTCGGACACAAACAAGGACTCCTGATACAGCATGATGCAGTCAGGAAAGTGTGCTGATGGTTACTGCACCATCAGGAAGTGGGGCTGAGGAATCCTGGGCAGCTTCCTAAAGCTACCATAGCAAAAAACGTACCTGTAATATTTAACACACGGCAACCCAGGGCCCACAAACTTTCGTGCCTCGATGTAGGTTTTAGTTAGGAGCCCATGTTAAGTCTCAGGTCAGGAGGTGCCCTGGGTGGGCCTGGGGAGGCTTGTGTGAAGTTTGGTTGGAATCCGAAAACGCTGGGGGCTCGCGCCCCCACGAAGGGGGCTTCGCCAAAAACACTGGTGGATATGAGTAGAGCATGTGGAGAAAACAAAGCAATGATAGCCTGATTGCTTAAGTAACTTAGTGTCGTTCATTCTATCAGAGGGGGCTCAAAATGGAAAGCGAGGAAGGGAAACTTTTCTATTATGCAATTAAAGTTTCAGTTTTTGTATGATCCATTTCATCAAATTCAAATTGCTTTTGTATGAGATACAAGAGCTCAATGCGTCAGGGATGTAAAGTGAAAGGAGCCTGCTTTGATAAATAATGCGGGAGTGACGCAAAACGATCTTCACGGAATTGTGTCACATATACTACTCTGTTGTAAGGTGATAATAGACTGCTGTGTCAGAATGGGCTCTATCCAGGCTTTTAATTGCAAGCTGGACAGTACATTTTTCCAGCAATAATGATAGGGGCTTGACAAATAATTGTCTTCGATATCACTTAATATTCCCTATACCCTACATATATAAGGCCTCAATACACACAGTGTTTATTTTGCAAGCTCAAAGAAATGACAAATATTGGCAATCGGCCTAGCGTACCACTTTTGCTTTCCCCGCTCTGAAGGTGCCAGGAGTGTGTAGAAGATGAGAAGAGTCAAACTTAGTAAGGGGTTGTAGCTACAGCCCAGCCATTTTCCCAGAAAGGAGCACACACATCCACCATGCACCTAAATTTGAGCACTCACCGTGCTGCACTATAGACTACAACAAATGCAAATAAAATTTTGATTAGTATGATCTTGCTATTTGGCCCATTATTCATGGTCATATTGTTTCCAAAATTTTTAACTCCTGGAAAATAGTGGTCACCAAGAAGTCAACAGAAATGGCCATTGTGCTGGCAAAACAAAGACGTGACGCACCTGCCCTTTAGGTGTGTGCACCTTTGCCTTCTTCTCTTCCTCGTCTTTCACATCAAGTCCATCCTTGTGCTGCTGCTGCTGCTGCTGCTGTTGCTGCTGCTGCTGCTGCTGCTGCTGCTTACCATGTATTTCAGCAAGCTCTGTAGAAGCACGCCCGGACTCCCTCTTTCCTCCCCCGCCTCTCCTCCCCCTCCCCCTCCCCCTCCCTCCGCCTGCAAGACTCGACTCTCGCCCGCCACCCCGTCCTCTGTGCAGCTGTCCCTGATTTTGACCCAGCTCACCGCCACGAGAACTCGTGGTGAACAGCAGCCTGCCTCCCAAGCTCACCCTGATTGGCTCCTCGTGCGGCCCATCTTGGCCCCCTCCCTGCACCCCTACCGAAGGATGACCGCCCTCAAACCTCTGACCCCCATACAGCACGCTCATGCCTCTATTTTTCTTGTTGCTGCCCCCACGAGGGCGCCCCACTCTCTGCTCTGTTCTTTCCTCTGTCCCACCAGCTGCTGCACCACTAGCTGCTGCACCACTATTGACAACAGGATGAGAGGCACCTTGTCCGTGTGAGGGGCTGGGGAATCCCAGTAGTTGTAACCTTGCAGCGACTCTGCTCCTGTGCACGTTGTCACACACAAGGAATATAGCTTAGCTAGGGCCACCAGGCCAGCCAGCCACAATCTAGCACAAAGCGGTCTGCTTGTACAGGCAAGCACACAGTGCAGTGAGACGAGTGCACCAAGCGACTGCAGCGAGGTACAAAGGGAGGCCTCCAGAAATTCAGAAAGAACCAGATGCGCCGCTTTTGACTCAACGTCCCTTCTCCAATCAAGTGAAGAGAGACCAGCCACAGGCTACACTGCCAAGCGCGGCCTCTACAATTGTGGTTGTATTGGTACAGGGAAGTTATAAAGCAGCAACCCCTTTAATCCTCAGCTACTCACTGTTCAGCTTCTTTTCGAGTGACGTTCATAAATGCGGTCCCTCCGGCAAGTGCAGCGGCACACACACTCTCATGTGAAACATCGGCGCCAGGGGTAGACCCAAGTGACGAGCTCACCCGTCTTCCAGCCCTGCTCGACTGCCCCCGTGCGATCTCTGCCATGACTGCACCAAACACCGCATCTGCTGCACCTTTTGCTGTCAGCTCAACTAACGAGTGCTCCCTAAACCACAACAGCCCTGCTTGATGGCCTGCTTCACCACCCTCGACAGTTACTGCATCACCACTGCACACTCCAGGTGCTACTGCTGCTGCTGCTGCTGGCAGCGGAGCTTTGCCGTCCGTGCAGGGGGTTGCTTTTCTGGGCCTCTTTGCTGGGCCGACATCAGTGCTAGCCGTGACGTCAGAGCTTGGCACTTTGCGTTTGGCAAGTGGGCGTGCGATTGCCACACTATCCCCTTCATGGCGATCGGGGTCCGCAGCGCTGAGGTTAACCCTGGGAGATTGGCAGGGTCGTTAATGAGGATTTAAAGATATTGCACTTTCTTTTTCTTGGTAAAAGGTCAGCCCTCCGAGAGGGGGGGGCATGGATTGCATTTAAGCTGTGGTCAAAAGTAAAGGCTAGATCGACATGACCCATATGTAATTGGTTTGAGCAGATCCGGCACGCACTTGCTGTGTTGTGGCTGGGCTTCCTTGCTTCCAGCCACCTCCTTGCCTGCTAGCGCTGCATTATTTGCCTGCAACAGGAAAGAAAGGTAGGACAAGGAAATTTGTGTATGGCCGACTTTAATCCATTTTTGCTGGTGATTTTGAACGGACTCACTCTTGTTTTGCTGCTTTAATGGCCATGGCTTGCGTTTATGACTTTAATTGAAGTGTATACCAACCTGTCCTGTTCATCAGATTACTGAAGCTAAAAAGCTGAGAAGCCTAGTTTGGGCACGACTGCTCTTTGCCAATCTAACTTGTACCTGGATGGCAGGCTGAGACTTGTCCACTGGCTGCAAGACCTTGCCTGAATTGGCGCCGAGGAACGGAAGTTTTGACAATTGATCATCCTGGTTGCTGTGCGGCGGCTGCTGCTGCTGCTGCTGCTGCTCTTGCTGCTGTTGCTTTTGGTGGTGCCGCCATTGCGTCAATTGCTGCTCCTGGGCCTGTGGCTTCCTCTGTTGCTCGTGGTGGTTGCGGGGCATCTTGGCAGGAACCCCCAACTTTTCCTCCTCCCCTCCCGCGTCTCCTTTCACCTTCTCTGCTTTCTTTAGCTGCTGCTGCTGCTGCTGCTCAAGCGTGCCTTGCATCCTTTGTTGTTCAGACAACTGTTGAGGGTGATTTTTGTGCTGCTGACGTGGCTGCTCTTGCTGCGCCCCTGTTGACTGCTGCTGCGCTTGTGAATGCTCAGGCCTCTTGATATACGCATGCTGCTTGTGAGCATCTGAGATATCTTGCTGATGCTGATATCCTTGTTTTCGTGGGTGCTGACTCTGCTCTTGCGGCTGTTGCAGGTGCTGCTGCTGCTGCTGCTGCTGCTGCTGCTGGATGCAGGGCTGCTGCAAAGCATATGGTGGGAGCAACACCTGGTGCTGCCTTTGCAACTGCCATTGCTGCTGCTGACCGTGTGGCTGCTCACAATCCATCTCAATCTCCAAGGAGTGCTGCAGCAACGACGACGGCAACAGCTGCTGTTGCTGCTGCTGATCCTCCTCCCTGCCCCCCTGTTGCTGCTGCTCCTGCTGCCACACCAGAAGCCGCTCTTCACGCTCGGGCAGTAGGCAGTGCTCTAAGAGAGGCGGCTGACGAATGGGCCGTGGCTGACCCTGCTTGCGGGCAGACCTGCCATCTGCCTTGCCTCGCCCTCGAGCCTACGTGCAGGGTTGGCCATCCTGTAAATGTAAAAGGCTCTGCACGCAGCCACGAGCAATATGCGACACAGGCGCTAGCATACCAATACTTCTGCAAAAGAAGTAAGGACTGGCTGGATTTTAATGTTCATCTTCATCGTGGCAAATACCATGCATATTCTAGAGGAACAAACCCGGCAGAGCCACACCTGCCTTCTACCGAGCTTTGTACACTTAAACAATCACGCACTTGCACATTCCCATATGCACAAAAAACACACTTACAGTTTGGGCCAAAGCCGTGTCGTCCCATCTTGCTGCCGCTTTAAAATCTGCTGCTGTACCTGCCATTGCAGCAAGAGGTCGTTCCTCCCGAGCTTGTTCTACATGCAAGTCTGCACCCCCGCCTTCACACGCCACCATGCTTGCGATTGCCCTCACCCCACCACTCTCCCCCTGCTGCTGAATCTGCCTCTGCTTTTGGCAGTGTAACAGCCTTAGTGCTAAGTCACGAGGCCCTGGTAGCTGACCTCCCTGTCCTGCTTTGCCTGTGTATTGTTTTGAGTGAGTGTTTGTGTGCGTAAGAACGTGTGTACAAGGTTTGACCAAATATGAATGGTTGATACTTATGCATCATTACTTAAAACTCTGTGCAAAAAGAAAAACATCTCACACATGCAAATATAAATGTCTTACGTGCATTTATGATCATCAGCTGTGCTGGGAATCTTGTCCTCCTGAGGCCATCAGCCTTCTTCCACTTGCTTTTGCACTTGCTTTGCATCCTCACCTGAAACACCAGTCACCCATGCCAGCAGCAGGGTCTCTACATCCACCACAACAGGAGAGGCAGGGGGGCTCGAGGCTTCCCTGGCATGCTGGCGTGTGGTGGCTACTTGGCTGTCTAAGCTGGTGGCAGCGTTGTTGGCTTGCGCAGAAACAGAAAAGGCAGCAGCAGCAGCAGCAGCAGCTGAAGGGGGAGCTGCTGACAGAGGCTGAGACGCAGGACGCTGGATGCCTACACTCGCACCGCCCGCCTTAGCACCACCGGCAGAAGCAGCATCATAAGGCATAGCCTCCACAGGAGAACTGCAAGGCCCATGCATCAGCAGGGCTGGCCTCTGCTGCAGAGTTGGCTGGCACCCCTCGTTGTGGAAATTGCAGAGGGCTAGTGGGGCATCTGTTGCAGCAGAAGGAACAGAGGAGGGCAGCTGCGACTGTACCACAAGCTCTGACGCGTTATACGCCACAGCTCCACAGAAATGGCGCCATGCGTTGCGTATGTGGAAAGGGGGCTGAGGGGGG
>Ga0307945_1000260_pt1 | contig 34106 bp, 36 predicted proteins | sample OrgLakmetagen228_FD_201818 | JGI IMG/M metagenome (GOLD analysis project Ga0307945, IMG submission 201818) | Saline water microbial communities from Organic Lake, Antarctica - #228 | ecosystem: Environmental > Aquatic > Non-marine Saline and Alkaline > Saline | place: Antarctica: Organic Lake...
CCTGCTTGTTAATCAAAGCGCCGTAGAACCGTACCTGCTTGGTAATGAAAGCGCCATATAACTACACCTGCCTTGTTATGAAAGCGCTGTAGAAATGTACCTGCTTGGTAACGAAAGCGCCATATCACTGCACTTGCTTGGTAACGAAAGCGCCATATCACTGCACCTGCTTGGTAACGAAAGCGCCGTAGAAATGTACCTGCTTGGTAATGAAAGCGCCGTAGAACTGTATCTGGTACTCATAACGCCAGGGATGTGTCATACGGTCATTTAAGACGTTCAATACGGTAAGATACGCGTTAAATACGGAATACACGTATAATACAATCGTATTTTTAAGCAATTTCGAAATGCCGATTTTTGACAAAGAATGGACCCGATTCGCCCTAAAATCACCCAAAACGTCCCCAATTCTTTTCCAATATATTATCTGAAAGCCCGTTGTTGGGGCGAAAAATGCCTAAAAAGGCCAAAAAACGGCAAAAAAGGCAAATTTTGCAAACGTATAATACGGCCCGATTTGTTCAATACGGTAAAATACGCATTAAATACGATATGGCGTATTATACGAATACGCCGTATGACACATCCCTGCATAACGCTATAACTCGGCACATGTGCTATTACAAAGCACATTCATTAATGGCCGTCTCCAGGCCCACCTTTTAATTTGCATCGTTTTTTTATAGGAGTTTTGTGGTGGCCAGTAAGTTAGTGATCCCTTTTCCTTCATTTAAATGGGGAGTGGCTTTCACTGATTGAACCTCATTTCTTTTGTTTCCATCTTCGTGATCACGCTATATCTTGATGCCTGGATATTACTGCGTGCTTGCTTTAATTTTTTCCATCTTTACAATCTCGCTACGCTATATCTTGATGCGTGGTGATGAAAATGCCGTAGGAGGTCCGGTAGTCATAACACATTTATGTGACGCTCATTGGCAGCAGCACACACACACACACGCACCACGCTATCTTGATGCCTGGTGATGAAAGTGTCGTAGGAGGTCCGGTAGTCATAACACATTTATGTGACGCTCATTGGCTGCACACACACGCACCACACTATCATGATTCCTGGTGATGAAAGTGCCGTAGGAGGTCCGGTAGTCATAACACATTAACGTGACACTCATTGGCTGCACAAACACAAACACAAACGCACCACGCTATCTTGATGCCTGGTGATGAAAGTGCCATAGGAGGTCCGGTAGTCATAACACATTTACGTGACGCTCATTGGCTGCACAAACACACACGCACCACGCTATCATGATGCCTGGTGATGAAAGTGCCGTAGGAGGTCCGGTAGTCATTACACATTTATGTGACGCTCATTGGCTGCACAAACACACACGCACCACGCTATCATGATGCCTGGTGATGAAAGTGCCGTAGGAGGTCCGGTAGTCATAACACATTTATGTGACGCTCATTGACTGCACAAACACAAACACACACGCACCACGCTATCATGATGCCTGGTGATGAAAGTGCCGTAGGAGGTCCGGTAGTCATAACACATTTATGTGACGCTCATTGGCTGCACACACACGCACCACACTATCATGATTCCTGGTGATAAAAGTGCCGTATGAGGTCCGGTAGTCATAACACATTAACGTGACGCTCATTGGCTGCACAAACACAAACACACACGCACTACGCTATCTTGATGCCTGGTGATGAAAGTGCCGTAGGAGGTCCGGTAGTCATAACACATTTACGTGACGCTCATTGCCTGCACAAACACAAACACAAACGCACCACGCTATCTTAGTGCCTGGTGATGAAAGTGCCGTAGGAGGTCCGGTAGTCATAACACATCTATGTGACGCTCATTGGCTGCACAAACACACGCACCACGCAATCATGATGCCTGGTGATGAAAGTGCCGTAGGAGGTCCGGTAGTCATAACACATTTATGTGACGCTCATTGACTGCACAAACACAAACACACACGCACCACGTTATCATGATGCCTGGTGATGAAAGTGCCGTAGGAGGTCCGGTAGTCATAACACATTTATGTGACGCTCATTGGCTGCACAAACACACGCACCACACTATCATGATTCCTGGTAATGAAAGTGCCGTAGGAGGTCCGGTAGTCATAACACATTAACGTGACGCTCATTGGCTGCACAAACACAAACACACACGCACCACGCTATCTTGATGCCTGGTGATGAAAGTGCCGTAGGAGGTCCAGTAGTCATTACACATTTATGTGACGCTCATTGGCTGCACAAACACACACGCACCACGCTATCATGATGCCTGGTGATGAAAGTGCCGTAGGAGGTCCGGTAGTCATAACACATTTATGTGACGCTCATTGGCTGCACAAACACACACGCACCACGCTATCTTGATGCCTGGTGATGAAAGTGCCGTAGGAGGTCCGGTAGTCGTCGAGCACACTGCTTCCATTTTTACCTACGACAGTGCTCCTCTGCAGTTATGCGTAGAAGGGGGCAGGGTATGTAACGTGCAGGGTTTAGGTAGGTAGGAAATTGGGTGTTGATCTGCAAGTATGCACGGGTGCTAAAGCGTTGCGGACAGGGTAGGTAGGGTTAACATGGGGTTTAAGTCTGCAGTTATGCATAGAAGGGGGTAGGGTGTGTAGGAATTGAGAGGAAGGATGTAGACCTGCAGGTATGCATGGGAGGGGGCAGGGTGTGTAGGGTTGGCACGGGACATAGGATGTAGGCCTGCAGGTATGCATAGGAGGGGTCAGGGTGTGTAGGGTTTAGCCGGGACGTAGGATGTAGGCCTGCAGGTACGCATGGAAGGGGGCAGGGTGTGTAGGTATGCGGGTATGCATGGGACATGGGACATGGGATGTAGGTATGCAGGTATGCATGGGAGGGGCCGGGTGTGTAGGAATTGAGAGGTAGGATTTAGGTACGTGGGGTTTCGGGGGCAGGGCTTTGGGTGTTGATTATTGATTATGGGAAATGGGCGTCAAGGGTGAAGTGTTGAGCGGTTCTCAAATTGTATCTGAGCAATGCAATCACGTTGAGCAATGTAATCACGTTTCGGGCTATGTTGACTGTATGTTGCAAAACAGCATACTCAAGTACATGCATCTATTGTTGCATACGTACCTGCATCTGAGGCCATGCTAGGTCCACTATGTGTTGCGCCTCAGCGTCAGTGATGAGGTTGTGGAGGATGAACGCCCTGTGCATGCACATGATGAATGCTGCATGTGTGCCAAGGTTTATCTGGGAGCACATTTGTGAAACATCAATGAGCCACTGAGCAAGCCAACAAACAAGCCTCGCAGTAGCTACAATGCGTGAGACTCTCGTTGTTGGCCTGCAAGTATAGCTAATAAAAAAGGAGGAGGAGAGCTCGTATGGATTTGAGCGTTTCCTCCAAAACTGGTAGTACAAAGGGCACAGAAATTCAGCCCAAGTTAAGATCCACGGACCCCGTAAGGAGGTAGAAGTATCTGGATATATGATGCGTTCAGCCCAGGAACAACACATGACAGGTGGAAACGCGCTAAAGGGCAATATTCAGAGCGAGGAATTAACTACGTGCAGAACCATTGGATGGAAGGCAGACATACCTTGGTCTCCAGGAGATGGTCTCAATCCACGTTCCAGGGTCTGTTGTGAAATCCGCTGAAACTTCTCCTTTCCATCCTAACATAGGAACATCAATACGCAGAATCAGATTGAAATTAGACAAGTGCATACAAACAGAAAGGCAGCAGTCCAAAATGGTGTGTATGCACAGAAGCCACAATTGTTTCGCAACTGCGTCAGCAAGTCAAGGTCTGTTCTCTGCTGCACAAGACTAACGCTGATACAGGTATAAAACAACAAAAACGCTGTTACAGGCTGGAACAAGACACGTGAAAGAAGCATGCACAATGTAGCGCGATTGCACAAAACGGCGAGTGTTGGGCACGCGCATGCACAATATGGAGCATGCAAGAACACACGTGCAATTCGTACCAATGAAGGGCTCATCGTTCTTGTCATTAGATTCTGTGTTGGGCAAGAGGAGGGCAATGGCAAGGACAAGATGTGCTGCAACGCTTATTGCCCTGAACATCCTGGAAGCATGTCTCGCTAAGAGAGAGGCTGAGCTGAAGAGTAATTTAACTAATTATAAATTAAATTCGAAATGCTGCTGAATTTACAACAGCAAATCGAGGCATTGCCTTTCTTTTTCTTTCCTCATTATAATGCAAAGAAATTCTGCCTAATATTGTTTTGGAATTTTCCTACGACGACCCTTCACCGCAGATAAATCAAGTGGGCGCGAAAAATTACTAGTATTCAATATAAGGGCTCCGCCCGCCAAATTTTCTGTTATTTCTTCAATTTATTGCCCTTTTATGTATGTTTCCGTTCCTGCAATTATGCAGAAAGAGGGTTAGTTGTGCACTCGCTTTGCACCATGCCATGCAGACCCTTTCTTGCTTTAAGAACGCGACCAGAAAGTCGCGGACAGGCAGAAGCAAATCAATGCACGGACCTCCCCTCACTGCCAGAGCTTCCCATAATCCATTTAGTGTGCTCCGAAATAACAATACCAAACAAAAAACAGTGGCATTCGACAGCAACAAAAAGTGGCCGGCCAAAAATTCCTCCTCATCGGTTTCCATGCAGCCACAGAAAATCACGGCGCACGATAACTGCACAATTCTGAACGGAATCAAGTAAGAATCGAAACAGTAAATTCCTCATATTTACGCCGTCACGACGTGCCGCCTTTCCAGCCCTTCTCGTCGCCAAAAGTCCGACCCTCACAACTCGCCGCGAAACCGAGCACGGAGACTAAAGGCATGCCAGTTTAATTGTCTATAGAATCTTAAGCGGAACGGACGCCAAACCGCGGAGCTATTCAGGCCCAAAGTCCGCCCAACTGTAACGACGCAGGTCGTAATAAATCAGAAAATATCAGATTAAATCAGATACAATCAGATGTAACAAGCACACGTGAGTACTTTTCGACAATCCGAGAGAATCCATCCGAGGGAATCTGTCAGGATAGTACAAATACTCAGATTTCGGGGTTGTCAGTATTATTTTATTTCCGTCAACCGAATAGCTGAGAGGTCATCGGTACGCCTTGCGGGTTCAAATCCGTCTGTCCCATCTTCGAATGTTACACCAACCGAATCGCTTGAAACCCGACCTTAGCACAAATTTCTGAAAAGAAATTTGGGTGTTTTATAACCAATACCCAAATTCCTGACAAGAAGTACCCAAATTTTCTGACAAGAAATTTGTGCTGAGGTCGGTCTTGTCAGAAATTTGGGTGTAATGGCGATTTTATTTTATCCAGGTCGCCCTCCTGGCACTGCTGGGAGTTACTAAATGGCGCTTAGTAAAAGCACACTCCGGAGGATCCAGCTTCAAAAGCAGAGCAATGACACAGCACTCTCTCACTCGTCATCAGATGGAAAAAAATCACGCAAAGTAAGGAAGGTGGGGATGCTTGACAACACCCTTCTGACCAGTTATATTGCTGGGGAAACACACAGAGCACGTCTTTAGCTTGCGGAAAATTTTGTTGGCTATCTACATGTCGTCCTATGCAAGGCCGTTTCGGCTCTTAGTGTAGGTGTACGCAGTTGAAAACTCCCACACGCCATAGCACCACGCAAAGCTGTTGCTGAAAACATGGATGGCTTTCCTGCGGATGCGTGAAAGTAAAGGGAGCGGTCTATGGCTTTTATTTTGCCAGGGAGAAAATGCGGGATGACACAGATTGCCAATACATCTTGTTAAATAAGAAGAGTTAAGTACAAGAAAGTTGAGTCAGCGGATACAAACCAACACATATTTCCTGGTAAATAATATGCTGGCATTTGTTAAGCGAGGTAGCAGTCAAACTTTTTGGGCAAAAATTAACCAGCTTTGTAGAATTGCTGCCACCTTACCAGCGCATGGATGTGCCAAACAAGGGCCACACCAGCATGGCAAGAGGGTAGTTTGGGGCAGAAGACATGGGCTGAGGAGGCTCCGAGGCGGCAGCAGATGCTGTGGCATCCCAGTCTGAGTAAGGGGCGCTGGTGCTGCCTGTATGTTTGATAAGTGTAAATTACCACCTTCATTGAGATGTGTGAGTTCCCACCTTAGTAAAGATTATGGGTAGGTTACCACCTTAAAAATGGTGTGCAGGAATACTGAATTATTAGGACGTGTCTGTTTATGTGCAACGCTCAAAAAGTAAGACCCAATTAAACAGACATAAATGTCAGCTGCATCAACTTCCTGCGTTAACGTTGCACGGGCAGCGCAGGCTTGATTCTACACATCACACTTTGGCCATACATTATGTACAACCAAAGGGAGCTGCTCACACAGCAACGCACCTGGAAGGATTGCTCCGTCCTCCAGCGCACCCGCGGTCAAAAAGGAAGCAGGGAGAGAGCTCGTGGAGTTCATCTTGTTTTGACAGGCAGCACCTGGAATACCGATTTATTTGCTAGCAGTATGACATTGCTAGCAGTATGACATAGCAGTGTGACATTGCTACCAGTACGACATTCAATTATCGTCCCCCCCATATTTATGGGGGGGGGAGCACATTTTGAACATTTTCATTCAAACCTACTGGCGCGCCCATATTAAATCGGCATATGGGCGCCAAAAAGTTTAAACTACAAAGAGATGTTTAATAAAGTGAGTTCTCGCTATGCTAATCGCTATCCACAAAAATCTAGTCTTTTTGCTCCTAAAAATTTGCTATCAATGAGATCTGATGGTAGATTTCCTTATACTACAGAGCAATCTTCAATAAATATTTCATCATCTATAATGGGAGAATTTAAAACCACTTTTTGAAAATCATATTGGTTACGTTTAAACTTAAAACCCTATTTTAAGAAAATAAAAACGTCTCTTAAAGATATAAAAGAAACCCCTTGTTATTCTACAAATATAAACTCATCTTCACGGAACTAAAAACAAAAATGCCACTCTTTAAGCAATCATGACACAGCTGTCAAAGCTGATCAAACTGATGCCACTCTTTACGCAATCATGACACAAACTAATAAATGACAGAAGCAACGACACAAGCAATGACACAAGACAATGACACAAGCAAATGACACAAACTAATAAATGACAGAACTAAAAACATGAATGCCACTTTTTAAGCAATCATGACACAGCTGATCAAAGCTGATCAGACTGACACAAACTGCTGACACAAACTAAATGAGCACTCCATCAGACATGCATCTGCACTCATAAAAACAAGGTATGCACTGCAATATAACACAAGCAACAACAGTCAAGGTTTGGGTCTGGGTGCTACGGCACACAACCCCCCTGACCCACATTATTTCTTTTTAATATTTTGCGCGGTGGGGGGTTGCCTGGTGCGGGCACCTATGTAGCCCCCTCCCTTAATCATGCTGGCTGTGTCATCACTACCAGCGAAGTCTTTTCTTTTTTCTTTTCTTAAAGCAATCATGACACATCTGTCAAGGACCCCAGCAAGCTTGCACCTGTGTGTACAAGGCTCACCTGAACAGGGAAGTGAGCGCCCCCACGGCTCAAGGTCAAGATGTGGGGGGACCTACAAAATGAAGAGAGGCAGAGCTTGAGCACAGTTTGATCGGAGATTTTTCCACCTTCCACTGCAAAACGCGTTCCGTATCAATGGAATGTCCATACAAAGCCGCTTCTCCTGTTTTTACCCATGACATGAAACACATGCGCAATGTCACACTTCTGCCCTGCATTATCCCACGGATAAATCACGTATTTTGTGAGGAAAAGGTTACTAAAACATAAAACGCACGGCCTTTAACTTACATGCGTGATACCGCTCAGCATCTGCACCAGTCCCACCACACCACAGTAATATGCAGTGATGGCTAGAAGGCCCACAATAAGCGCTCGCCGAATACCAAACGTGGCGGCTGCCCTATAGGCCTGTGTTGTGTAGAGCAATTGTGCAAGCAGCTCTGGGCTTGTGTACTCACTTTGATCTGGAGGAAAACCTTGTACTCCTTTTGATTTATTTGGGATAATTCTTTTGATTACAAAAATGCAAACAAAATATCCCAAACAGACCGTATTTTAAATTTGAGTGGACAAGATTCCAAAACGCTTGGCGAAAACGAGTGAGCCACCCACCCACCCACCCCTGCCAGAATGGCGCTGTGCATGCACACGTGCGTCAGGGTGAACACCACAAAGTTAAGGGTGCTCGTGAAGGAGCCACACAAGGCTGGTGAGGAGCCACACGCCAGAGCTAGGACTGCGATCACAGTGCCTCCACCTCCGATCTCACATGCCACCTGAACATCGGGAGAAATAGCGGGAAAGGAAAAGAAATGTCACAACACGATCAAGTACGGACAACGCATGCCGTTGTTCAAGAGTTTGCTGCTGGAGGCTTTCATTAAAAGCGCACAAGGCCCTCCTATTTCAACGTACTTGCACTGCACCATTACTGCCACTCCCACACCCCTCTGCTACTCCTTAAACTTACCTCCCTCTTCATGTACTGTCCATGATGTGTCAATGTCAAGCGCCTCACGAGTCTCCGCTTTTCTTGCAAGGCACGGATGTTGGACTCCACCTGCGAAGAGAAGGAATAAGCGCAGGCAGGGATATAGACAGACCAGGAAAAACATACTGATAGTATATCCAGTCACGCACAGATCTAGTAGTATCATTATTGGCATGGATTTGTCTTAGCTCTGAGAGTCCCTACAACCAACCAGCAGAACAAACATGGGGGAGGTTACCGTGACTGGGATGCAAACAAGATAAGGTGCTAAGGGGACGGCTACTGTTGTATCAAGTAAGCACACGTTGATGGCAGGCATCGCTAACATAGCCAGTTAAAACTTGCGTTTAAGTAAAAACCAAGCAGTCACTTTTGCTCATTTAAAATATGCAGTGAAGCTGGATTTCAATGATTTTGGCTTGCTTGCACCCGCACCTGCAGTGCTAGATCCCCGCGCACCGTCAGCAAATTACGAAATATGCTGTGCAGATACCTGAACACAGGAAACGAATTTGCACTCAGCACACAGTGGAAGCTCTGAAGGACGGTGCTTACAAGCCTGCATCCACGCGACTTCTTTTTGTTTCAAGAACTCGGTGAATATGACGAACTTGGCTTTAAAACAACTTCTTTTCACTCCTCACTCTTTCATCCCGTCACACACCTATTGGTGCATGAGACACGGGCCACATCCTTCAGCCCTGACCGGATCTCTTGTGACAGCGTGCGCGGAACTGGTGGTGCTGCTGCTGTGTGCTGCTGCTGATCAGGCGGGCAGTCGTGCTGGGGGGAAGCGATAGTGGACGTGCATGTCCTATGTGCTGGCTGCACACCAACACCAATGGTGCCTCTAGCTGTAGTCCTCCGCCGTAGCAATAATGGCTGCTGCTGCGAGGCGCTGCTGCTGCCAGGGAAGGCGTCAATACTTACAAGGCAGTGCAGGAAAATCTTCTCCACAATTTCCGTGGGCATCTGTTGAAGGGACGTGCGCTCCTTGCCGCTGGCAGACCTTTCATGGCTCTCACTCTCATCAGCAGGGAAGAGTGCAGAAGGAGCAGTGGAGAGGCCAACAGCCAGGTGATCTCCCACTCGTGCTTTCCGCTGGGGGTGCTGGCTAGCATGCAAACTACTCTTCTGGGCATATGCCTCTTCCACTGCGGACTCAAAAGCTTGCAGCATATTGAGAGTGCTCTCGGCAGCAGAATGCGAGCGGAAAAGACAGTGTTAAATTATTTTAAATTGCAATGTTAAAATTTTGTTTTCAACCTGTACCAGTCCTCTGTGACGGAAAAATCATTTATTATTTCCCGGAGTTTGGAAATTTGTCTTTTCCAAGTTCTTGGGGAAAATTCAATTGGTCTTCTATACCATGGACGCAAACAATCCATTCCAGGTGATAAGTGTGGCCCATTTTTAGCTACACCACATAACTGCTTACAGCGGGTGCACACACGCACGCACGCATGCGCGCACGCACACACGCACAAGCACATACGAACGCACGCACGCACACGCACACACGAACGCACGCACGCACACGCACATGACTGCGTGAATGAGCCCGCATTCCATAAAACTCGCACCACAAGTAATAATCCACCACAAACCACACATAAATGTGCGCAGAGATATGCTTGTACAATAACCTCCTCGCCCACGACCCCTCAGAACACCGAAAGCGCTGCACCCCCCCAAACAACATTATTAACAAGAGGGAGGAAAAATAAACGGCGTGCTAGGAGCTCAAGCCCACCACCCACTTTGTCTACTCCTAAGCAGCCCAGCATTGCTTCAGGGAGGACGACCGTCCTGCTTGATTGTGCAAAGCGTGAGGCCAACCTTACGAAGAGGCTGGGGAATCCGCCAGGGGTTGCTGAGAAGCTCGGCAGCGCACCTCTTCGTCTCATATTTGTTGGGCACAATCCAAGCGAGGCGCGCTTGTCGTAACTGCTTTTTCACTTGCCTGCATTTGTATCTTTCCGGCTGCATTTTTTGAACGCAGCAGAACCTTGCTTATTTTATTTGCTGTCTGCACAGGCTACATGGCAACTTGGGCATGTTTACGCGCACCCAAGTAATCACATGTGGCGTTTGCTGATCCAAACAGGTATTTTGTCAATTGTGCAGCTGCAAATGTTTTGCGTAGAGCCGTGTGATGTCTAGCAAATACTATGAGACTGACCTGCCCCACACCATAGCGTAGCACTTGCATTATAAGTCAACACAAATAAAACCACATCGCATAGAACAGAGCAGCGATGTGGCGATAAGCACGAAGTTTGAGACTGACCTGGCCTACACTTGGTTTCGGTTAGCTGTCGAGCTTTTCAATAGTATGCATATACCAACAGTGTCACTTTGCGGAGGGTGGTCCAGGCTGATCTCAATTTACAGCCTCGTTCAAGTGCCTGCTGGACTGCCCGATAGCTGAGCGCTTTTCAAGGACTGCGTGGGCGTGATTTGTATGTACAAGCTGTACAAACTGGGCGTGCTATTCCCATGCAAGAGTTTACTGCAGACTTGAAGCATAGGATGAGAGGTGTTTGGAGAGACGCTGAGTTGGTGGACCTCATCACGCACAACAATAAAATGGCCACTTATCATTCTTAGTTTGCCATTTTTCTTAGAAATGAGCGTATGCCGACTATTGTACCACGGTATCTTCATCTAGATCTGTCCAAATATGTTATGCACAATGTAAGTAGACTCCGCTTGCGTGCGCATACTTTAAAAAGTTAAGGCAGCAGCGTGGCTTGAAGATGGTTAACACGTATGTGACCAATGTCCTGGTGGAGATGAACATGTTCAGAACGAGGTGCATGCTCTTTTATTTTGCCAAGACCATCGGTTTTGTGAGCTGAGGAAACATTATTCCTTTTTGTTTACGCCTTATTTTGAGGATTTATCAGCGGCCCAACCCTTTTTGCTGCAACAGGTCAACAACCGACTTGTTCATAATTTTCTTATGTTTTAACTTCCCCCTTCCTTTCTTTTTTTTTCCATTTGTAGGAGTTGTAGAAATGGTTGAAACAAATCTATATACATCTCTGTTTGGCCAATCCCTACACACAGGGATAGCACCCCCAGGCACGACAGGTGCAGAAGCTGATGACTCCATGCCTGCCTCCGTTGGCGTGGTGAGTTTCAATAACATGTTCCTTTTATCACCAGCAATTTGTACGACGCTCATCACTTGTGTTTTTGCAGTCCTTTGAAGTATGTGTACCCTGTCCATTTATTTTCAGCAGCAAAATGCTTTTGTAACATGAAGTATAAATCAAGCAACGGGACAGCATTTGCACAATACAGTAGTGCTGCCCAGTGTAATTCCATACTCGCTATTAGCATGTCTAGGCCGATCATTAACATCAGACTTTCCTAGGTTGTGTCTGAAGGAAGAAAGAACTTCCCTCCTCTCAGATACCTACAGTTTACAGCATTGGGGGGAACAGGGAGCAAGCTCCCTGCTGATTATGGTGCACAAGAGTTGCGTTGTTTTTGTCCTCCCAAGCACAGCCCTTGTGCCTGTTTTAAATCAAAGGCGAGGTGTAGCATTTATATTTGTAAGTTGCTCCCCCTCTTCTATGATCCCAACCTTAATTGTATTGGTTGCGCACTACGGTTTAAATTCCTCCTGCCTTTCTGCTTTCACAACTTCACTTGATGCCGCTGCGCCAATGCTATTGAAAACCAGGCATGCATGCCTAATTGTCTGTCTGTAGCTTAACGCTTTTCTATTAGCCCTCCCATTGTTATATTGCAGCCTTACCTCCTTCTCCTGCCAGCTTTTCAGAACTGGAAACCCACCTCATTATACCCTAATACCTAGTTGCTTATAATTATATCATTGATCTGGTCACCAGATTTTTAAATGCCAAACGCCATGAAACATGTGCCTGTAACCTTAATTCTCATTAACTGCATGAGAGAAGTAAAACAGCTATGCGAACAGTAAACGACGCATCCCAGGTACTTGCTTTCCAAAATTCACGGATGTCGGCAGCGGCCGAACAGACACCCTTTAGCTCTTACAGCCCTCGTCCTCTGTTATAAATATATATAAGTATAAAAGGATAAACAACAAAAGAAGGTAAATTCGCTCACCACATAAACCTCGTACTTGGCTTTAGGGTTTCACGGATGTTGGCAGCGGCCATCCAGGCACCAAGAGCTCTGACTTCCCCACACAAGTGTTTACGCAATGGAAAGAGGTAAGGGACCAGCTCTGCTCTTACTTGCGGAAGGGAAAGTAAAACTACGACAGGCAAAGAAATTCACATCACACTTTAATTAAGGGAGAAGAAGGAAAACTAGGCAGGCAGGGAATATCACACCCAACATTGATCAAGGAAAAGGAGTAAATTTAGTTGTGAACACCGTTTAATGCCTCCCACTAGTTCATTTTTATTATGAATCCGGAGAGGGCTTATGATTTGCACCACAGTGGTTGGTTGCCACAGTGGTTGGATGACGCGGAAGGTGACTTGACTCCCGTTGTTTTCTCTGAACTTTATTTCTGTGCTTTGTCTGGCTTACCATAGACGCCTCCCCTTTTGTTTAGCTAGGTATGGTGACAGGCTTTTCTCTTTATAGCGATGTAACCTTACTTTACCTTACCTTGTGGTTTGCAATCTTTTCGCACCACAGTGATCGGTTGACGCAGAAGGTGACGAATTCTGCTGCCTGCATACTCAAATTTCGTTTCCTCCCTGTTTCAAGTTGGTTGTTTTAAGTTGGTTGACGCGGAGGGTGACGAATTATGCTGCCTGCATACTCAAATTTCGTTTCCTCCCTGTTTTAGGTTGGTTGACGCGGAAGGTGACGAATTATGCTGCCTGCATTATGATTAGTATGATACTCAAATTTCGTTTCCTCCCTATTTAACGCAGGAGAAATGCAGTGACAGCTGCACTGTGTGGCATTTTTCAATTGCAGTACTTTTGTTATCACACCTGCAGGAGTTTAATGCACGAATGCAAGCCCACATCAGGAATGCCTGTGCAAGCATAGGTGGGTTTTCAGGTCAAAACTCATCACAGCAGTCACCCATGTGTTTGGGCATGATTTGTGTTGATTATCTAAGCTGCTGAACGGTTTTGTGGTGCACCCACTTTAGTGGCCTTCAGTGGCAAGCATCACACACACACACATACACACACGCATTTTTTTTGTCAATGTAGGCTGTGTGTGTGGGTCCTGTGGTGCACCTGCCCTCGTGGCCTTCAGTGGCAAGCGTCACTTTGTGGATCTCATCAATGCCGGAAAGTGAGTTACTTATATATTCATGCATCGTGTAAAGAACATAGTTGGCATCTGCCAGGATCTCCTTTTGGGGCGTTTCATAGCGTGCCCTTGTGTGTGTGTGTGTGTGTGTGTGTGTGTGTGTGTGTGTGTGTGTGTGTGTGCGTGTGTGTGTGCGTGTGCGTGTGCGTGTGCGTGTGCGTGTGTGTGTGTGTGTGTGTGTGTGTGTGTGTGCGTGTGTGTGTGTGTGTGTATGTTTGTGTGCCTTTGCCAATATACTAGCACCTATTTGTATGTGTTAGACAGGGTGTACTCTTGTGTGTTGTGAATGTGGGTGTGCCTTTGCGCACAAGTGTACCTGTGTGTATACATGTAAGTAGTGTGATTTGAATATAGGTATATTGGAAAGTGAGTAGCGTGCCTTTGTTTGTATATGAACCTTTGTATTGTAAACTTTGTGTATACGCACCTGAATGTGCGTATGAATGTATGTGAATTCAAAAATGGATGTTATAAATTGCACGGATGTCTGCAAGCGTTTGCACGCTACCTTACTATTGGTATGGTCACTGCCAGACTCCAGTATAGGTAACGGGATCTGACTCCAGGTAACGTGACCAGACTCCAAAGTAGGTAACGCGATCTGACATGTTCAGTGATCTGACAAGTTAATTCTTCACGCACAGCAAACCCGATTAGACAACAAATGGATTTGGACAATTTGGCGCATCACGGCAGGCTGTTAGAAAGAAACAAAAAATGAAAAGACTTTGTTAGTAGTGATGACACAGGCTGTGCTGTTTTGCAATGTGATTGATCCGTCTCCCTTTCGCAAGGTGGGTTCAAAGATCTCTTCATTGGCATCAAGGGCCATAGCCAGGGCAATTAACAAGAGCGTTGCAACAATGACCTTTGCCGTTTCTGGCGCATGCTTTTTACTGCACCGACAAGGCAAGTCCCAAAAAGTGCGAACAGTTGACATTGGCCCGCAGCCAGCACACTAAGCAAGAGCGTTGCAGCTATGACCTTTGCCATTTCTGGCACATTACTTTCCTACACAGACAAGGCAAGTCCCAGAAAGTGTGAACAGTTGACATTGGCCCGCAGCCAGCACACTTAACAAAAGCGTTGCGACTATGACCTTTGCCGTTTCTGGCACATGCCTTTACTGCACAGACAAGCCAAGTCCCAAAAAGTGCGAACAGTTGACATTGGCCTGCAGCCAGCACACTTAACAAGAGCGTAGCGACTGTGACCTTTGCCGTTTCTGGCCTTTTCTGCACAGACAAGCCAAGTCCCAAACAGTGCGAACAGTTGACATTTGCCCGCAGCACACTTAACAAGAGCGTTGCAACTATGACCTTTGCCATTTCTGGCGCATGCCTTTCCTACACAGACAAGGCAAGTCCCAAAAAGTGCGAACAGTTGACATTGGCCTGCAGCCAACGCACCTGCTCCCTCCAGACTGGCCTTTCCCAGCATCGACTCAGGTCAGTGAACTGAAGATTACTCTGCGGATCCTGGATGGTTGGCCATGTGTAAATTCCCTTCCAACATTCGGTAAAGCCGAGCCGGGAAAATGAGTGAAAATAGATTGAGTGAGTGAATGAAGACAAACTAGTCAAATAGTGGGAAAACGGAAGACTGCAGGCAGAGAAGTCCACTCTTCACGTTGACTAAGGAGAAGGATCCCCTTAGGTGTATTAAAAGGTACCTTGAAACTCACCTGTTAATTCACCTGTTAACTCACATGTTAACTCACATATTAACTCGCCTGTCAACTCACCTGTTAACTCACATGTTAAGTCACCTGCCTGTTAACTCACCTGTTAACTTACCTGTTAACTCACATGTTAACTCACACACAGTGTGTATACACACATACACACATACACACATACACACACGTACACACACGTAACTACTCCTTCAGCAGCAACCCGAACGTTGCCTTGAGTGTGTAAGCTCACCGCAGGCTGCTATTTCCCTCCTGCACAGGTTTGGGTGTGCTGCAGCACAAGTGGCTCCTTTCCCTTGATTAATGTGGGGAGTGGCTTTTCATTGCCTGCTTATTTTTTTCTTTTTTCTTTTCCCCTTCTGCACAGGTTTGGGTGTGCTGCAGCACCAGTGGGGCAAGTCCAATGACCCAGGCACAAAGACTCCAGCCCTACCAGGTGTGCTAGGATTCCCTTTTAGAAAACAGGAAAAGACTCCGCTGGTAGTGATGACACAGTCAGCATGATTAAGGCAGGGGATTACGTAAGTGCCCGCACCAATATTTTGTCAAACAATGTTAAAACGGTTATTGACGAACCCTTGCAAAAGCAGTCTACTTAAAGGCACTTTTTAGGAGCAACACTCTTTGGGAAACTGACATTGCGGGCATGAGACTCGAGGAGCCGGCCCTACAACGAATGTAGAAAGGCTCACGCATAAACTGGGTATGCTTAGTTGTGTCAAATGTTGCCTCTTTTGTGGTGCCTAGCCCTTTCCCTTAATTTTTTTCTAGCAACTGTTTGGTTTGGTTGCAGGTTCTTCCCTAGCTTCCGCTCAGATGCCCCCTAGAGACGTGTAGTGATGTAACCTTGCCTTGCCCTTCCTGTAAGGAATTGGGAAATCAATTGATTGTCCAGGTAGTGATGCAAGAGGTAAGCTTACATTGCTATATATATATGCCTCAGGGGCATCTGAGCAGAAGTTTGGGGAAAAGCCTGTAACCACACCTAGCTAAACAAAAAGGGCGTCCAAGAGGAACAAAAGAAAGACAACTGAGCAAGAGAAGGGTAAAGAAAAGATTAAGTTTGGAGACGAAAAGGGGAGTCGCGAGAGGAAATTAATTGACAGTCCAGGCAGTGAGATCCTCCTCAAATTATTGTGGGCATGATAAAGGGTTTACAAAGGGTTACAAAGGGGTAACCGACAGCCACATATGTTGGGCTGATAGGCATTGCTGGATCAGCCAGCGTAAAGTGAACGTGGGCATGATGAAACAGTGGGTAATGGAAAAGCATTTGAGCCTGCTTCCTGGCAAATGTTGGGTTCAAAGTATGTGGCGTAATTGTCCCATGTTGGTTCAAAGTATGTGGTGTAAGTGTCCCATGTTAATTCAAAGTATGTGGTGTAAGTGTTTCATGTTGGTTCAAAGTATGTGGTGTAAGTGTCCCATGATGGTTTAACGGATGTGGTGTAATTGTCCCATGTTGGTGCAAAGGATGTGGTGTAATTGTCCCATGTTGGTTCAAAGTATGTGGTGTAAGTGTCCCTTGTTGGTTCAGAGTATGTGGTTTAAGTGTCCCTTGTTGGTTCAAAGTATGTGGTGTAATTGTCCCATGTTGGTTCAAAGCATGTGGTGTAATTGTCCCATGTTGGTTCAAAGTATGTGGTGTAATTGTCCCATGATGGTTCAAAGGATGTGGTGTAATTGTCCCATGTTGGTGCAAAGGATGTGGTGTAAGTGTCCCATGTTGGTTCAAAGCATGTGGTGTAGTTGTCACATGTTGGTTCAAAGTATGTGGTGTAAGTGTCCCTTGTTGTTTCAAAGTATGTGGTGTAATTGTCCCATGTTGGTTCAAAGCATGTGGTGTAATTGTCCCATGTTGGTTCAAAGCAACTGCCACAACTGCCACGAAGCAATCCAGGTATTATGTGTAAAGCCAAGTATTTGGTTTAAAGCTAATTGTTGGTAGTCCAAACCAGCTGCCCTGACGGTCCCATATAGCAAGCAAAATGTTGCAGGGGACGTAAGCAGTGTTTATCTATAGGTTTGGTTGAAATTATGTGTACACACCGTATATATAAGGTTATGTATGGAAGTTCCCTGCTCATGATTCCATATAACTAGGGTTGGCCAGAACCTTGTTCATACGGTGTATATACGTTATTTTTTGTAGGGAGATCACCAAATGTACGGTCACATTCGGCTCATCGGTGTATGCATACTATTTTGGCCAACCCTACGTATAAACACCATCATATGTATGTGGATGGTTCTAGCCAACCATCCCCTGACTGCCTTTATCAGGCAGATCTAATCAATACTAAATTACTGTTTGGAAAAACTCAGTGATGTGGGTGATAGAAAAGCCTCTGCATGTTGATTTTGGAAAAGGAGCCACTTTGGTACCGGGTACTGTAAAACTTCTTCACCCAAAAAAAGATGAAATGTATATATATGTATATGTATATGAAGATTTTTGCAGGATTGGCCTGGAACTGGAACCTGATGAGAGATGGTAATGGAAAGGGCACGTCTGGTATGCACAAGTTTGGCAGCGTAATTAACAGAATGCAATGCAATGAAATGAAATGAACCTTGGAAGCGCAAGAGTTTTGGACTGGCTTCTGAACTTTGGCCACCATTTATAACCTGGCATTTATTTTGATCGCTGTAAGGTAGTAAATATTCTAGAAGTATAGTATATAATATTTACTTAGTATTCAAACATACTAACGCATGCATGCTCATACGCGCGCGCGCACACACACACACACACACACACACACACACACACACACACACACACACACACACACACACATACACACACACACACACGCACACACACACACACGCGCACACGCACACGCACACACACACACACGCACACACACACGCACACATGCACGTGCAAAACGTTCTCTCACGCGCCCGATTGCACAGGCCCTTGCAGACACCCTGAAGCCCTTGCCCTGGCCCAGAGAAGGATTGCCACGCTGTTTACTGCACAATTAAAATACTGCTTGTCGGTTTTGGAAACAGATCTGCTCATAAGTGTAAAGATGTTTTTGTGCATGGTAGCTTATCAGCGCACAATTTAAAATACTGGTATACAGGTATGTATTCATACAAGGATGCCGTATGATGTGCAAAAAATAATGGCAGTTTAGCTTGCATAACAGAGCTTGCAGACAATATGTGAAAAGACAAATGTCCTGCTCACTTGTTTTTTTTGGTGTCTACATAGGGCAAGGGGGCTCCTTTTTCATAACTAATGTGAAGAGCAGTTTTCACTCCTGCGTAGTTTTCTTCTTCATAGGTCAAGGGGAGATAGCAAACTCTCTACTATGGGAAAACAGACCGAAAGTTACAAGTAAAAAGGGAGCAAGAGAGGCAGGCTGGAAGAAATAGGAGAAAGTAGGGGGCAACCAGGTTGATGGCAAGAAGGGCAAAACGTGTACATGAAGGTCAAGCACGGGAAGGATTGAAAGCCTGTGTACTTTGGTACCTATGTATAACAACAAAATTTAGGGAAACAGGGCTAGTAAGAAGTACAAAGGCAACGGGCTGAGGGCAAATCTAGCTATACAACCTCGAGGCACTTAACTTAAATCCACGGGAAGCTAAGAGTTAGCCAGGATAAATAAAAGTTGAGTCATTGTAATGACTGGTGCGCCAGAACCAACTCTGACACAGCCCAAGATCTCTAAAGAGTCCCCCTACAGAAGCGCAGCCGTGCCAGCACGTCAATCTCAACATTACGAGCCCAAATAGTAGGGAGACAAGAAAGGCAGCTAAAAGTCTAGACAACAAGAAATGGGCTGTTCTACTTAGGGCTGAGAGCAGGGGAAACAACCTAAAGCAAATTGGGGGGCACGCTATAGGATGGGAGCTACAGTGAAACAGCCAAGGAGCTGTTTGGCCGTGCATACACAAAAGGATGAGCCTGGCCTAGGTCAGAGAAATTGGAGGCACGACCTTAGCAAGCTGCAAAGTCCTTTACGGCTGCGAGGAGAAGATCCATTGCCCTAGTTTCTACTTCTGCAGGTTCTAAGCCTGTCCTGGCTAACATGCTAGACATCAAGCCCCTAGCTCTCAGCATGGCAGTCAGGGCAGCTAGGCACATAGCTTACCGCACTTCCTTCCTCTCTGTTTGGCATGGCTGCTCTAGCAGCCATACATGTTGTGGTAGCATTTGCACCCCCTCTGGAAGGTTGTGTTGTATGGCTTGTCTGATGGCAGAAGCTTCTGTGCACTTATTGTGCTACAGCTGTGACGGATTGCTCTGACGCAAATTTCCGCACATGTGCAAAACGCTACCAATCTGCCAATCTACCCTCAACCAACTTTGGGATACAAGAAAGGTACCCTTTTGGAACAATTTTCGCCACTTCCCAAACGCAATTAAGATATGCAGATCATTGCCATATGGAATTCTAACGGCAGAAACTGCCTTACGTACTGCCTACGACAAAAAATGGCTAAAAGAGCTTGTCAAGGAGATACCAGAGGCAAAGTGGGAAATCTATTGCGTTCATAGCGCCCCCACCCCTCTGCACTTTGCAATGAAAATGCTTCTGGTCTTATTAAAGTAGTTAACTACTAGTCAGAGACCACCATCATTAAACCCCACAAAGACCCCCAAGATAAGACGAGTACCCTGGACCGACCCCAATGCTCCGACAAAGGGACCCAAAACAGCTCCAGCCTGAACCTGATCCGTAAAGTACAAGATTAGCGGGACTGGATGATGACAGTCTAAACACGAAGAAGGGCACGACACCGGATCAGGTGTATACCACCTTGCCTAAACATTTCCCATTACGTGAACCCAAGAGGCGTAGGTAAAACCAATGCTATCTCATGTGCAGAGCTAGCAGCTGTAGCAGCCACAAATATTCACAGCTACTCGCATGGAGGATATACAGTCTTAGGTAGGTTAAGGTTACATCGCTATGTATGCCTCTGAGGGGCATCGGAAGCTTTGAAATCCTGTAATCAAACCAAAAAAGGTGCTTGAAAGAAACAAGGGAAAAGGGCTAGTAGGCACTCAGCCACAAAAGAGGCAACACTAGACACACGTTTAAAAAGGTCCTCAAACGAGTTATATTCCAATACTGAGGTGGGAAGACAAGCTGGCTCAATATGCAAAGGCTGACAAGATGTTCATGCAAACAGTCCAGCAGAATGTGTCCTCATCCTGAACAGTGTGCCTGTACCATTTGTCACAGATCCCGAGCTCATAAGGCCTTCCATTTCTGTTATGACGCATCCTTTGGACCAGAAAGCTATGGCCAGAAAGGTGAAGGCAATAAAGTGAACGGCTGAAATTGTTGGGAATATCCAAGTGAAGGTAGAGAGGCAACACAAGCTTGTGATTTCTTTTTTTGTCATCCCACCAACCAGGAGCAATCCCCAAAGGTACACCAAAATGTGTGTGATAAGTCCTCCTAATTCTGCTGGTGTGGTGAGTCTCATGTGGTGTCAAATTTGTCAAGTTCTCTCCAGCCCCCGACGATAGGTTCGTGAAGTATGAGATCAAATTGTTTCAAATTAATAGACTCACATGATCGTATGCATGGCATATATATAGAAGCTGCTGAGACGCAGGGAGATCTTGGAGCGAGTGCAGAAGTCTGATGTAATGCTCATTGGTCTAATATAATGTACACTGGTCTGATGTTATGTACACTGGCTTGATGTTATGTAAAGATGCTCTAATGTAATGTAAAGGGGGGAAAACTACGCAGGCAGTGAAAAACACTCCCCACATTAATTAAAGAAAAGGAGCCACTTTGGTACCGAGTACCGTAAAGCTCCTCCACCGCGAAAAGGAAAGGAAAAAGCAATGGGGATCAGGAGGGTTGCAGGCTTGGCCTGAAACCGGCTCCTGATGAGAGTTGATAACAATACTGGAGAGGGCACGTATAGCATGGACAAGTTTAGCAGCAAGGTTCACAGAGTGCACATGGAGCTTGGAGGCACGCTTCTTAACTCTTTAAGAATCGAGACCCGTTTCTATAAAAGGCTTCAGAGTGTGAATGTTGTAGATGGTGCCGCCCACACCCAAAAGGATGATGTGGAGAGTAACGGAGGCTCCTTGGAGAATGTTGCAAAGGTCTTTGTGCTGTTCCTTTGCGGCGCTCAGCTGGTTCTAAGGTCTGGTGTCCTCACAGTACTTGATCTCAACAAGGTGGATATCGCGCCGATTTTTGTAAAGATGATCTGATTATAATGTAAAGATGGTCTGATGTAATGTACATTGGTGGATTGAATGTCAATATGGCCTGGCGTAATGTAAGGATGGTCTGCTGTAATGTACACTGGTCTGATGTAATGTGAAGAAGAAATACAAAACACTCTGAGGAATGCATCATGGCAGTAAGATGTTGCAACATAACTGCTCAAATAAGCAGTCTGTAGGGGGGCTGATAAGTAGCAAGCAAAAAGGAAAAAGAGCAATTATCCAATAATCAAAACAAATATGAGAGGGCCAAGGGAAAGAGCGTGCAGTTCGTTGGCACGCACTTCCTCTTTTAAAATGGTTGCAAACAAAAAATCCCAATACAATACGTCCCGGTTGTCGCTGCTGCCGTTGCAACTAACTTCCCTCCATAACAACTAACAATAGCCAACAGTGAAATCATTTGCTTTGCACATTATGAATTTAACCCTTCCAGGAGCCGTAGATCAGCTTAAAAGACTCAAAGGATATCTGAAGCAACTTGTTAAGCACGATATGAATCATGTGCTAGTCTGTCTAAGATCAACCTCAATGACATGCAGAAGACTCGATATCACTCACCACCACTCTGAGTGTTGGCTAGCACATCAACAGAGCAGTGCACAACTGCAGGAAACAAGAGTGCAACGCAGATGCAGCACGCCTGATTTGTCTTTGCGATGCAAGTTTGGACCAGGGCTCGAGTTCAGGCAAGTTTGGACATTATCCCTTTCCACAAGTTTGGCCACACGTTTGGACACAAGTTCAAAAGCTAACGTGCAAGTTTGGACAAGGGCTCGAACTCGGGCAAATTTGAACTTCTGTCCACAAGTTTGGACACACATTTGGACACAAGTTCGGAAGCAAACGTACGTGCAAGTTTGGTTAATTTCTTGCATCCCCAAACGTGTCGTACTCAAGTCTAAACAAGATCACAAAAACAAGACACAAAATACACTAACAACAGCAACAGTGATAATGGGGGTTCTGGAAGGGGGGTTACTGGTAGAGCGACTGGCTTCAGGAGGGCTAGGCGCAGGCCGGATCGCATGGCTGACAACCCGCCGGATCCTCATTAGTCTCTGTTGTTTCTCTATTTTGTCTTTCAATGGGGCTCTGGCTAGTGCGAGCCTTTCCTTAATGCACGCTGGTGACTTCCAGTGTAGACTTTTACTTTTTAACTTCTTGACTGAAGGCCTTTCCTTTGTAAACCCTTTCCGCTGCTTGCAGGGCACAGCTTTTTTCTTACGGCTTATGGGTGAAGTTGGTTGTCCACCATCAAAAGACAAAGCTGTTGCATGAGTGAAAAGAATGGAAACACGGTAAAGAAAATGGGTTTCAAAACAATATATTTCTGCTGTACTGCCGCAACCTGTAGCACAGAAGCTAGCTAAAAAGAATGGAGCAGACACATGAGATCAGCACACACATACTATTACCAATTTATTTGTGTTGAAATACGGAAACGGCACAGGTGCTGTGCACTGCTTCATCAATAAAAGGATAGCGCAACACACTATACCCTTGCGAAGCCAACAACTTAAGCAGGCGTCCTTTTTGCATGCAAACACTAAAGAATCAGCACTGAATTGTAATCACAAAGTTCCAGTGTTGAGACACATCCGATGGAGCAGGGAAACAGCATGTGTGGACCCGGTAGGATGTTTCATGCATTTCAGAAAGCACACAGACATATTGGGCAACCCTGTTGCTTGCAGCAGCCATACAGGCAAGGTATATAACAGGGGAGCTAAAGAAGTACATTCGTTCATTTCTATGATGGCACTTGAATTTTGCATCTTGATGATCTAAAAATAGGTGTTATATTGTGCGTGACATGGGGTACGCACGAGTGTGTTAACATGCGCAGTGGGGCGCCATGGTACGTGCGTACCTACACACTTGAATGATCAAAGCAAAGGTATAGAGGGGAGAGAGGAGGAGGAAGATCAGAGGACCACCCACATAGCTCAGCCTTTATAATGCACAAACACAATGTACATACATGCACCACGCCTTCCTCCTCTTTTCCCTCCCTCTTTCTGCGCCTTTTAAGTAGAAACAAACACACGTTCTAGCATTACATATACTGAAACCCCACTACCGATAACGAGTGGGCAGATCCGTTAAATGCCAATGACACACATATCTCCGCCTGTGCATACATAAACGCGCCCGAGCATGGCCGGCACACACAGACACAGACACAGACACACGCACGCACGCAAACAGTCACAAAAATACACACATACACCCACACCCACACACACACACACACGCACGCACGCAAACAGTCACAAACACACACATACACCCACACCCACACCCACACACACCACAAAGGACACGTGCAGGCTGTCAGAACAGCTTGCGTCAAAGGTCCTAACACCATTCACATGTTCGGGCCAGCAAAGTGGAGGAGGGAGAGAGCAATGTAGTGGGCAGCAACCCTTATAAGTACACAAGACATCAACACCAGCACGGTCAGCCGTGCCTCATTGCCTCACAAAGCAGCTCCACGGCCTTTCAACCTTTACCACATGTAGACTCAACAAATAATCCGTGAGTGCGTGTGCGTGCATGCGTGAAAAACATGTACACATACATGCCTACCTACTTTACACACATGCATGCTGGGTCTTGTGCACATCCACGTGCACAACCTGCTCGTGAGGGTTCTCTCCTCACGCCATACTCTCAAGACAGAGAGACGAGTCACGAAGCCACATCATGCCCTCTCACACACACACACACACACACACGCACACACACATTTACACATAGACACACACACACACCGCATTGCTTCTCTCTGTTGTTCTACACCCTCACAGAGGTGGAGCTTATTTCTCTCACATGACACGTTACTAATGCCACCTTGCACTCTCATGCACACCACAGTGCTGCCATGCACAGCACAGTGCACACCACAGTCATGCACACCACAGTCATGCACAGCACGGTGCGCACCACAGTCATGCACACCACAGTGCTGCCATGCACAGCACATTGCACAGCACAGTGCACACCAGTCATGCACACCACAGTGCTGCCATGCACAACACAGTGCACACCACAGTCATGCACACCACAGTGCTGCCTTTTAAGTTGGAAGTGCAGTTGGTGGTGCAGACAAATCACACCAACACACGCTGCAGATGACTTAATTCTACGTGCGGCCCTGTCGAAAGCTTGCACGCCATGGCTTGACAAAGGAAAGCATGCATAGACGCATACACGTGCAGATGAGGCCTGACAAAGGAAAGCATGCATAGACGCATACACGTGCAGATGAGGCCTGACAAAGGAAAGCATGCATAGACGCATACACGTGCAGATGAGGCCTGACAAAGGAAAGCATGCATTGACGCATACACGTGCAGATGAGGCCTGTCTACAACTGAGTCCATGCACTTGGGGAAGTAGCGCCACCATCTCTTCCGCAACAGCGAAGGCGTGTCAGAAAGGTCGCAGCCGTCTGATCCCCGTGCATGAGGAAGACTTGGAAGCAGCATACGGTTCACTCCAGGTGCATGGGGAAGGTGATTTGAGGCCGCAGCCGCCTACTCCACGTGCGTGAGGATGACTTGCAGCATCAGGTTCCCCGGTGGCATGACAAAGCGTTGCAAATCAGCAATGCTCTCCACAGGCTGCGCATGGGATACGTGTGTGTGTGTGAGCGTGTGTGTGTGTATGTGTGTGTGTGTGTGTAGGTGTGTGTGTGCGTGTGCGAGTGTGTGTGTGTGTGTGTGTGTGTGTGTGTGTGTGCGTGCGAGTGAATGTGATTTGCAGTTGTGCCATGTTTGCTCCTCCAGAAAGCTTGCTGACTCCTTCCCCTGTTTTCCTTTCCTAAAATCTTAATAAATCTTCCACTGTACGCAATTTCTATCTGTCACCGTCTGTTTTTTTACATCTTAAACTTGTACGCACGTTCATGGGGATTGAATACATTCAACTAGGAACACTGTCTTATGTTTGTGCTAAACTTGCATTGAGTTCTGACCAGGGAACTTCAGGGCGTTTGAAAAACCTTTGGTTCGCCCTCAGCTAAAATTGTCTTTTGTGCGGGTCGCCCTCAGCTGGTTTTCTAAAAAGTGAAGAAATGTGCGGGTGAGGTTCAATTTTTTTGCCTGGGCTGCTGAAGCTGCCCAGGCTGTGGACAGCTTATACGTGCGAGCATCTAAACCTTACATTGCGCATGCACACGCACGCACGTGCGCACATGCACAGCAAAGACACGCACGCGCATATGTGCACACGCACATGCACACACAGGCAGTGGAATGTGTACATCAAATCAATCTTCTTTCTGTGAGCACGCACACGACGCATGCACATACAAGCACACACACATACGCACGCACATGCGTATGTGCACACACACATTCATGTACAGGCAGTTAAACGTTTTGACATTCACAATTGCATTTTTGTGAGCATGCACAACGCAGGCACGCACGGGCACACGCACACGCATATATACATGCACACACAGGATTTGAACTTGCACATCCATGCTATTATATTGTGAGCAAACACATGTATGCACGCGCATCCACTCACGTACGCACCTATGCATCACACATATGCGTATGTGCACACGCACCTACATATACACGCAGCATGCGCATGCACACAAAGTATGCACGCATACACCCATCACGCGCACAAGTGCTCCTGAGCAACATGAAACTGCACCCCCTGCTGCTTCTGCTGCTGCTGTAGGTGCTGCAACTCTTGCTGCTGCTGCTGCTGCTGCATGCTCTTGAGGGAGATTGGCCTCTCTCTCATCATCACTTTAGCAAGCCGCAGGGCAAGGCCAAAATTTGCTTAATAAGTGTGGCGCCCACACGGGCTGAAGTTCCCTGGTTCTGACGGCATCTGCTGCCTCCTACCTCTTCTTCCTTCTTCTTTTCCTTTCTTACTTGCTACGCTCACACTCAATTCAACCCGCATCCAATGTAAGTCGAGCGCTCGAGGCAGCCGCGCAACGCTTCCTCAAATGATTGCGTGGTCTGCGCAGATGCCTGACAGGCCTGCCACCGTCACACACTGCGTAGGCCTGCAATCATTCCTCTAGTACTTTCAGTAGTATCACCCATATCCACCACAAAAGACCCTAACCTCCTTCTGATAACTTGAGCCCTGTTTTCTCGATCATATTCTACACCCCCAGTCTCCTCACAATATATGTGCTCCTGTATCCAGAGGGGCTGATTGAGTAAACACCCTTCCTTTCTTTCCATTCAGGGATTCATCAATTAGTGTCGCGCTTTCCACAGGAACATGGAATGTGAATTTGTGCACTCGTCAACCACATGGTTTGTTCACTCCATTTCTTACGCAATCGTTGTTCTTTAGCAGAAAAACTCTGGAACACAGAGATCGAGTTTATGGTGCACCGGCTGTCAGACACAGACACAGACACAGACACAGACAGACACAGACACAGACACAGACACAGACACAGACAGACACAGACACAGACACACACAGACACAGACACAGACACAGACACAGACACAAATACAGACACAGACACAGACACAGACACAGACACAGACAAAGACACACAGACAAATGCTTGAAAAGAAAGGCATTGCTGCTTGCACACGTGCCTCACCCACGACTGGAAATTATCAAGGTCGGCTGCATTGAGATCTGTCAGATCTACAGAACACACACACACGCACACACACACACACAACACACACACACACACAAGGTCGGCTGCATTGAGATCTACAGGTCAGATCTACAGAACAGTGCTGAGCTTGAAAGCCCTCAGTAATAGAGTGCAGAACTTGGGAGCTTTTGAAGAGCATACCCAATTTGGGCTCTAGTTACCTCCCCCCTGTGTAATGTCAAAAATGTTAAGTTATTCTATTACGCAGCATGCGCAGCTGATTTCCCCGTCATTCATGAATATTCATGCCCCCGTCTCTTCGTAACATTTTGCGCCTTGACATCCTCATCACAACATTTCAGACCCCAGCTTCTTGCAGCATTTTACACGCCAGCGTCTTCTGCTCACCTCCCCTCACCCCACTTAATCTATTCTCTCTTCTCACTCTCCTCACCCCACTTGATCTATCCTCTCTCCTCACTCTTCTCTCTCCCCTCTCTCCTCTCTCTCCTCACCCCACTTGCCCAATAGATGACAGAAGAGAGAAGAGTCCTTACACGGACACTACCCACATCTTGCACTTACGACATCTTCAACAAACGAAACAATGTCATCTAGCGACATGCGCCCACCCTTCGTCCGTTGCAGATAAAGGAAATGTTCAGGTCCTCTCCGTTTTCCAAATCAAGGTCTCCTCTTCGTTTTCCAGGTCAAGGTCTCCATTACCACCAGCTAACACTTTTGTTGTCATTGTTGCCTCCAAGCCAGACCGGACGCGATTGAAAGCAGTGGAACCTGTCCTCCCACCCCTTTTGTTGTCATTGTTGTCTCCAAGACAGACTGGACGCAATGGAAAGCAGTGGAACCAGCCATCCCACCACTCCCTCTCTCGTCACATCCCTCTGCTTTTTTCTGCGGGTCAAGGTGTACCAAAGCAAGCCATGCCCCTCACATTTTCTGCCTCCGCACCTCAACCGATCCCTGCAGTTCTGTTACGTTTGCATCGTGAGATGACGGTGGATTATTTACAAGAAAATAAAAAAAGATAAAACCCACCACTCCCTCTTTCGTCACACCCCTCTGCTTTTTCCTGAGGGTTACGTTATACCATACCAAGCCACGCCTCTCACCTTTCCTGCCTCCGCACCTCAACCGACCTCTGCAATTTATCGCGCCTCCTTACTCCTGCCCATTTCAGTTAAAGACAGTGCAAGGATCGCCCCAGCCACTATGCCTCCTGCACAACTTCACACCACTGTGCCTCACTACAACCACTATGCCCCCAGCACAACTTCACACCACTGAGCCTCACTACAACCACTATGCCTCCTGCACAACTTCACACCACTGTTCCTCATTACACACTATGCCTCCTGCTCAACTTCACACCACTGAGCCTCACTACAACCACTATGCCTCCTGCATAACTTCACACCACTGCTCCTCATTACAACCACTCCTGTGCACTCATAACCACAGACAATCCAGAGGCCAGGAAACCAACGTGGCCAGCACGTGTCTCTGCCAAAGCTGAGTGTACCTTAGCGGTTCATTAGTGGAACGCACACTCTGTTCCTGTGCATTAGGAATCACGAACATTTGACAGGAGAAGTACACACACGTGCGCAAACACACACACACACACACGCACACACATACTCACACACTCAACACACACCTGAGTGCAGCCAAAGAAGTTGTTCCATCCATAGCCTACGCCCTTGCGGATGATGCCACGCTGTATCTGGCGACTAATCTTGCCACCCGCACGGTTGCACGCTACGGAGCCGCTCACCTGCGCGCATGCATGCAAGAAAAAACAATTCGAAGCTCAACACATTTTCTTGCCACCCGCACGGTTGCACGCTACGGAGCCGCTCACCTGCGCGCATGCATGCAAGAAAAAACAATTCGAAGCTCAACACATTCTCTTGCCACCTGCACGGTTGCACGCGGAAGAGCCACACGCATGCGCACATGCATGAAATAGAGAGATTTAAAGCTCAACACATGGCCTTGCCACACTCGCACACAAGCACAGCCCAAAGCTCAACGCATACAACTTGCCCAAAATGTGTTGCGAGCTGCACGGTCGTTGGGCTTTGACTTTTCCTGCTTGCGAGCATGATCATTAAAAAGCTTAACACTGCTCAACAGTTCCAAGCCCAACACATGAATTAACCAACACATGATCTTCCAACACATGATCTTCCAACACATGATCTTCCAACACCTTCCAACACATGATCTTCCAACACATGATCTTCCAACACATGATCTTCCAACTCATGATCTTCCAACACATGACCTTCCATCACATGATCTTCCAACACATGATCTTCCGAAGCAAGCACAAATCGTGCAAGCACAGTTATCATCAGAACACAGACCTTATTTATGCCCCTCCCTACACATTTCGAATTTTAGAATTAGCCTGTCATCTCAGAGATGTGGGTCTGGATTGTTTGCTCTGAACGCTGCACGACTGTCGTAAAAGGGAGACAAAACAAAAAAGCATGCAAATGACCACCACATGCATGACTGCCTTCAGTGGGCCGTCGTGCAGGTACACACCCAGCTGATTCAGCATTGGAAGGCTCACGCTTGCAGCACTCAAACACACACACACACACACACACACACACACACACACACATCTTCCTCCCCCAAACACACACACACACCTTCCACCCACCTCAACCACCACATGCATGATTGCCTCTAGTGGGCTGCCGTGATGCAGGCCCACACCTGCCCACACACATATCTTCCTCCCCCAAACACACGTACACACCTCTACACACACACAATCACACCTTCCACCCACCTCAACCACCACATGCATGACTGCCTCTAGTGGGCTGCCGTGATGCAGGTACACACCCAGCTGCATAGTTTCCAGGTCCATCGCTAATTCCAGCAGCCACCAAACGCCTGACCTGTGGTCGGACCCGAGCAAACATAGTTCAGATGGAAATTTGCACTTGAACTTGTGTGTTTTGCATGTGTGTGTGTGTGTATGTATGTGTGTGTGTATGTGTGTGGTGTGTGTGTGTGTGTGTGTGTGTGTGTGTGTGTGTGTGTGTATGTGTGCGCGTGCGTACGTGCGTGCAAAACACTTGTGTGCATGTGCAGGAGTTTGTGTGTGTGTGTATGTGTGTGTGTGTTACCTGTAGTGCATGTGGCTGAAGATGCTGACGTGCTCATCTGTCAAGTTTCGCCGGCTGTTGCCCAAAGATTCCGGACCCCCTGCGTATCACATAAGCAAGCGGTTTGATGAGCAATGTCATTCCTCCGTATGCTGATTATTACACGAGAGTTGTGAGAGGTCTACATTTCTGATTGACGCCATTGCAACTGTCACCACACGAGGAAGTTGTGAAAGAGTACACTCAATGTTTGGTCATTGTGGTTTGACCGCACAAGCCACTGTAAGAGAACAAAATCTCCACATAACACACACAAATACACAAACAAATCTCCACATAACACAAATACACACATACACACACGTGCACACGTGCACACACACACACACACACCTGCAGCAGGCCCCTTCACAGCAGAAGACGCCAAACTGCCCTCCAAGGAGGGCCTCACAGGATGAATGCCCGCCTCCTGCGCAGACTTGTGCGCGTTGTTGATGAGCTCCATGAGCATCGCCTCAGGCACCGCCCACTCCATGGTGCTGCGCTTCTGAAGCATGGACATTGGCAGCAGCTTGCGCGGGGGGCCACACCTGTGTGTGTGTGCGCGCGTGTTATGTGTGTGTATGTGAGTGTGCGTGCGTGTCTGTGTGTGCGTGTGTGTGCGTGTGTGTATGTGTGTGTATGCGTGCATGTATGCGTGTGTGTGTGTGTCTGTGTGTGTCTGTGTGTGCATGTGTATGCGTGCATGTATGCGTGTGTCTGTGTGTGTGTGTCTGTGTGTGTATGTGTATGCGTGCATGTATGCGTGTGTGCATGTGTGTGTCTGTGTGTGTATGTGTATGCGTGCATGTATGCGTGTATGTGCATGTGTGTCGTGTGTGATAATATCAGGGCATGTGTGTCGTGTGGGCATGTGTGTCGTGTGGGCATGTGTGTCGTGTGTGATAATATCAGGCTTGTGCAAGTACGGTCAGACGGTACGGTACGATTTGGACTTTTCTTAAAATACGGCTCTTAGGGTATTTTGATGACCGTACTTAACCATCTAGACGGTAAACTACGGTACAATGAACGGTACGGTGCCAAGCTGGCACTGCCCGTGCAAAAATGGCCTCAGAATGGCCTCTCCGCCCCAAAACCTCCCATTTTTGCTCCCCGGTGTGCTCCTCCCATGTGCTGACGCCACACGATGCTTCCCTGGACGACCCTGAGACTGGGTTGGGGCTGCATCAGCTCGGGGGAAGGGCTCAGCAGCTGGCTTGCATGGAAACTCAAAAGTTGGACGCAGTACTTGATTCCTGCTTGATAATTTGTGTTTAATTGGAAATGTTATGGGCCGAAATTGGAGCCAAACGGCCATTTTACGGTCAAAATCGTACTGTATGGTTGCACCGTCCTTGTACGGATGGGACCGTACTTTTTAAACAGACCGTACTAGCACCGTCTTGTACGGTGCAAATACGGTACGGACCATCTAGACGGTCAAAAAAGCCAAAAGACGGCATAGTAGCACAAGCCTGGACACTATATATGTGTGTGCGCATGTGTGTTTGTGTGTATGTGTGTATGTGTGTATGTGTGCGTGTATGTGTGCGTGTGTGCATGTGTATGTATGTGTGTGTGTATGTGTGTGTGTGTGTGCATATGTGTGGGTGTAAGTGCACGTGTTAATATTGTGGATGCATGAGTTCCTTGCTTGCCCTTACTTAGACCCCCTACTCCACCACCTACAGGAGCTAGCTTGAAGCTGAGCAGAAAAAAACAGTCAGGGTACGCTTGGATTCTAGCCTCAAGCAGGTGCGAGGTATGTGGCAAGTATGGGCTCTATCATCTTCCCAATCTTACACCATACAGTCTTGAACCACACCCACCACAGGAACACAGAAAGGCTGAGCAGACCCACCACACGGGAGGCAGACCAGAGTGCAGCTCCGATTCCAGCCTCAAACAATTGCGAAGGATACCTAAACCCACTCTTACACCATACACTCCTGAACCACACCCACCACAGGAACATAGAAAAGCTGAGCAGACTCACCACACGGGAGGCAGGCCAGAGTGCAGCTCCGATTCCAGCCTTGCATCCTTGCGTGCGCCTATCAGGGCACCGACCACGTTGTAGTGATCAAGTGCACCTCGTCCTGCCTGCGAGCAAAAATGCAAAGGCGAGCGAATGAAAATCTAGTGCACCTCGTCCTGCCTGCATGCAAAAATGCAAAAGCAAGCGTGAAGTTTTGAGTGTTTGTATGCCACATGCGAATGAGATCCAGTGCACCTCGTCCTGCCTGCAAGCAACAATGCAAAGGCAAGCGTGGAGTTTGAGTGCTTGAATGCCACATGCGAATGAGATCTAGTGCACCTCGTCCCGCTTGCAAGCAACAATGCAAAGGCGAGCGTGGAGTTTGAGAGTTTGTATGCCACATGCGAATGAGATCTAGTGCACCTCGTCCCGCTTGCAAGCAACAATGCAAAGGCAAGCGTGGAGTTTGAGTGTTTGTATGCCACATGCGAATGAGATCTAGTGCACCTTGTCCTGCCTGCAAGCAACAATGCAAAAGCGAGCGTGGAGTTTGAGTGTTTGTATGCCACATGCGAATGAGATCTAGAGCACCTCGTCCTGCCTGCAAGCAACAATGCAAAGGCAAGCGTGGAGTTTGAGAGTTTGTATGCCACATGCGGATGAGATCTAGTGCACCTCGTCCTGCCTGCATGCAAAAATGCAAAAGCGAGCGTGGAGTTTGAGTGTTTGTATGCCACATGCGAATGAGATCGCGTGCACCTCGTCCTGCTTGCAAGCAACAATGCAAAGGCAAGCGTGGAGTTTGAGAGTTTGTATGCCACATGCGGATGAGATCTAGTGCACCTCGTCCCGCTTGCAAGCAATAATGCAAAAGCAAGCGTGGAGTTTGAGTGTTTGTATGCCGCATGCGAATGAGATCGCGTGCACCTCGTCCTGCCTGCAAGCAAAAATGCAAAAGCGAGCGTGGAGTTTGAGAGTTTGTATGCCACATGCGAATGAAATCGCGTGCACCTCGTCCTGCTTGCAAGCAATAATGCAAAAGCAAGCGTGGAGTTTGAGAGTTTGTATGCCACATGCGAATGAGATCGCGTGCACCTCGTCCTGCCTGCAAGCAACAGTGCAAAAGCGCGCGTGGAGTTTGAGTGTTTGTATGCCACATGCGAATGAGATCGCGTGCACCTCGTCCTGCCTGCAAGCAAAAATGCAAAGGCGAGCGTGGAGTTCTGAGTTCCATTATGCCACGTGTGAACATGATCAGGCACGCCCCATCCTGCCTGTCAGTATTATGACTTGAGAAATGTCTGAAATTCTAAATGCTTGTACGCCACGTGTGAACATGATCAGGCACGCCCCATCCTGCCTATGAGCAATATGACTAGGAAACGTGTGATATTTGGAACCAGCCTCGGCAAATGGGGCGGCTACCCAGTCTGAAAGTCATGCGAACTTTCTCCATGCTTCTCCATCTGCTACATTAAACACCACTGATCTGGTGTCATGTCAAGCGATATCACTCTGCTCCACATTTCCTCAATCAATGCAGGTGTAACCCTTTCCCACCTGAGACCACGGCATGTGGGGCAGCACCCCCAGCCTGAACCTTGTGCAATAAACCCCCAATGCAAACCCC
>Ga0307945_1000262_pt1 | contig 33990 bp, 44 predicted proteins | sample OrgLakmetagen228_FD_201818 | JGI IMG/M metagenome (GOLD analysis project Ga0307945, IMG submission 201818) | Saline water microbial communities from Organic Lake, Antarctica - #228 | ecosystem: Environmental > Aquatic > Non-marine Saline and Alkaline > Saline | place: Antarctica: Organic Lake...
GGGGTGGAGGGGCTGGTATGCAAGCTGAAGTGCATGAAGGGGGGGGGGGGTTGTGGAAAGCTGCTGGGAATAGTGAACCCTTTAAGGTCAGCAAAGGAGCATGCCACAGAGCAAGGGTGCAGGGGGCATACGTATATAGGGTAGTTGAAAACCTGACATACGGATCTGGCCAACCCTAATAATGATGCAAGATGCGCAGCTACAAAAACAAATGTGGCCACCACTAACAGTAAACTGTTCCAGAAGCACTGGACGCGTGTAGGCTGCAGGGTACGTTATATTACAGCTTATCATTAGAACTTATAATGATGCAAGATGTGCAAAAAACATTATGTGGCCACCGCTGTAAACCGTTTCAGCCATGTCAGGGCCGAGCAGCCTGTGTGGGTGGCCTCAGGGATTTTGTTAAAACCCCATTTATTTCAGCCCTCCAGGCATATGCCATGCAAGCGACGGGCACGCAAGCACGGACAGAAAGTGCCAAGGGCATGTAGCATTGCACACGTGCACACATACACACACACCTATCATTTATATCCCAAGAATCAGCATCCAAGGGGAATTTTCACAGAAATACATTGTAAGAGGTGACATCTATGTCTGAGATAACAATCTGAACATTCAGAAATATATCAACACACCCATTGTCACAAACACACATGCACACGCACACACACACACACACACACACACAAAATACGTAGTAAGATGTTGCCACCACTGTAAACCGTTCCTGTCAGTGTATGAGGCTGGACAGCCTGTGTGGGTGGCAGCAAGGGGGCGTGTGAACACCCCCTTGGATAATGTGGGCCCTTGGTGTGTGTGTCAAGTGCTGGGGTAAAGCTCACACATGACCACCATGAAATGGTAGCAAGGGCCTCGTTGTAAAGATCTCAATCGAATCTGCATCTGCGCGCCAAACGCTAAGCACGCTGTCAGCTAGTAACACACACATTGCAGCACAACCAACATGTATATCATACGCAAATCCCACCTATCACCAGGCCCACATCCCACACCCCACGCACACCACACACACCACGCATATACATACATTCCACGCACAACATCTCTCACACATCCCAAACATTACACACACACCACACACCACACCACACAAACCGCACACAAACCTTGGTTTGGAACTGCAGGCACGCAGCCAGAGCCTGCACAGTGGCTGGCCAGAGTGGGGAGAAGCGCACACGCAGCACACCCACGAGGCCATAAGTGAGCGCAGGAACCTGCACGATGGTGCGCACGCAACGAAACAATAAAACAGATGAAACAACAAAAGAAAAGTGATGATGCTGGATCTATTACAGCACACCCACAGGCCAGGGGTGAGGGCAGGAACCTGCACGATGGTGCGCACGCAATGAAACGGTGAAACAAACAATGGTGAATGTGATGATGCTGGATCTGTTCCATCACACCCATGAGGCCATGGGTGAGCGCAGGGACCTACACAATGGCGCGCACGCAATGAAACAACGAAACAAACAATGATGAATGTGATGATGCTGGATCTGTTCCATCACACCCATGAGGCCAGGGGTGAGCGCAGGAACCTGCACGATGGTGTGCACGCAATGAAACAACGAAACAAGCAATGATGAATGTGATGATGCTGGATCTGTTCCATCACACCCATGAGGCCATGGGTGAGCGCAGGGACCTACACGATGGCGCGCACGCAATGAAACGATGAAACAAACAATGATGAATGTGATGATGCTGGATCTGTTCCATCACAACCATGAGGCCATGGGTGAGCGCAGGGACCTACATGATGGCGCGCACGCAATGAAACGATGAAACAAACAATGGTGAATGTGATGATGCTGGATCTATTACAGCACACCCACACGATTACAGGGAGCTGCGCAGCAATAAGCAGCATAGCAACCAAACTAAACTAAACTAGTACAGAATTCAGAAGTAATTCACTCTGGTTATCAAACGACAATTTGATTTACTGGATGACATTGTGAGCCACTCAGAACTGAACAGACGCACACGTGCACACGCCCACAAGCACGGATGGACACTCTCACACCACACACACTGACACGCATACGCACACCCACACCCACACAAGCTCTTGTACACGCACCATGAACGACGGCAAGCGCCCGTACTCGATGTGGTTGCCTTGGCGGATGAGCGCCACCGACCATCTGCGACCTGCCTCCAAGCTGCAGGCATCGCACGCAATGGCACGCAGCAGCTCCAGCACCTCCACCCTGTGCAGACACACACAGACACGATTGAGCACGTGATCAAAACGTGTACGCATCGCACGCAATGGCACGCAGCAGCTCCAGCACCTCCGTGCAATACCTAAACATGAATGGCCTGGATGGCCAAGTGCTCATTCAGGGCTTGCAATAGTGTGCAGCAGGTCTTGCACCCCCACTGCGCGTGTACAGACACAAGTGAGCACGGTCACCAACGCTAAGAGGCATCACACACGCCGATGCGTAGCGCCTCTAGCACCTACATCCTGTGCAGGCATGTGCAGGACACATGAGTGCACACGCAAGGTTGATCCTGCATACACCACACACGGCACACACACACACACACACACACACACACGCAAGGTTGATCCTGCATACACCACACACGGCACACACACACACGCAAGGTTGATCCTGCATACACCACACACGGCACACACACACACACAAAAGATTGATCCTGCATACATTAAAGGGCACACACACACGCAAGGTTGATCCTGCATACGTAAAAGGGCATGTTTAGACTCTCAGAAACATCAAGCAATGAGCATTAGCTGTAGCAGCACTGCCCCCCAACTACTCGTGCATCCTGCACACACGACACACAGCACACACACACAACAACACGCACACAAACACTTACACACACATACCAACATACACACCTGGGTGCTTTGGGCCCGCTGTTGTTGGTGCTGGGGTTCATGGACGTCTGACTCTCAGGCGCAGCAAGCAGCAGGGGCTGGTCGTAGCAGCACAGCAGGCGCAGCACAGAGGCGCGCATCGTGCCCTGTTCGTGCGCCAGGTAAGGGGCCAGCTCTTGCAGAATATCCTGTATGTGTGTGCAAGGTGGGTAAGGGGTATCAGCACACACACACACACTCACATACGCACATTCTCACATTCTCACACACACACACTCACACTCACATACTCACACATACACGCACGATCACACACATTGCACACAGTTACACTCACATACTCACACATACACACACGATCACACACATTGCACACAGTTACACTCACATGCACACATGGACAAACACACAGGCACATATTTACACTCACACACACATACGCGAACACACGTACACGTACACAAACACATTGCACAACACTCAAAGGCATACAATGGACAAACACAAAAGCACACATTTTATCCACTCACACACACATACACACACCTACAAAAACGCTTTCAGACACAATTACACACACAAGCTGTCAACTAAAAACACAACACACACACCTCCAGTGCTGCCACAGACAGCAGGCTGTGTGCCTGCGGTAGGTGAGAGGCGTGGCACCGCACTGCGCCCATGACTGCAGCCACACCCCTAGCAGCCCACAAGATGATGCCGTCCTCTGCACCATCACTGCCAGCCTCTGCTACAGCCACCTGTGTGTGCAGAGTGGGTGGTGAGTGGTGAGGTGGTGAGGTGGTGAGTGGTGAGTGGTGAGGTGGTGAGTGGTGAGTGGTGAGTGGTGAGTGGTGAGTGGTGAGTGGTGAGTACGGGCGAATACACGGCACAATTTCACAGGAGGGCGCACACGTTCTTCTGTATCATAAAACCTTTGATGCCAATGCTGTTTACTACAATGGTGCATGCTTCAGTTCTGCACATACGAGCTCTGAGGAATTACTCGTAGCAGTAACTTGTGTGTTGCAGGCATGTTTGTAGCGTGCAACACACACACACACACACACACACGTAATTGATTGAGAAATTACTCATAGCAGTTACTGCAAGGTTCTGGGCAAAACAGCATCCTGTCAGTGGGATTGATTTGGGTCGAGGGGGGACCATTTGAGCTTGCTTTGCACACACACTTTCACACAGACAAGCAAACGCACACAGAGTTTCACACACGCACGCACACGCACACACACAGGCACATAAGCACACACACACACACACAAACACCTGTGCATCTTGCTGTGCGTGCATTGTGTGCAGCCCCGGTGCAGCCGCCTGTGCGCGCGCAGCCGCCGCTTGCTGCAGCCGCTGCTGCCGCAGCTGCTGAGCCTGTCGTCGCTCGCGGCACTGCTGCTTCAGCCAAGCAGCTGCGGCTGCTGCTGCAGCTACCAGCTGCTGGGGGGCTAGGCATGGGAGGGGTGTGCTGCTGCCCCCTCCGCCGCCGCTTTTGGTGGTGGTGGTGGTGGTTGCGGTGGCGGTGGCGCTCCTGTGTGTAGGGAATATAAACACACAAACACACTATTGGCGGTCATAGAAGAACAGGTTTGTGGCGTGATAGGAGTGTGCTGTTGCTACCAATGCTGCTCCCTCACATTTGGTGGAGGGGACAATTTAGTATCCAGGCACAAGCGTAGGACAAACAGCATGCGTAGCTTTTTAGGTAGAAGCGAGGTGCGCACGCAAGGAAGAGTGATAGCAGCTGGTGTGTGCAGACAAGGAAGGAGGAGCGAGCTGCTGCTTCTACCCTCACTTCTGCAGAGCTGGGAGTCCAGGACGTGCATTGCTTTAGAGCGTTTATTTTATTAGGGGTTGGGTGCGTGAGGCAGGGATGAAAAGGGATGCATAGAAGAGCTCGAAGAATATAGCAGAGCATAGAAGAGCACGCACGAGCACGGAGAATATAACATAGAAGAGCACGCACGGAGAGTAGAGCATACAAGAGCACGCATGAGCACGTTGACCGAGCATAGAAGAGCACGCACGAAGAATAGAGCAAAGAAGAGCACGCACGAAGAATAGAGCATAGAAGAGCACGCACGGATAGTAGAGCATAAAAGAGCATGCATGAGCACGTCAACAGAGCATAGAAGAGCATGAACGAGAAATAGAGCATAGAAGAGCATGGACGAGAAATAGAGCATAGAAGAGCACGAACGAGGAATGAGCATAGAAGAGCACGAACGAGGAATAGAGCATAGAAGAGCACGAACGAGGAATAGAGCATAGAAGAGCACGGACGAGGAATAGAGCATAGGAGAGCACGCTCGGAGAGTAGAGCATAGAAGAGCACGCATGAGCACGTCGACAGAGCATAGAAGAGCACGAACGAGGAATGGAGCATAGAAAAGCACGCATGAGCATAAAGAAGGGATGCATAGAAGAAAATGGGCTTGCTGTGCTGGGTGTGCGCGTGCATGAGGATAAGTGCACACAGACCTGCGTACGGAAATTGAGTGCTAGCATGTTCCTGTTTGAGCATACAAGCTCATGAGCAGGGTTGGCCAGAACTGTATATATACGCCGTACATAACCGTATGTTTGGTAGTTTCCTTACCAAAATACTGTATATACACAGAACATATATGGTTCTGGCCAAACCTTCTCATAAGCACTGACCAGCCTTTGCCTTCGTGAGCAGAAGCATCGCTCCAGCGGTACTTTTTGTGCGCTTATTAATCCACACACACACACACACACACACACACACACACCTGCAGAGTGCCCTGCACAACACTGCAAGGTCATGAGGTCATACATACATGCACATATTCATCAACACGCGCGCACACCTGCCCTGCTCCGCGTGCTGTGCTGTGGCGGCTGGCAGCAGCTCCGCCATGAGCTCCAGCGTCTGTGCATGCAAGCACACCAGCGCGGCCACCCTGCGATGTGCACCGGCCCCTGCTGCTGCTGCTGCTGCTGCTGGTGTCACTGCTGACGTGGCAGTGGGCGCTGCAAGGGCATACCCCTCACTCTGAGTTTCACTGGCCTGCACCGAGCCACACAGCGTGCTGGTGGTGTCCTTGACACGCTCACACAGCCCCACCGCGTGCGCACACGACTGAGAGGCGTGGGGCAGCAGCTGCAGCCCCGCCCACACAGAGGCCAGCTGGTCGCCCTGCAGCAGGACCTCCAGCTGTCGTGCACGCTGCTGCGTGAGCTGCACGCCAGCGCGGCTGCTGCTGCTACCGCCCTGCTGCTGGGCAGACGGCTGCTGTTGCTTGCTTCCTTTTTTGGACGGAGTCTTAGAAGGTGACGCCAGCAACGAGCTGTCGTTGCCACCCTTCTTTAGACCTTCTCCAGCTGTCGCTCCTCCAGCTGTCACTGCTGCTGCTGCTGCTGCTTCCACCCACAACACCACTTCAGCCTCCACTGCAGCTGCCAGCCTCACACCTCCGGGCTGCGCAGTCAACAGAAGTGGCAGCGCACTGCCGCCTCCATACCCTCCACTCAACACGCAACACGCGTCTACCAGCACGCCCAGTGCAGCCAGTCGCTGTCGCTGGGCCTGCTTTGTGGCTGCTGCTGAAGGAGCAGCAGTGCTCGCTGCTCCTTCCGCTGCTGCTGCTGTTGGTGCAGGAGTGAGGGGAAGCCTTTGCTCCTGCTCTTGCTGCTGCTGCTGCTGCTGCTCACTTGTGCTGAGTGAGGAGTGCGTGCTGTTCAGCACGACGCTCCCCAGTGCGCCAAGCATGCGTGGCCCAAACAGTCGCGCAATCTCCCCACCTGTGTTTGTATTTGTGTGTGCGTGTGTATGTGTGTGTGTGTGTGAGCGTGTGTGTATAAACGGTAGACGCAAATGTGGCGTGAGCAGCTGCGCTTAGGTTTGCTGCTGCAAAATGCTTACTTGTTTTTATGTAGGGAAATGCACATATGCATGACTCAACTTCCTAGCTTAGAGCAAGTTTGTAAGTGTGATGTACCCCGGACATACATATACACATAGATACTCCCAAACACACATGCACACACACGCATATACACACACGCACACACACATACACACACACACACATAAAAACAAACACACCAGCCGGAGGCGCCAGCAGGGCGGCCACAAAAGGCAGCAGGTCGTTTGGGTTAGGTCGTGAGAACGCAGGCGACCACAACGCAGCGTAGCGTGTGAGTCCTGACAGCCCCTCGCTGGCTCCTACTGCCTTGGAATGGCCATACACCACACCAAGCAGCAGCCGGAGCACCTGCAGGGCATCAGGGGTTGTGCGTGTGTATGATTGTATGCGCAGTGTGAGTACGTTTATGTGTGAACCTAATGTGGGTTGTGTGTGTTTGTTTGTGTGCGCATGTGTGTCTATGTTTTGTGTGCGCATGTGTGTGTGTCTGTGTGAACCTGATACATATTATTTGTGACACATCACTCTGGCGTGCCAGGTCCTTCTGTGTAAGCCACCTCCGTCGGAAAATATTACACACATACGCACACAGAGACGAACATTCTCTCATACACGCACACACACACAAGCCCACGCATGCACAAGCCCCCCCCCCCCAACACACACACACACACACACGCACACATACACATACACTCACAAACGCACCTGCTGAGGAAGCGACAGCCGTAGGAACGGCTCGCTGCCTGCACCAGGCTTTTGTTTTGTGTGTGCCCCTCCTGCCTTACCCCCTCCCCCTCCCGTCCCGGCCTCCTGTGCTAGCTTGCGCTTCCTCTTCTTGCTCCCTGCCCCCACATCTGCCCCCTCTGAATCACCACGTGCGTGCAGCTGCTGATGAAGTTGCTGCTGCTGGTCGTTGTTGGTTCCTGCTGATGTGGTGGCCGAGGCCTCCTCCGCCTCGGCCCCTGAACATGCAGGCCAGGGAGGGTGCGTTTACAAAATGGAACCATGATGCGTTAACAAAATGGAACCATGATGCGTTTACAAATTAGAACCACTTTTGAGCACAAGAAGTTGATGTAGCTGGTAGTGTTGATATGACTGACTGCTACCGTTCCCTGCTGACTGAAGCAGTGTCTTCTCGCTTACTTATAACACGTGCAAGCATCACACAATTTTACAGTTCATCATTCAAGGCAGTTCTTCAAGCAGAGATTCCCTCCTGGACACTGGCTGAGTAAAAGTAACAGGGGCTAAAGCAGAATGCCCTGAACCTACACATGTATTAAGATTTTTTGGGAGGTGAACTATCAGGCTTAATTAATGTGTCGGAGGTTAAATTTTTATTTTTTTACTTTTTACACCTTTCTCTTTCTTAAACATTTCACGTGTTTGCGCCATGTGCCAGGCCTGCTGCATGACCCCACCCCTGTGTATGTGCCCCCGCCACCACCACCCTCCCTTCCCCATTTTGTGTGTACGTGCTTGCACGCCTTATTGTGTGTGCCACACTCGTTCATAATTGAGGCAACCGTAACTATTTCTAGTTTAGATGCACGGGGCGATGTGATGAGATTGAGGCAACCGTAACTACTTCTAGTTTAAATGCACAGGTGGTCATGCTGATCCTTCTAAAACCAGAAGCAGAGACACATTTTGGCGCCAGTTTCTCAGACAAAATTCAAGTTATACCAAACAAGAGGAATCTAAGCACGCCATTTAGACCGACCCACGATTGCCTGCGCTTTACGCCACTTTTCTAAAAGTGACTTTCATACACCCAATCAAACATTTCTTGATACACCCCAGTTTAAACACCCTTCTAAACACGCCCCTTGAAACTCCCCTTTTCAAACACCCTTTATCACACACCCCTTTTCAAACACCCCTTTAAACAACTGCTTTCATACACCCCTACGCACACTGACCTCTGTTGACTCCCACGCGCCAGGCCCATGGCTGCATGAGGCGGGCGACCAGCTTCTGTACGTCATCGTAATTCTCCACGCGAGAACCCCTGCAAGTTGCAGATGTGGTGCATGCATGCAACGAGTGTGTGTGTACGTATTGTGTGTGTGTGTGTCCATGAAGTGCAGCTGCGTGGAAAGCAGGCACCGACGCCACCTTGCGTACAGCCGGGCGTGCTGTTTTTACCACTAAATACACACATAGACACATGCAGTACAACACACACCACACACCTGAAGTGATGGACCGCCTGCGCCACCAGAGCCACCCCACGTGCAGCCGAGCGTGCAGCTGCCACCAACGCAAACGCCCCCCCCTCCTCCTCCCCTGCCTCTGCTGCTGTTGTGCCTGTTTTTGCAGAGGCAGGCACACCTGTTTTGCTGCCTGGTTTGCTGCGCTTGCGTGCCCCGGTGCTGGTGTCAGCCCCTGCTGGCTGCTGCTGCTGCTGCTGCGGCTGCTGTTTCTGTACTAGGGATTCCAGCCTGTCCAGGCGTGTGTGGGCCTCTGCCAGGAGCACACTCCACATGTCCTGACACCTGTGTATGCACGTCGACAGGGGAATTGCGTGTATTCATGTATACGTGTGTGAGTGTGAGTGTGAGTGTGAGTGTGAGTGTGAGTGTGAGTGTGAGTGTGAGTGTGAGTGTGCACGTGTGTGTGATATGCCAGTTTTCCTGTACGTGTATGCACGTGTGTGTGCGTGTGTGTGCGTGTGATTGTACGTAAGTGAGTAGGTGGGTTTGGCTGCCCAGGCGTGTGTGGGCCTCTTCCAGGGAGCACACCCTAGGTTTCAAGCATCTGTGCATGCATGAATACAGGGGTGCTAGCACCACCTACACGCACAGATAACACACACGCATGTACACTTGCACACATACATGCAGGCACGTACACAAAACACGCACACGCACGCATGAGTGCACGTACACAACACAACACAACACAACAAGACACGACACGACACAACACAACACAACACGACACGACACGACACGACACGACACGACACGACACGACACGACACGACACGACACAACACACACAACAACACACACACACAACACGCACGCACCTTCCACGCCTGAGGTGCACCAGCACACGATCAAGGGCCACACAGCCCACTGCTGTTGCACGTGCACGCAGGGTTTCTTGGCCTAGGCCTGCAAAGAGCAGCGACACAAGTGACGTGCACGTGGATTTTTTTGGGCTGTGTCTGTTTGCATGCAACGTGTTGATGCACAACAGAAAGGGCTGCAGCTTGGCTGCCGGTGCGTACGCATAGCGAAGAGGTATGACAAAATACATAAATAAATATGACAAATATGACAAAATACATAAATAAATATGACGAAACACATATGACGAATACATATGACGAAATACATGTATTGCACCATGTACATATAATATATATGGTGCAATATAATCTATTGTAATGCACCAGACATGCACGAGAGCATTGAGCAGCAAAGCAGATTTAAAAGTTGAAGCCCTCTTTTTCGCACAAATCACACTTTAGCTCAATTTGCATTCACAAACACACACACACACACACCACACACACATAAAACATAAAACGGACAAAACACACACACACACACCTGCAGCCCCGCTCCCTCCCCCCTGCACCTCCTCCTGCTGCTGCTGCTGCCGCCCACCCTTGCCCCCCTTGTCACGTGCAACGCCAAAGTCGCTAGGCCTGAGCAGGTCCTCCCCCAGGGCCATGCCCAGCAATAAAGGGGCGCGCGAATGTAAGCCATGGCCTACCCCTAGCACTGCCTCTCCTATCAGGCGGCCTGCGCCGTCTGTGACCTGAGAAAGTGGAGGTGTGTGCGTGTGCATGTTTGTATAATTGCGTACGTGTGTATATATATATATGTGTGTCTGTGTATATACACGTGTGTATGTTTGTATAATTGCGTACGTGTGTATATATATGTGTGTCGGCAAAAGGATAAAAATATGTTTCAGTGGCGAACGCAAAAGACGCACAGCACAGCTACGTGCAGGGTGCCCAGTGCAGGATGCCCAGTTTTGTTTTACGTGTCTGTTGCTCCCCTTCAGACTACACAATACTACACCACAGAGGACAGGGGCGAGGGGGGAAGTGTGGAGTGAGTGAGCAGGAGTGTCCAAATGTGTGCACGGAAGAGTGCAAGAGTGAATGAGCATGAGTGTGCAGGTGTCAGAGGGCAAGAGCTTGCACGTGTGCAAGTGCAAGTAAGCAAGAGCGTGCAAGAGTGCCAGCGAGCAAGAGCGTGCACATGTACAAGTGCCAGCGAGCAAGAGCTTGCACGTGTGCCAGTGCAAGTAAGCAAGAGCGTGCATGTGTAAGATTACCATCGAGCAAGAGCGTGCACGTGTGCGAGTGCCGCGAGCAAGAGCTTGCACATGTGCAAGTGCAAGTAAGCAAGAGCGTGCATGTGTAAGAGTACCATCGAGCAAGAGCGTGCACGTGTACGAGTGCCAGCAAGCAAGAGCGTGTACGTGTACAAGTGGACGTGTGCAAGTATGCACAAGCGGGAGAATGCGAGTGTGTGGAATACAAGAGAGGGCAGGTGGCGGCAGGCACGAGCACGTGGAAGTGGCGTGGAAGATTGGCACGATAAACAACAAACTAGAAAATTTGAACAAAAATCGAAACTCTCAATCCTACATATTTCTCTCAATCATACACGTTTTCCTCTCAAACATCCCTCATTCACACACTCCTTTCCTGTGAAATGTGAAACACACACTCCTCTCCTCTCAACCACACACCGCTCCCACTCATACACTCCCAACCTCTCAGCCATGCACTCCCACCACCGTGCCTCAGCCGCATGCCATATGCACCCCACGCACCTCCTCGCTCGGATGCAACGCATGCTCCGCCAGCAGCGCACGAAGTGCACCATGCAGCGCCCCCCCGCCCTTGCCTCCACCACCATCACCACCACCACTACTAGCACCAGCAGCACGAGCAGCACCACCACCAGAGGCACCGCCAGGTGTGCCTGTCCCAGCAGTAGCAGAGGGCAGGGCCACAGCAGGGCCAGCGGCCGGCATGACACCCGCGTCTGGGGCAGATGCTGCTAGTCGCAGCAAGAACGCCACGGCTTGAGCCGCAAATGCGCGCACGTGGGGCGCGCACGCGTAGCGCAGCCCCGCGCTCATGTGCAGCACGGCGGGCAGGTCGGGCAGCAGGTAGCGTGCGAGGTGCTTGCACAGCAGGGCGAGGCAGTTAAAGGCGGCTTCCAGGAGCTCGGGCTCGCGGTCTCCTCCCTCGGAGTCGATGAGGGCGGTGAGGCGCTCGAGAGCACGGGGCAGCATACGTGACGCAAAGTCACCCTGTGTGCGTACGGGAGGCAGTGGACGTGGGCGTGTGTGGACATGTATGTGGGGGGAAGGGGGGGGCTTGTATGTGTGCGCATGTGGGGGCGTGTTGGTGCGTGTGAGGGGGCGTGTTGTGTGCACGTGTGGGGGCGTGTTGTGTGCGTGTGTGGGGGCGTACTTTGTGTGTGTGGAGCGTGTTGTGTGCGTGTGTGGGGGCGTGTTTGTATGCGCGTGTGTGGGCGTGTATATGTGGGCGTTTATGTGGTGTGGGTGGGTGTGTGGGTTTGAGTGTGGGCGTGGGTGTGAGCGCGGAAGTTTTGGTGGAGATTAATGATGTCCTTTTTGTGTATACCTATGCAATATGCTGTGCCTACGAAACACGATACACATGACGCAAAGCACAGAAGAAGGTGTTGAAAAGGTCGTGCTCCATAAGCACACGGCAATGAACAGTTCCTTGCTCCTCTCAAACAAGCATCAGACCAGAAAGCCGGCATGTGAACAGCACACCCTGACTAGCAAGCCAACCAAAAATTAGGTGGGTGGGTGAATGATGGTAGGAAGCCTGACTCACCTGCAGATCTCGTGCAAAAGCCGCCAGCATCGCAAGAACAGCTGGGAGGGAGAGGAGGGCTTTCATGTGCATGCTCGCCATGATGTGCTCGAAGGCCTGCGCATGTGCACACACAAGCACTTGTTTTGTAAGCAAGTTGTATTAACTGTGTCGTTATGCCATATCAGTAAGCTGTAAGCTGCATTTAAAAGACGAGTCATGTGCTCATGAGGGGGTAAAAATAAGGGGGGCAATTGAACAAATTGAGGTAGGGCTTCTGCATGTGCGCAGGCATATTTGAGCGTGCCCTTCCCCCCCCATATGGCCACATTAAGCGTTTGTGCAACTGGGGCCTAGATTAAATTCCTAACTACACGTCACGCAGCTCAGACGGCTAAGGTGGCGCTGGTCGAGACGATGGTAGTGGTAACAACTTTACTGTATGCATATACTATATACTCCAACACTGCGCTCACACGCATGTACTATTGTGGTGTGTGTTTGTTTGCGTGTATGTGTGTGTGTTTTGTCATTGCTAGGTCAGAGTAAATAGGGGTACGCAATGTACATCCTGGTGCCCGCTGACACAAGAAGACGTTTTCCCTGTACGTACATGCCATGCATGAATTGCCGCTGTGTCAACATTATCGTGTTGCTCACACCTGCTCGGCATGGTGCACCAGCTGGGGCAGCGTCTCACACAGCGGAGTGAGCTGCGCAGCTAGGCCCAAAAAGTGCTCTGCACTGTTAAGCTCACGCCACTTCATGAGGGCCTCCTGTGTCCAGCAGCATGCCCCAAACAGGGGCACCTCCCGCACAGGGCCCAATCGTCGATAGGCGTCCACGTCCACCTGTATGGCAAGGGGTGGTTTGTATTTGTGAGGCATGTGTGTGTGTGTGTGTGTGTGCATGTGTGTGCGTGCGTGAGAGTGGGTTTGGATGCGCGTGTGGGTGTGTGCGTGTCTGTATTTGTACGTGCTTATGCGTATATGTCCGCGTGCACTTGTACACCTTTTTGTGCGTGCTCATGCGCATGAAAAGGGTGTGCGCAAGTGTGTATGCAAGTACGCACCTATGGGGACTGTGAACATTTTATGTATTCTTAAAGGCCATGCTGTGCAAGCACATATAGCTACACTACAAAGAGGTTAAGGACAAGGAGCAGTCCAAAATTTACACACATACACCGGCAACTAACAACGTGTGCAGCCTCCATGGCAGAACAAGGCAGACTGACGGCTTTTTCAAGCGCATGGCTATTTGTGCAGTGTGCAAGCTTTACTACAAAAGGCAAAGACATGCTTTCCCCTTTCCTGCCACACGCACGGCACGGAGAACCACGTGCACTCACATCTGCTACGCGCTCAGAGAAATTCTTGAACTTGTGCCTCCTGACGCGTGGCTGCTGTGGCAGCTCAGGCTGGAACTCTTCATCACTCATATCCATTGTGTGCTGAATTAGGTGTGCTCCATTCTGAGAAGAGGAGCAGCTTCTGGTATTATAATCATTGAATTTATCAATTGGTAAACTAATATAAAATTATGAGCTTGATTTAGCAAGGTAAACGAGAGGGGATTGAACTTGTTCAATGTACCATCCCATTTCCAGGAATCTGCAAAATACAGAGACCTTACAGCTGGAAATCCTGTGCATAGAAATCGGTGAGTGTGTCTCTTAGAGAGAATGGATATTGTGTGTCATTGATCCCACCTGGCACTCACGCACGCATGCACGCACAAATACACACACACACCACAACACACACACACACACACATAAAAAAACACTCACTCACACACACACACACACACACACACACACACACACACACACACGCGCACACACACACACACATACACACACACACACACGCATGCACACACACACATACACACAAAAAAGCACATGTACACACACAAACACACACGCAAACACACACATGTTGTGCAGGATGCAAAAGCACCATACATGTGCCGCGCCAGTTATCCGTCAGAGATCTGAAAGAAGAGGCGCGTCTCGTTTGCTAATTATACTAGCCTTCATGCGAAGAAGCAAAATGTTTAGGAAAGGCGTGGACTATCTGCTTTAGAGGTGTTAAGGCTCATACGCGGCACAAAAGGCTTTTACGTGTATCTCCTTTAGAATTGCCAAAAGCTTCAGATGGGAGATTTATGGTCCCCTTTGGTGTTTTTCCCCTATAGTGTTAAAAACCACATGCCAATTAGAACGGACTTGGCAATGCTAAGGTGATGACTAAAGTGTTGATTGACACACACACACACACTCTCTCTCACACACACACACACACACACACACACATACACACACACAAACACAAACACACACAAGCACCTGCCCAAACCTGCCCAAAAAGGCATACTTCTGTCGTTCCTTGGAGAATACCAGCTATTATTGTTTTGAAATTTATGCATAGGGCAGCTCTTTGCTTGGAAATCACAACCCATGAATGTTGTACCCTGCAGGCCTGTGCCGAGCTGTTCCTTGTTCAATCGGACGTCGAGATCTACGATTTTTTTGGAGGTGAGCGAGCAGCTCCCCCTCACCTTTTGAAAAGTCATGTAATCAGGAACCTTATTTTGTTCAGCCAACGCTCAGAGGCACTCTAACATATACACACACACAGGTGGTGTCTATGCCCTTTTGGAGGACAGATTAGACAGCTCGCTGTCTGATGTAAGGCTCATGGATAGGCAGGCAATTCTGCTAAAGGTAAACACTGCCTAATTAAATCTTAAGTTCCTGATGTCGTGTTGCTTATGTCCATTACTGATTTCTGATGTCGTGGTACTTATGTCCATTACTGGTTTCTGATGTCGTGTTGCTTCTGCTACGCTGTGCCTGCACGGACAGTCTGCACGGACAGTTGAAAAAGCCCAGACAAACACCTAAGAAATATCGACACATGGCACACAGCCCACAACACACACAGCCCTCAAATGGCTCACTATCAAAACTCTGGTCGAAGAAACTCGTCCATCATTGGTTTCTGATGTTGTGGTGCTTATGCTATGATGTACCTGCACGGACAGTCTTCCGTACCATACCTTGAGGGGCTTCAATACGTAGATAAGGGGGAAATTGTACCTCACTGCCCACCTTACTTGCTCTTCTGTCAAATTGCTTGATGCTGCTGCTTTGTGATTGCAGGGGCGCCACGGTGCACCTGCGCTCTTGTCTCCGTGCATAGGTGCGTGCGTACCTGCGTGCCTGTGCCCAAGCTGTGCACTGAACTACTCTCTACTTCACAGACACTTTTTCACTTTGTGTATGCATGTTGTACATGATGCGACATGATTAGGGTTGGCCAGAGCCATATATATACAATGTATAAACGGTTTTTTGGCAGGGAAATCACCAAAAATACGCAGTCATATGTCACATATGTGGTGTATATATGTAGCTCTGGCTAACCCTATACATAATGGGTTTCTCGTTTCACGCGGACAGCACCCACCCCAAACTCTGTAACCCCTGCAGATACCCTCTTTCAAACAAAGCCGCCTGATATCGCGCTCCTCCTTGGAGATGGCACCCGGCTTGAAGTCCACAGATGGATACTGGAGCTTTCCTCCACACTGTTGCAGGTGTGGAAATTTTTGGCAGGAAAATCTCAGAGTATACGGCACAGGAGCATTCAACGTGGTTGGTATGTTTTGGCAGGGAAATCCCACGCTGTTGCAGGTGTGGATATTTTTGGCTGGGAAATCTTTGAGGCTCTGAGGATACGGTTGAATGGGTATTTAACGTGGGCTGTTGCAGGTGTGGATGTTTTTGGCAGGAAAATTTTTTGCGTATACGGCACAGGGGATTCAACGTGGGTGGTATGTTTTGGCAGGGAAATCCCACGCTGTTGCAGGTGTGGATATTTTTGGCTGGGAAATCTTAGGGTATACGGCACAGGGGTATTCAACGTGGGTGGGTTCTTTTGGCAGGGAAATCCTTTAATATATGGTCAGGTATGGTATATGTATAGCATTTATTGCCGCAAATTTCCTAAAATGTACAGACACTTAGGGGTGTGGTCGTCCAAATCAAGCCGTCCCCTCTTTTCTGGCACCTGCCTGTGTGCCTGCATGTTTATCGCCTGCGCAAGTGCCTGCATATTTATTGCTTGTGTGCCTGCATGTGTATCGCCTGCGCAAGTGCCTGCATGTTTATCGCCTGTGTGCCTGCATGTGTATCGCCTGCGCAAGTGCTTGAGCTGCATAATGAGCCGCGTGCTGATGCATGTGTGTGTGATGAGTGGCGGTCTCTTTGCGGCTGGTCTTTGCAACGTCTGTTCCTCAACCCTGCTATGGATGACGAGCTTCGTGTTATTTGTACATGTTGTGTGGTGGGTAGCAGTTCTCTCTGTGGCTGATCCCCACCATCACAGAGGTCAGCAGTGTCTTGCACACCAGTATTACACATTACACCCCTCCTGTTTTTACCCCCTCCTGACCATCCCGGAGTTGCTAGACACTCGACACCGTCAGATGGTCTTTGGCTACAATCAGGATGACCTGCATGCCTCAGGATGTGCTCCTAGTAGTAGGATGCCCTCCTATTTTTAGCCCCGCCTACAGTAGCTCCTGGTAGTAGGATGCCCTCCTAGTAGCTCCTAGTAGTAGGATGCCCTCCTAGTAGCTCTTAGTAGTGGGATGCCCTCCTAGTACCTCATAGTAGTAGGATGCCCTCCTGTTTTTAACCTCGTCTACAGTAGCTCCTAGTAGTAGGATGCCCTCCTTGTACCTCCCTAGTAGTAGGATGCCCTCCTAGTAGCTCCCAGTAGTAGCATGCTGTCCTGTTTTCAACCTGCCTACATTCCACACTTGGAAGTGTGCATGCCTGCTCTACAGTTAACACTGTCAATTGGTCACTGACTCATATCAAGTTGACCTGCATGCCTCAGGATGTGCTCTCGCACTGCCCACCTCCAGAAGTGTCCTCCAAGCCTGAGGAAGAAGGGGAAGGGGGTGGTGACAGACAGCTGACCGTCATTCCTGTTCCAGGTGTGGCCATAATTCCTGCATGTACCCCACTGCTTCTTGCCTGTTTTGTGCTTACGTATTGGAGGGGGAACATGTGTTGTGTATCCCTGTGCATGTGTGTGCATATGTGTGTATATTTTAAAACGTGTGTGTGTAGCTAGGTCTTCTGTTGATGCAGCATTATGGTGGCATGTGCCATGTGGCCATGTACGGTGCTGCGCAGGCAGCTTTTTAATGATGCAATTCCAGAGCACATTCAAAGGAATGTTGCAATGTTTTAATGATGCAATTTCAGAGCGCATTTAAAAGCAATGTTGCAATGTTTTAATGATGCAATTTCAGAGCACATTTAAAAGCAATGCTGCAATTCCAGAGCACATTTAAGAGCACAGTAGGGTTGATCGACAGGGCATGGCAGGCACACCAAATAAATAGTAATGTCACAATCTACAGGTCATGACAGGCGCACAACACACACACATGCCAGCACGCACTCGAATATGTGGCGGGGTAATTGCTTTAAAAACCACGGAACCCAAACCCTAGGCTGCTGCCTTTTCATCACACTTTTGTATCTGTTTCCACGTGCTCTTGCCCATAACAGATTGTTATACTATTGTTGCTGCCTTTTCATCACACTTTTGTATCTGTTTCCACGTGCTCTTGTAACTAACAAATTGTTATATTATTGTTGCTGCCTTTTCATCACACTTTTGTTTCTGTTTCCACGTGCTCTTGCCCATAACAGATTGTTATATTATTGTTACTAACAATGCCTATGCAGGCGATGACAGGCTGGCGTGGACGTTTGTTCTAAAGCTCCTGTACCCAGTGTCCCAGATGAGACGCCCCCCTGTGACCTGGTGAGTGTCCACATAGGGTGCCTTCGTACACAGGCACCCCATAACCAGTAGCTATGCAAGTGGGCAGTGTGGTTTTATGATTGCATAGGGTGCCTTCGTACATAGGCACCCCATAAACAGTAGCTATACATGTGGGCAGTATGGTTTTATGATTGCATAGGGTGCCTTCGTACACAGGCACCCCATAAACAGTAGCTATACACGTGGGCAGTGTGGTTTTATGATTGCATAGGGTGCCTTCGTACATAGGCACCCCATAAGCAGTAGCTATACACGTGGGCAGTATGGTTTTATGATTGCACACGTGGCTGTTGGCGTACGTACGTACATTTCAAACGATTGCGTGCATCTCACACAGAGTGGCTGCACACATTAGGCACTATGGTTTAGCTAAAGCACAACAGGGCACGTAGCACATACAAGTATGTTTAGGCCTACAATCGTCTCAGACCAAGGTGCCCCCCTGTGACCTGCTGAGCGATCAACGAAAAATGGCTATGTCATTATGGTCTGACTGTGCACACTAGGCGTCATGGCAATAATTATGTCAGTATGGTCCAAATATCGCACTAGGCGTCATGGCATGAACTATGTTAGAGTATCCCAAACGTGGTGAGTGTTAGACAATCTAAAGCATAAATCAAGAGTATCATGAGAGTAAAGAGCACCATAGGCCACAAGCCAACAACCAAGGCTATTTTTGTTTAGTCATGTGCCTTTTCTTTAGTGCTTGTCTGGTACGCATTATTGGGAAGCCCTGCGTGCGAGTTAATTTTCTTGGTGCTTGAGTCTGGTACGCATTTTGGGAAGCCCAACGTGCGTGTTCTCCTGCTCTAGTAAGTGCTTGCGTCTGGTACGCATCATTGGAAAGCCCAACGTGCGTGGTCTCCTGCTGCTAAGCTTACTTACTAAATCGTTGTGAGCACAAGGGCACCTGCTTTGCGCGCCACTTGCCAGTTTGCTTACCAGCTTATTTATCAAGTCATTGTGAGCGTGGAGCCTGCTTTTCATTCTAGACCACATCACCACCTTTGCTTCCCTGCTGCAAATCCAACGTCGACCGAATCCTAGCTGTGGTCGATAAGTGGGGCAGCAAAATTGTGAGCGTGAAATCTGGTGTTTGTAACAAACTACATCACCGCCCTTGCTTCCCTGCTACAGGTCCAACATTGACCGAATCCTAGCAGTGGCCGATAAGTGGGACATCAAAATTGTGAGCACCAAGGAAGCCGCGATGCTCACAATCAATTGCAATCGGTTAAATCAATTGCAGCCTGCTTTATTGTCGACAGAAGCTTTGCATTGGTGTAAAAACATGGATACTGTGTCCCGAATGTCTGATCCCTAAGTGGAGCTTTGCATTGACATTTGAATATAAACATGGTGTCCTGACTGTCTGATTAGTGAAGCAGCTGCTTTGTAGCGCTTCTCTCGCTATTCCTGCTTGACCAAACATTTCCGTACCTCGCTGATTCTTATGAATCAAACGTGTCTGTCCCTGCAACCCACCTGCATTCAAAAGGTCATGCGTGTGTGTGAGGACTACCTCCTCCTCCCCACGACGACGTTCTCTTTGACCGAGACGGAGCCATCATTTGTGTGGCGATGGCTCATCAAAGCTGACAGGTGGGTGTCAAATTGGAGTATGGGGTATGAGTTCACAAGAGTACGAGTCCAATTGGAGGATGGAGCATGGAGTATCGAGGCTGACAGGTGGGTGCCTAACTAGAGTATGGAGTATGAACCTACAAAAGAGTATGAGATATAATTGGAGTATGAGTCCAATTGGAGTACGGAGTATCGAGGCTGACAGTTGGGTACGCATTGGAGTGGGTGTTATATGAGTAGGGTGGGCCAAAACCATATATTTATACGTATATACGGTGTACATAAGGTATTTTTAGCAGGGAAGTCACCAAATATACGGTCAACTACGGTGTATATATATGGTTCTGGCCAACCCTATATATGAGGCATGTTCCTTTTTGCAAGATATGCAGCAGTTTAAATACACCTGTACATAACTGTGTTTGCAATTTGCATTTGAGTGGGCGTGGGTTGGGACGTGCTCCTGTAAGGAACATATTAACCAGAGAGTTTGTTTGCAACTCGCATCTCAGCGGGTGTGGCTTGGACGTGACCTTAACAGGTAAGTCATCAGAGAGTGCTTGTGGTTTGCGTTTGAGGTAGGGTGGGTGATCTGGGATGTGATGTGCGTGGCAGTTCTACATGTCATGATCATATGTTAATTGTTGAGCTCAGATGTAAATTGCCATGCTCAGATGTAAATTGCCATGCCCAGATGTAAATTGCCATGCTCAGATGTAAATTGCCATGCTCAGATGTAAACTGCCATGCCCAGATGTAAATTGCCATGCCCAGATGTAAATTGCCATGCTCAGATGTAAATTGCCATGCCCAGATGTAAATTTCCATGCCCAGATGTAAATTGTCGAGCCGTGGTTTTATATGTTCAGATGTAAATGCTCAGATGTAAATTGTCGTGTAATATAACATTTGTGGTTGAACATGCCCAGATGTAAATTGCCATGCCCAGATGTAAATTGTCGAGCCGTGGCTTTAACATCCCGTGGTGCAATAGTTGATAACCATCTGCATCAATGGAATAAAAAACGCTACATAATTATATATATACATATGTAAGTATATGTACGGACTGAAAAGAGCTCCTGACAGCGAATATCTGTGTTGAAATTTACCCTTGAGTGGGTGTGGGCGCGAACGTAAATCTGCCTACGGTACTTATAGCATCCTTACTGAAATCCTGAGCCACTAGGATGCCACAAATACAGCTCTTACAGTCGTTCTCACTGGAGTTGCTCTCATCACGTGCCCGTACATGCGCTTGCCGCACTGGACTTGTCGTACTGGGGTTGCTCTCATTTTCACGTGCCCGTACGTGCGCTTGCCGCACTAGACTTTTCGCACTGGAGTTGCTCTCATTATCACGTGCCTGTTCGCTTGCCGCATGCATTGCAGACTAAGCATGACTCCGGTCATAAAGAAATGCATCTCCCACTTGTGCGCCTCCAAGCTTTCTTCCGGCAGAGCTGCAGTGCACCATGCTGGACTTACGTCTGAACCAGAGCTGGATAAGGTAAGCTTGAGTAAAGGCAAACGTCTGAACCAGAGCTGGATAAGGTAGCTTGAGTACATGCAAGGCTGGCAGAAGTTACACTCCCAATCAGCCCTAACTGTGCACACCCAAGTATGGGTTTTAGGGTTTAGGGTTTAGGTTGGTTTTGTTTTGGAACCCAACATGCCACACACATACACTTCGTCCAATTTGGAGCTCGACATGTCACACATACACACACGCACATACACAACACACACAAACTGTGTTGCCTTGAGGTGATGTGCACATGCATAAGAAACAGGCAGGACCTGGTCCTTGCTGCTCCTCTCCTCTCCTTCTTCAAGGCACGTAATCCATTTTCTCACGTAGATTCAACCAGCAAAGGAGATGGTAGCTATATTATTTGTTAGATCTCACGTGCAAATGGCCTATGTCAACGATTCTGGCCACCTGCAAATAACGCAGGTGGTAAAGGAGGTGTGCATTTCATGCTCCCCCTCGACGACGACCGCCCTCATAACATCACTTATTGCATGCAAGGATCGCCTCCAAGCTGCACAGAGGTAGTGAAAATAAAACACGGGAGGAGGCCTATGGATATGCAATGATAGTGCAGGATTTAACTGCTGTTCACAGTGTGAAGGTCGATACTGTATTATAGAAATATTGATTGCGCGCGTTTCTGAAAGGAGTGGTTTGACAGCGAGGTCATTCTAATCGTACACGTACAGTGTATGCCATGTTCATTTGTAGGACGTCTAGTCAAGTGCCCATGAGCCCATTCGTGCTTTTAATTTTGAGGTTTGTTGCGTATGCCACGATTGCATCGTGTAGGTCCTGAATGATGTTTGGTGCATCTTTGTCCAAATACGTGCGTTTTGTGAATTCTTTGCCGGGCAGTACTAGCGTTTATTGAACAAGCGACTCAATTAATGAATATTCACGTCTTTTCACGGTCTCTGAATTATTCACATGTCTTTACACGATCTTTAATTTTTTACACAATCTTTGAATTATCCACATGTCTTTACACGATCTTTGACAAAAATTGCCAAACACCTCTCATTTGAAACTTCTGCTTCCATGCTTGTCGTAACAATTGTGCGAGATGCTTTGTGTGAGCAGCGTTTGTCTTTTGTATGCTGTTTGTATCGCCATCGCTTTTTGTTCTTGGGCTGTTCGTCGATTATTCTGCTATATGTGGTTTAAGCTCGATCAGTAGCTCTACTGCGTGGCCTTTTGGGTGCAGAAATATTTATTTCGGATTGGGTAAAATGCGATTATTGAAAGATGTAGACAATCATATCAGGGTGATAAGTGTAAACAATTTTGGCATGATTTGGAAAGTATGTTGTTTTGTGTCCTGCACCACCCAATGGATGCAGAGACACGCAACATCCCACCTGGAGAACAAAAGAGGAAAGGCTTTCGGTGGAGATCAGGTGGCTGGGAGGCAGAAGCCTGCACACCACCAGGAGTATTGCTCAGATATTTGTGGGGGTTGTGTTCAATGTCTCGCCTCATCTGTATGATGTTTGTGTTTTTGTTGCGGATCTGATTGCATGTAGGCTTAGTCATCTCATGAGTGCTGTGGCATGTAGACCAGGAACGCCGAGGATGTTAGAAAGCCTTAGTTGGATGTGGAGTGGGTTCCTTGTGTGGCTGCTGGAAATAGTGCCTGTTGCTCCTAGCAGGATGGTTTGAAGAGTTTTGCGGTGTTCGAGTTAGCGAGTCAGTAGCAGCCTATGTTGTTCTCGTGCCTTCTCTGCTTATTGGGTAAGGGGGGTGTCTGCACAATCCTTAATTTCGATTAGATGTATTCTGCGTTTATTTAGTTGTATGTATATCTTTTGGTATCATAGGGGGTATGGATTGGCTTGGTCATTTCTAGGTTATGGGCTAGGTTATGAACTGCCATGCGTACCAGACTTTCATAAAGGACGGCACTGCCAATGAAGCCACTAGCCATGTTCACCTAACACCATCCAATGTTTCCTTTAAGACCAAAGGTATCATTATGAAATACAGAACAGGCACCCTATATAATAAAAAACATGCGGTATTGTTCAAACTCTCAACAAGTCAAACTTGTCCACAAGTAGACAGTGCCCTGCACATCCTTTCTGGGTGCCAACTCACGCAAATAAGGAATATGATCACCGAAAGACACAACTTAGCATGCCGCGTTATCTTTAAGGCTATCAGCAAAACAGGCTCCTTAAGATCATGCGTTGTCCCCATAGAAATAGGCAGCAACGAACGGATGACCATACAAAATCTCCAGATTCCTGAAACAGCTGAAAGCAGAATTGTTCCCAAATGGCTCTTCCCACCCCGCTTCCTAGATAAAGACAGATTTACCTCCAGCCGCCCAGATTTTGTGCTGGTTACTCCCATCGCTGCAAAAACACAAAAATAACAAACTATTGTGGGGGGTGGGTTCTTCGGAGTGGCAGGGGATCAATTGATTGGGAGCACCCAAGCAGCACCGCCAGCCACCAGATCCCAGACAGCACCAACCTAAAGACCTCAGCAAACCTCGGCGTGACATCCACCTCGTCGAGATCAAGTACTGTGAGGACACCAGACATCAGAGCCAGCTGAACGCCGCAAAGGAACAGCACAAAGACCTTTGCTTGCAACATTCTCCAAGGAGCCTCCGTTACTCTCCACATCATCCTTTTGGGTGTGGGCGGCACCATCTACAACACTCACACTCTGAAGCCTTTCGAGGAACCGGGTCTTGATTCTCAAAGAGTCAAGAAGCTTGCCTCCAAGCTCCATGTGCACCCTGTGAACTTTGCTGCTAAACTTGTCCATACCAGACGTGCCCTTTCCAGTACTGTTATCACTCTCATCAGGAGCCGGTTTCAGGCCAAGCCTGCAACCCTCCTGATCCCCATTGATTTTTCCTTTCCTTTTCGCGGTGGAGGAGCTTTACGGCACTCGGTACCAAAGTGGCTCCTTTTCCTCAATTAATGTGGGGAGTGGTTTTCACTGCCTGCGTAGTTTTTTCTTTTTCTTTTTTCAGTGCAAAAAAAGCACATATTTGCACTTTTCCCCAGTTGACTACCTCTGGTATAATCCTTGTTGTTGCACGACTGCTTACATCTGTAGCACATGTGCTAGCAGGCAGGCACCCTGTCCACCTTGTTGGATCGGTTTCAGAACCTTCGTCCAGCAACTACTCAGTGGGATGGCTGCAGCCTGACAGCATGTGGTAAGTGCTGTCAAAATGCTGTTTTTGGGTCGTGCGGGCTTCGTGTTTGCTGGGCTTCTTTTGGGGCGTGACTGGTCGTTGGGCCAGTATAGCTCCAGTTGCGCTCGGCTTGCTTAACTCTTGCCGTTGTTCAGAGGAAACGACGCAAAAACACAGCAGCCAATGTGATGCTTTGTGCCCCGGCACACAACCCCCCTGATCCTCATACATTTGATATTTAGGTTGGGAACATTGGGAAGAAGACTGCTTTACAAGAAGATTTTAGAGGCAGTCAATAGAAGTTTGACAAACATGCGTTTCTGGTCAAAATAATGTAATTGAATATATGATCGCAACGAAATTGGCATAATAATATAAAATTGGTCAGATTTACTTGTACGACAAGCTCTTTCACACGCCCTAGCTGCAACGCACTCTTGATCATGGCAGCAAGAAACAGAAACAGGAGGTCAAATGTTGCTCATGATGCGCGTCCACTCCGAGAAAATCACGAAGCGCTCAGTGAAGCTTTGATGAAGTAATCATGACAATAAAATAATGTAGTTTCTTGAGCACACAAACTTGCACACACACACATACACACATGCACGCACGCACAAACAAACACTCATGCAGATACACGCACACAACAGATAGTCCGCGCACAGGGACACGAGGAAAAACAGGGTCCAACAAAGGCGAGCCCTCGAAATCACGTGTGTGTCCTAGAGGTTGGGTTCATCTTTGTCCCTCTGCTACGCGGGCTCTCATAACAAAACGCAAAACGCAGCAAGCTGCGTGCCTTTTGTCAGCGGGCGTCAGGCAGGGTGCAGCTTGGTGGAGGCCTTGCAGAACTTCTGCAGCAGCAAATATGAAAGGAGGTGTGAACAGGGGTGAGAGGCGTCATGAGTGCCCCTGCAAGTTATCATAGACACAGCTTTTCCTGTTCCGCAATTTGACACGTACAAATTAACACGCTGTCAGATCAAATCACCGTCACTGCAAAGTAAACGACTGCTCATCACACAATTTGTCGCTGCCACTGATTGGGCGTGACGACACACGCCCCCCCCTCACACACTTCAACCCCCACCCCACACACTTTAACCCCACACACTTCAACCCCCACCCCCTTACACACACACCACACACAGACACATATTCCTTCCACCCTCACAAACTCTTCCCGGGTGCTTCAGTTCACCCCACCTGCCAGTTCATGTAATTCATGCCCCCCATGCCGGCCACTGCCAGCGCGTAGTAGCTGGGGTGATGGAACGCAGCGGGAGAGGACGCAACCAAAGCAGTAACAGCTGCGTACGTGTGTGTGTGTGTGTCTTCATGTGTGTATGTGTGTGTGTGTGTGTGTGTGTGTGTATGTAAACTGTAAATGTGCACGGCATTTTTTGTTACATAGTGCATGACCAAACATTGGCGTCTCTGCTGAAGGTACTGTGTGTGTTTGCGTGTGTGCTTGCGTGTGTGTATGCGTGTGTGTATATGTGCTGGATACCCGTCTTCTATCCCTTCCCTCCCCCAAGTCCATAATATACACTATACGCAATTAATCGCGCGCAAGTGCTAGTGCAAACTGATTAAAGTGTATGACCCTCCTGTAGTACAGGGTCAGTCCCTAACACAGTACTTGCTGCCTTTGCAGAACCTTTTTTATGGTCGATCTGAACAATGGAAACAATCTGAACAATCCGTACGCGGATCTGTGGACCAAGAAAGATGGGGCGCTCACACTTCATACTCAGGACCAGCCAGAGTTGCTGTACACCGCACATTCAGTTACTACCCTCTGCTCAAAACACTGCATATTCAGATATCACCCTCTGCTCCACACACCGCACAACCACTGTAGGGTCGAATAGCAATCGCACCTAATGTACACAGGAACGTTCTCTTTCTATGTACTATTTTTCTTTTTCATACATTTGTCTCACGTTTCTCATGCACGTTTCCCCTTTGGTTTGGCTAGGTGTGGCTTCAGGCGTTTTCCAAGCTTCCGCTCAGATGCCCCCTCTGAGGCATATGTAGCGATGTAACCTTGCCTTATTTAATGTACACCGCACATTCAGTTACTACCCTCTGCTCAAAACACTGCACGTCCACCGTACGGTCAAACATAATCACACCTAAGTGGGGAATGGCACGGAACAGCAGCAGAGAGGCCAGCTCCAGGCGCCGCAGTAATTTGCGTGTGGGAGAGCCTGGGTGCACCCCTGTATGTACGTTGGGTGGGATGCGATGCGTGAGCAAAGCAGTGTGGACATCTACAGTGTAGACATCTACAGTGTGGACATGTATAGTGTGGACATTTCCAGGTGTGGACATGTACAGTGTGGACATGTACAGTGTGGACATTTACAGTGTGGACCTATACAGTGTGGAGATGTACAGTGTGGACATTTCCAGGTGTGGACATTTCCAGTGTGGACACAAACAGTGTGGACATCTACAGTGTGGACATTTCCAGTGTGGACATTTCCAGGTGTGGACATGTACAGTGTGGACATTTCCAGGTGTGGACATGTACAGTGTGGACATTTCCAGGTGTGGACATGTACAGGTGTGTGTTTGCATGCTCGGGTTTGAGAGGAAGAGCCTGGGTGCCTACGTTGGACAGTGTTATAGTTGGGGTGTGATGTAAGAGCAGCGTGTGTGTGTTTGTACGTTTTCACATGATCATATAACTGTGCGTGAGGAGGAAAGCCTGGGCACACACGTCTGACAGTGCATTAGGTGGTGGTGTAAGAGTGGAGGTTGGCTGAGATTTACCATGTATAATAGCTAGCCTTGCCTAGGGGAACGAATATCCAGAGTTATTAGCTTCCGTTGGAACCCCAGGTATGCAAAAAAAAATTTAGGCAGCCACACAGTGGATACATGTGTGTGTGCTTGTGTGTGTGCATATGTGTCACACACACCATCCACTTCAATCAAAAAGTGGGCATGTGTGTGTGCGTGTGTGTGTGTGTGTGTGCGTGTGTGTGTGTGTATGTGTGTGTGCGTGTGTGTGTGTGCGTGCCACACAGCACACCAAAAGCTAGGCCCAGGGCAACTTGTTGGCGCAGGCGTTGTGGTTGCCTCTTATAATAAGTAATAAGTAATAAGGCGGTCAATCCACAGCTTTGCACTTGCAGGTCCTGAAACTTGCTGGCTAGAAACCAACATCAGGTGTCCAGTGGCTATGTTGAAGCGCAAGCGCGGACTGCCTTCAACTAGGGAGCAAAAAACCCACTTACAGGATACCCACCTGACAGGTTTTGGAGTTTACTTGCCAAAAAGAAAACGGAGTACACTTCTGAGCACAGCATGACGGACAGGAAAGGAACGACGGAGAGGCCCTCGTACACAGCAACCCCAAACAGCAATAGCAGCACAGCGTACTGCAGGACAGCCTGCAGGTCGAAAGTGTGTGTGTGTGTGTGTGCAAATATGTGAGTGCCCGTGTGCGTGTGTATGTGTGTGCATGTATGTGTGTGCCTGTGTGCCTGTATATGTGTGTGTTTGTGTGTTTGTGTATGTGTGTGAGTGTGCGTGTTTGTGTGTGTGTGTGTTGCCTACATGCCCTTGCACATTCATGAGGGTATGCGCGTCTGTCCGCATCTTGCCACAAGATTAAAGGGTGTGCATTTGTGTGAATAAGTGTCTGCCTGTGCACGTGTGCTAGGGCAAGCAGAGGTGATTCTTGCCCACAAACAGGTTCAAGTTGTGTGTGCCTTTTTGTCATCAAATAGGTACGAGTTACGTGCATGCGTGCACGTGTGTGCATACGCATTTTACCGTGCTTTGTGCTACCCACGCACATCCAGGAGTTTAGGTTAGGATTTAGCGATGGCTCCTCTGGACGAACGAAACCGGATGCGAATGGTGTTCAGTAGAGGCGTGCTTTGTGCTGCTCATGCACGTCCAGGAAGCTATTGATGCAAATATGGTGTTCAACAGAGGCGTGCTTTGTGCTGCCCATGCACGTCCAGGAAGCTATTGATGCTCCCACTTGTAAGTAATGTATTCATGTGCGACTAGCCAGTGGCTCGCCTGTGGTGTCCGTGCGCAGCCTACCACTTACCTTCATGTTTGGTACAAACAGCCTCTGCCAAACAGTGAACACCCGCCCGTAAGTGTTGCCTGTGAATAGCCTACCATTCACCCTTATGTTCCGTACAAATGGCCTCCTATAAACCCTAACCCTATCTGTAATTTGATGGGTGAAGACCCATTCACGGTGTCTGTGCAGTCTGTGATGTTCTGTGTGAATACCGACCCATCCACCTGAAGTGTCTGTGTGAACATTGAACATCGACCCACCCACCTGAAGCGTCTGTGTGAACATCGACCCACCCACCTGACGCGTCTGTGTGAACAGCCGATAGCGCATGCACAGCCACAGGTAGAAGGCGAAAAAGCCTGCACAGTCGCAACAACAGGTCACGGTGTATGAGAGAGGGGTATGAGCTGGTCATTTGAACACACACACACGCATGCACACACACATACACGCACACACAGGCACGCACAAACGCACACACACACACATACACACAACACAGAGGAAGCCACAGGCGCAAGGCCAACAGGCCTGCACAGTCTCCATGACATGCTGCTGACCAGAACGAGCATCACGGAACTCAGCTGAAGGCGTTGGACAAACAAATTCAGGATACAAGTCATGACATGCTGCGGAACGGAACCAGCATAGCTCATATTGGACGCAACCTCGTCCGGTGGTGAACGAGCACCACAGAGTTGAGCTGAAGGCGTTGAACAAACACTATAAGGATATGACATGCTGTGGAACAGAACGAGCACCACAGGGTTCAGCTGAGGGCGTTGTACGGACAATATAAGTCAAAGAGCTGAGGGCTTGCACAGCCATAAATAACAATATAAGTCAAAGAGCCGAGGGCTTGCACAGCCATAAATAACAGGCCAGAGTGAGGACAGGTGGGGCCGCCGGTGGAAAGAGACGAGAAGGCCGCACGTGGACAGTGGTGATGCCATTTAGGTATTATCAGTGTTGTGCACCTGACGCTTGACGGCGTCAATGGTAAATGACGCTGACGGCGTAATTTATGTCAAATTGACGGTGAAATTAGTAAATTACGCCGTCAATCGTCAGAGTTTAGTGACGGTAAACGCCGTTCTTTATGATCGTTAGTTACGGTGCCATTTTTGAATGACGCCGTATGAGCACAACACTGATTGTTATGCACAGGGACATTGGAAGAGTCGGAGGCTATTGGACGAAACGTAACAAAATGGTAAGATACACTCCCAGTCAGCCAGCCAGCTAGCCATCCACTTACCCACCCCCACCCCCACTCACTTAACCACAGTCACACCCACCCATCCACCCACCCATACACCCACGCACCAAAGAGGCATGATAAATGCCTGAAAGGCCTCAGTGCGGATTGGAGAAGTAACAGGGATCGAGGCAACCAAATGTTTTTGACGAAAGAAAAGAGGCGAAGAATCTCTGCTGTATGAAACAGAAGCAATCACAGCAGAGCACAGGTTTGCCTGGAACACATCATTTGAACTTGAAATTTGACGATCGATGGCCTTCTATGTTACAGCACAAGTCAGCTCCTGCGCAGCAGCTCCAAGTGCAGCTGCCAGACAAACACACACAGACAAATACACACACACACAAACACACGCACAGACAGTCACACTCAAACACACACTCACATACATACAAACACTTTAACACACCTGACGAGGCAGCTACTATCAACGATGCGTGGTGCACGTCTGTTGGCTGGTCGAGCAGGGACAGTGCAGAGGGTGTGCGCAGCAAATACAGAGCGCTAGCGCCGCAAGCGGTGGCGGAGAAAACTAAGTGCACCACATCAGCACACCACCAGGCCTGGGACTGTGGGGAAAGCCGCCTGTGATGTGTGTGTGTGTGTGTTTGTGCGTGTTTGTGTGTATGTGTTGTTGTGTGTATGTGTGTGGATTGTGTGTGTGTATGCGAGTATATAATGCGTGTGTGTATATAACACATTTGTGTGTATGTGTTGTTTTGTGAGTATGTGGATTGTGTGTGTATGTGTGTTGTTGTGTGTGTGTGTATGTGTGTGGATTGTATGTGTGTGGATTGTGTGTATATGTGTACGTGCGTGTTAACATGCGTGTTTGTGCGTGCGTGTGTGCGTGCATGTGTGTGTGAAAGTGCGCACGTGCTTGTGTGCTTGTGTGTGTGTCGTGTGTATGTGTGCGTATTTGTGTGCACATGTGTAGATGTTGGTTGTGCATGCAAGGCTCGGATTAGTCTTGGCTGTTGCGACCCACAGATTGTTGTGAGAAGAAAAGGTTTGCCTGTTGCTTATTGCTATATAGAGGAATCCCTGCTGTGACACTCAGTTGCAGCACCGTTGGTGTTGGAGGAGGGGTATGCTCCAGTTACAGGGCACGTACGGTGCTCATGCGAGCTTAACAGCTAGACACATTTGGAATGGCAGTGAGCTGTCGATGACCAAGCTGGTGCAGCAGCTTGCCCCGTTTTTTCCGACCAAGTGATGAGGCACTTACAGACATGCAGGCAATTTCAGACATGCAGGCACTTTCCGACATGCAAGCACATGCAGACCTGCAGGCACTTACAGACGCACACACACACATTCACGTAATGCTCGTTTGCATGACACATGCCGCGGGCGACAGATGGTGCGTGCGACAGATGCTGCTTGCGACAAGGGTGCTAATTGCACAAATGTGCACGTTACCACGACAAGCAGAATGCTGAAGGCACTGGGAGATACGCACATATATACGGAGGCAGATGGTCTGCGTACATATGCACAGAGACAGATGGTCCGCGTACATATGCACAGAGACAGGCGGTCTGCGCACATATATATGGAGACAGATGGTCTGCGTACATATGCACAGAGACAGGCGGTCTGCGCACATATATATGGATGCAGATGGTCTGCGTACATATGCACATAGACAGATGGTCTGCGCACATTTATACGGAGGCAGATGGATTGTGTACATATGCACAGAGACAGATGGTCTGCGTACATATGCACAGAGACAGATGGTCTGCGCACATATGCACAGAGACAGATGGTCTGCGTACATACGCACAGAGACAGATGGTCTGCGCACATATATACGGAGGCAACCTCCTGAGGCACACGCACATGCACTCACACACACATTCATACACGCACACATTCACCTACACACCTAAGAACACAAACACGCACACACACGGGCATACACACAGTCAAAGAAGCAAGAGCGTATTTAAGGCGGTTGTAATCCAACACACACACATACACACACACCTGTCCAACACACACACACACATACACACACACACACCTGTAAGATGCAAGTGTCGTTTGCGACACCGTGTGGACGGCGTGGATGGCCACAGCACAGACGCAGGACACACACGGGAGGAGCCACATATACGCGTGGCCCTTGACAAGCATGCCTGCGAGGAAGAAGTAGAGCGCTAGGAGTGCCTGCATGCGTGTGGGTGTGGGTGTATATGTATGTGTGTGTACGTGTACGTGCAGGTGTATGTGTATGTGCGTATGTGCAGACCCTTGATGAGTTGTGTGCCTATGTGAACAAATTGTCTTGTGGGCGGTCACATCAGGATCGAGATCTGGACAAACAGCAACTGGACGAACAGTAAGGCATGGAAGCAAACAGTTCTGGTGCCGGTATTTGTGTGGGCTACCCTCAAAACTCGGAGTCGCAGGCCCTTCCACAAAAGTGCACACCTGTGTGATGGGGTCTGGGGAGATCTCTTTGGACAGTAGGTCCTGCACAGTGGCCTCCGCGGCACCCGAGGAAGCAGAAACCTGGTGAATCTGTGTGTGTGTTGCGTGTGTGCGCGTGTGTGTATGTGCGTGTGTGTGCGTGTGTGTGTGTGTTGTGTGCATATGTGTGTGTGTGTATGCGTGCGTTTGTGTATGGGCATGCTTGTGTGCGTGTGTGTTTGAATGTGTGTGTACGCGTATATTTGTGTATGGGCATGCTCTTGTGTGTGTGTAGGTGTACGCATACATTTGTGTATGGGCATGCGTGTGTGTACATGTGTGTTAAGTGCGTGTATGACGTGTGTTTACACAAGCTTGCTTGCATGCATCCCTGGCACACTTGACGCCGCAAAATGATTGTCCTGCCACCTGGAGAGGTCACTAGCTCACCCAGCTGACTGCTCTTTCTGTCCAGTCCCTTCTGTCTAAGTACTTAGACCAACCCAGCTGACTGCTGCTTCTGTCCAGCCGATTGTCCCTTCAGTCTAGTACTTAGACTCAGGGTCACAGGAGTTATCGATCAAGTACACAGAATCACACAGAGTCACACAGTGTCACACAACTTCACACACAGTGTCACACAGTGTCACACAGTGTCACACAACTTCACACACAGTGTCACACAGTGTCACACATTATCACACAGTGTCACACAGCTTCACACACAGTGTCACACAGAGTCACACAGTGTCACACACAGTGTCACACAGAGTCACACAGTGTCACACAGTGTCACACAGCTTCACACACAGTGTCACACACAGTGTCACATGATGTCACACAGCTTCACACACAGTGTCACACAGTGTCACACAGTGTCACACAGTGTCATACATTGTCACACAGAGTCACACACAGTGTCACACAGTGTCACACAGAGTCACACACAGTGTCACACAGCTTCACACACAGAGTCACACATAGTGTCACACAGTGTCACAAAGTGTCACACAGGGTCACAGGAGTTATCAACCAACCCAGCTTCACATGCCATGCACAACATTCTGTGCACTGAGCTCCCACGCTCGCCTCTGCCAGCTGCACAAACCAACCCTCCCTCCTGCCTACCTAGACTAGAACACACACGCTAGTAGGCATCTTAACAGCACTCACGTCTACAGCGGACTGGCGACCTGATTTGCTCGCGCTGGTGTGTGGCGCAGCAGTCGCAGTGGCAGTCACAGAAGGGGTGGGGGCTGTGTCCAGGTTGGCTGAGGGGTCCACGTGGGCAGCGTCTTTAACCCACGTGAGGTGGAAATTGTGGATATAGCGCGCGTCAAAGCTGGCCTCACAGTACACAAAGTAGAACCTGTGTGTGGCACATGTGTGTGTGTATCTTTGTGCTTGTGTGTGTGTGCTGTACATGTGTGTGTGTGTGCACAAGTGTGTGTGTTGAGCAAGAGAGAGAG
>Ga0307945_1000271_pt1 | contig 33644 bp, 39 predicted proteins | sample OrgLakmetagen228_FD_201818 | JGI IMG/M metagenome (GOLD analysis project Ga0307945, IMG submission 201818) | Saline water microbial communities from Organic Lake, Antarctica - #228 | ecosystem: Environmental > Aquatic > Non-marine Saline and Alkaline > Saline | place: Antarctica: Organic Lake...
ACACAGACACACACACTCACACACACACACACACACACACACACACACACACACACACACACACACACACACACTCCCACTCACACACACACACACACACACACACACACACATACACACACATACACACACATGCCAACTTACAAACACACACATATGAATACACACAACAAACATACAAACAGATACACACATATACAAACACATATACAAACACATATACAAACACACACAGGTCTTGCAACTCCCGATTGTTAAGAACCGCCTCAAAAACATGCTGCAAGCGGCAGTCCGGAAGATTGCTCTCATTGGAGCCCCTGTGATTCCCTCCAGCGATGACAGCCTTGAGCACTTCCTCATGGCGGCAGGCAAATTCTTTGGCAAGGACCCTACAAAGTGGGAGGAGATGGGTGAGTAGCCAGTGTGTATTTGCAGTAGCCGCGTCTGTAATTGTGTGTATGTGCTTGAAAGTCAGTGCACGTGTGTTCGTGCGTGTGTTTGCACTTTGCTATGTTACATCAGTCTGCACATGCGTGTACGTAAATTTGTCCGATGCAGCAAGACGTACGTACGTTCAGAAGTATTGGCATGAAGTGTAAAATTTCATACTTTTATTTTCTTACAGGAAGTCCAGCAACAAAAGTCACAGAAGAAGACGGCAAGAGATACATTGAATCAACTGGCCAGTTTGCGGGCACTGAGTTGCACCTTTTCACAGAGGTGAGCAAAAAGCACATCAGGAGCCTTCCTTGCCCTAACAAGTTAGTTTTGACAGGATGCAACCTTGATAAATGCTTCGTGAAATGTTTGCAACTCAGGAGCCACACCATGACAGCCGGCTTCCAGTCCGTGAGGATCGACCAGACCTGAACTTTAATGTGAAGCAGGCGCAGATATGCACTGATGAGGAGTGGAGGATGGTAAGTGTCTAAACCTGAATCTTGAAGAGCAAAATAAGACTGCCCTGCTGGCGTGCGAGCAGAGATGAAATGGAGCAAAAAAGGTGAAACAAGCTTCAATCCCCCCCCCCCCCCACACACACACTCTAGGGTGTGGAAAACGTGGAGGGTGGGACCAGTGCTACACGCCCATCGCATCTATTAAACCCCACAACGGGACGCAAGCTGCAATTCAACCAAGCAAGCAAAGCACGCACGCAGTGCGAATGGGCCACTACCGACGCCCTGTGTGTGTGTCCCTGATACCCACAAACACGACCTAGGGAGAAGGGAGCAACTGATTGGGACAGCCCAACAAGGCTGCCTGCAAGTCTGTGATGCTTGGAGTTCTTGGAACACCAACCTGCTCACACGCATCAAAGTGCAACAATTTGATGCCTGCAATAAATTTCTAAGATTTAAATTTGTCCAGGTGGACTAGCAGCGCGAGCAAAAAAAAGTTCTCACAGCACTGGGTTGCAAACACACCCGAAAACACAAAACACACACATAACACAGATACGCACACACACGCACACGCGCACGTACCCATTTGCACATACACACACGCTCATATAGGGCAAACAGCACACATACAAAAACCCAGTGCATACACGCACGTAAGAAACCGTATGACGTATGACGCATACATACAATTGTTGCATATGCTTTTACACTTGCAAAATCATTCATGATTACGTGAGCAATCTTCTGTCTGATGCAGGTCATGGACGACCAGCCTTGGACATCGAGCAAGCGTCGACAACATGCTGCTACGTATCTGTTGGCAAAAGTGGAAGCAGACGATGTAGATCTGGCAGTAGAAGGGTGCCATGGCTTTTGGGAGCTTTCCATAAACAAGGATCACCACATGGATATCCACATAGACAGGTGGGTACGGATGCCCTGAGGCTAGAGCGTAGTAATTACTGTGGCCCATCTCACTGTAAAAAAATTGATTTCCTTTGGCAAGAGATCTGGAGGTATGCCCAGAAATTTACCCAAAAAGCACCAAGTACCGTACGTACATGTACTCACCACCCCCCCCGTAAAAATTTTCATTTTAGGTTAAAAACCACCCCTGGAATTATTCATTATACAGTACCATTCAGCAACCACCCCTCTCAAGGGGCTTTTGGAGCCCTAGGGGTTTGTGTGTGGCCACCTTAACCTTCCACAATCTCAAGGAGGAAATGGAAGCCACTGCCACTCTTGTTTTTGTTGCTGTCACTGCTGCTGCTGCTGCTGCTGCTGCTACTGCGTGTGCGTGTGTGCACCGTGCGTGTGTGTGCCTGTGCATGTGTGTCTGTGCGTGTGTGCGCCTGTGCGTGTGTGTGCGCCTATGTGTGTGTGTGTGTGTGTGTGTGTGTGTGTGTGTGTGCGTGCGCACGTGTGCGCCTGTGCATGTCTGCTGCATTGCTGCTGCATGAGCATGCTTGCGTTTTGTCAACTTCATTTGTTGCAGAACCACAGAATGCAGTGCCAACAGTACAATCCCGTGGAGGCAAACCAAGGTTTGTGAGTTCTGCATGGCTGCGAGTCCTTGTTTTTGCGCTCCTTTGCCTCTTGCTCAGCTCGGTCCGCTCTTGCCTGCTGCAGGCGGGCGGGGTCTGGGGGGCAAAGGGTAGACGGAGCAGGGGGGGCCATCCTCTCCGCTCGTCACTTCGAACAAATAATTTTTGCTATTGCCCCCCTAAAAACCTGAACCCCTCCCCTGTAATTAAATACATATTTTAAAACTGTTTCACAAGTAAATATGTCACCGCCCCCTCCAAAAATCAATAATTAGGGGCAGTGATATACTTTATGTCCGGTAGCTACAAAGCTTAAAGAAATGGTGGAAAGCAGGGATGTGGTCTGCAGTGTGAGTTCCAAATGTGCCTTTGGATGTTTACACTAGCACGTTACCCCCCATTTCTGGATCTTTCCACTACTTCAAACTCGCTACTGGGCCTTTTTCAGTAATTATTTCCTTGAAATTCTGACATTCAATGAAGAACCATTTACGCGTGACCTGATCTATTCCCAGCACTTTATCCCGCCTTAACTGTTAACCCAATACTACTGATACATGTAAAAAGAGCTTACTCTTGTAATGTTCTACGTATGGCAGCGCATCTTCACTCCAGAGATGAACCCAATCCTCCATTAAGAGCTATGAAGCGCGCCTGAAACATCTTTAAATACCAGCATATAAAACAAAGTCAAATTACGCGCCTGTAAATGGCACCGCTTTGCATTACCCCTCTGGATGCTAGGCAGCACCTCGCAACAAATCTGCAGTTTCTCCCTTCCCCCCCACCCCCCCCTCCTCTCTCTCTCTCTCTCTCTCTCTTTTCTCCTGCCTCACCGATCGCTTACTTCAAAGAGTGGCTTCCACTGGATATCCGTGCTGCGTCCACCCTTGCAAAGAAAGGGTTTTAAAGGCTGTAACTTGAGAGACTATTGCTACACAATTTGAAATGGTAGTCCATTAGATATTGCAGTCTTATAGACTATCGCTACACGATTTGAAAAGATAGTAAATGTGGAAAAGTAATTGTTAAGCGATCACCTACAGAATGCAGCACGTTTGTGTGTCTCTCTCCACAATGATCTTGGGCGGTGTGGATTTGCTGCCAACATACCTTGTTTTTGTTCCTCGCACTTTTCACAGCATGAAATTTCACCGCAAACACTATCATCATCTATTTGCTTGTAGAGTGGTGCCGACAGCCTCACCCAAGACAAGCTAGGAGTGTTCAACCTCAGCATACGCGGCCATGCAGCATGCCACAAGCTCATGTCATCTTTTGGGGTGCCTCTGCTTGTCTTAGGGGGTGGTGGCTACAAGGTAAATGAGAGTCAAGCGCAAAATTTGGCACAAGCGCGCTAGTTTTTGGTGGAGTTTTGGTGAGGCCTCTTCTTGTGCTGAGGGGTGGTGGCTACAAGGTGAATGAGAGTCAAGTGCAAAATTTGCCACAAGCGTGTTAATTTTTGGTGGAGTTTTGGTGAGGCCTCTTCCTGTGCTAAGGGGTGGTAGCTTCAAGATCATGAGATCCAAGTGCAAATTTTGGCATAAGCGCGTTAGTTTTTGGTGGAGTTTTGGTGAGGCCTCTCCCTGTGCTGAGGTGTGGTGGCTACAAGATCATGAGATCCAAGTGCAAAATTTGGCACAAGCGTGTTTGTTTTTGGTGAAGTTTTGGTGATACCTCTGCTTGTGCTCAGGGGTGGTGGCTACAAGATCATGAGAGTCAAGTGCAAAGTTTGCCACAAGCGCGTTAGTTTTTGGTGCAGTTTTGGTGAGGCCTCTGCTTGTGCTCAGGGGCTGCAGTGTAGGTTGCAGCAGGTAAGCAGAAGTGATTTTGAATTATAAGGGACAAAAAGCACCTACACACAAACACACACACGCCTATTACGCTGTGCCAGACACTGTGACAGCATATGCTACTCTAATCAAGCGTTACAAATACTGGGGCACTTACACACAAACACACACACACACGCCTGTTACGCTGTGCCAGACACTGTGACAGCATATGCTACTCTAGTTAAGTGTTACAAGGACTGGGGCACCTACACACAAACACACACACACACATACACACCTGTTACGCTGTGCCAAACACTGTGACAGCATATGCTACTCTAATTAAGCGTTACAAGGACTGGGGCACCTACACACAAACACACACACACATAAGCTACACACCTACACACAAACACACACACACACACACACACACACACACGTAACCTATGAACAGGCGTTGCGATGTGCAACACACTGTTACCGCATATGTAGGGTTGGCCAGAACCATATATATACGGTGTACATATGGTATTTTTGGCTTGGGAAATCACCATATATACGGTGTATATATACGTATATATACGGTTCTGGCCAACCCTAAGCATATGCTACTTTAAAAACACAGAAAGGAAATCTGGCACAATGCTGGACCTGAGAGACGGGTTTGCTTTTTACACACATACCTGAATGCTGTGTCCGACACCATCTCAAGTTTACTACTCGATGGAATCATAGTTAATTTCGTTTAGTTTAATTTGGATTACAAAGGCCTCCAGCCTGGCATGGCTGCTCAACCTGCAGGTCCCAACAAATAAATTAATCAATGGAGTCATAGGAAAAGGATATATTAGCATAGTACTACCCATGGGAGTTTGTCCCCTCGTAAATGTAGGGCACCCTCATTTTTGACGCGGTGTCATACACTTTTCCAGCACGCTACTCGGTTTGGCTTGCAGGTCAAGAACGTGGCTCGGTGCTGGACGTACGAGACGGGCGTGCTACTAGGCAAGGAGCGGGGCATACAGGACGCCATCCCCCCGAACGAGTACTATGAATACTTTGGGCCGGACTATCGTCTGAATGTAAGTTGGGTCGGGGTTTTTGATCAGATAGTCCTTGGTGCTGGCTGTCATCCAGATTAGGTATCTGAGCTGTCAGATAGTCCTTGATGCTGGCTGTCTTACAGATTAGGTATCTGAGCCGTATAACGTACTAGGTATCTGAGCTGTAGCCAGATAGCTGTCATATCGCTGTCATACAGATTAGGTATCTGAGCCGTATAACGTACTGCGCATCTGAGCTGTTGTCAGATAGCTGTCATATCGCTGTCATACAGATAGCATACAGAAGAAAAGAAAGCCGATGCTGGTTGCCATATGAGCTGTATAACGTACTGCGTATCTGAGCTGTAGCCAGATAGCTGTCATATCGCTGTCATACAGATTTGTCAGCATACACAAGAAAAGAAAGCCGATGCTGGCTGCCGTATCACTACTGGCAAAGTCTACATTTCTCTCCTCAATGGACTATGACAAATGAATAGGGTTGGCCAGGACTGTATATGTACGCCGTATATGACCGTACATCTGATGAAATCCCTATTAAAAAGATTCCTTGCATACAACATATTGATATGGTTTTGGCCGACCCTACATTTGAGCAGAGCAAATTGTTGGAGCCCGTCCTTGATTGCTCGGTCCCTCTGAAATCATTTGTGTGAGTTCTTCAGACTGCACTGTCAAAGATCCGTCTCAGGGACTGTAAATAAACAGCAGGGCACGTGTGAATAAACAGGAGGGCACGTTTGAAGAAACAGTAGGGCACGTTGAATAAACAGCAGGGCACGTGTGAAGAAATAAACAGCAGGGCACGTGTGAAGAAACAGGAGGGCACGTTTAATAAACAGCAGGGCACGTTTAATAAACAGCAGGGCACGTGTGAATAAATAAACAGGGCACGTTGAATAAACAGCAGGGCACGTTTGAAGGAACAGTAGGGCACGTGTGAATAAATTAACAGCAGGGCACATTGAATAAACAGCAGGGCACATGTAAATACACAGCACGGCACGTATGAATAAACAGCAGGGCACGTTTGAAGAAACAGTAGGGCACGTTAAATAAACAGCAGGGCACATTTGAAAAAATAAACAGCAGGGCACATTGAATAAATAACAGCAAGGGCATGTTGAATTAACAGCAGGGCACGTGTGAATAAACTGCAGGGCACGTTTGAAGAAACAGTAGGGCACGTTTGAATAAACAGCAAGGCACGTTAAATAAACAGCAAGGGCACATGTAATTGAACAGCAAGGGCACGTGTGAATAAACAGCAGGGCCATTGCTTGCGCTCAGACGTTGCAACATCCTTCACACACACACACACACACACATACACATTCACACATACACACACATACATACACACACACACACACACACGCACGCACGCACGCACACACACACGCACACTTATATAAACACACACACAGCTCATTGCTGTGAGAACTTTGAAGTAGACTACTAGTAGCTTAAAATGAGTCTGAAAGGGATGTGATTAGTATATGCCTTGCCATGCTGCAGGCTTCTATATGCATTCCAGGGTCTGACGCGTGAAATGAATGTGAGGAATGCCGCTTTCTTGGTGCGTAGCCCAAATTCCGGAGCCAACGCAAGCAAGCAAGCAGTGATGTATTGCTTAGCTCCTCGTGTCCTGCCATGGCCTTGGGTTTTCTCATTTCTGCTCTGTGTCAGAGGAAATTCATTTACAGCCTTACCAAGGTGGATTTGTTTTGTTAATTTGTGCTTCTCTGCCTGCATTGCTTATTCATTTTTCATTATTCTTCCACAACCTTCACATGTGTTCTATGCTTGGTACTTGTGTAGGGCTGGCCAGAACCATATACATACGGTGTATATACGGTATTTTTGGCAGGGAAATCACCAATTATACAGATGCTGCTATGACCCTTACATGTGCCATATGCTTGCATTTTTAGCAGTACAATGCAATAAACACGTACACATACGCTCCCTGTACGTACATTATACAAGGACCGCAGTATACACATGTAAACATACGCTCCCTGTACGCGCAGATACCCCCTGAGCCTGCTATGGAGAATTGTAATCGTAGAGAGGGCCTGGAGCAATTGCGTAACACCATATTAGAAAACCTGCGGAACGTGCGCCCTGTGGGTGCTGCCATGCACGTCAGGCCACCAGGTGTGTGGGGGGTTGTTTGTGTTTGTGTTTGTGTTATGGCTGTGATTTTGGTAGTGTGTGTGGGAACTAACATGCACTTTAAGGCCACCAACTTTGTTTTCACTTGAGTTGACAGCTAAACATTGTCACTAGGGTTGGCCAGGATTGTATATATGCACCGTATATGACCGTATATTTTGTGATTTCCCTGCCAAAAATACCGTATATACACCGTATATATATGGTTCTGGCCAACCCTTCTTGTCACACAGCTTTGCGCTCTCTCCCAAATCAGATACACAGAAGTGCATGGCTTTAGGAAGCATTGGATCCATGCATGCACACCCTCCGGGAGCGTGCCTTGTTGGTATCTGCCCTGAAAGTATTGTGTTCCGTGATATGGCCAATATCTTAGGGGCCGTAGGATTATATTTTCCAGAAGATGTGAATGTGATTTAGCTCCTGGAAGTGATGTCTACCACCCCTCGATGATCCAGGAAGTGCTATCATCATGCATGGTTGTATTATTTGGCTATGCACACGCATGCACATGTACTTGCAATGCAATGCGCAAGTCTGAAGGTTTGGTAGGGTATAAGCATGAAATAGCATATGATCCACGCATATAAGTGCCCACTTTAATTTTGAGCTCGTACATACACATGTATGTGTGTATAAGTATGTATAGTTGTGCAAGCCAGGACTTGTGGTTGCACTTGTGAGTGGTGCAGACGCACACTAGTTTCACAGAGCTGATCATCAAGGTAGTAGTGCCATATATCTCCTTGCTTACTTGACGGCTTTTGCGCACACTCACAAATGGATGCAGATGCACAAGCTCCAGAGAGTTTGAGGAAAAGGGGCGGCAGCACAAGGAGCTGCACCAGGAGCGGGAGTGAAGGGAAAGAAGGGAATGATGAGGACCTGATAGATGAGGAAGATCAGTAATCAGTTGTGAAAGCAAAGGGCAGGTGGCTGATTTTGAGGCAGCCAACTCAATAAATGTTTCTCTGAAAGCCGTTCTAAACTGTCATGCTAAATCAGTGGCATGGACAAATCGTGTAATTTTCCCTGGGATTTATAGTGTGAGCAAACGTATTACGGTTATTTGGTTGTTTGGCCAGTTTAAATGGCCCTCTTGTAACAAACTCACTTTCTTTTCTCAGACTGCAGGTCTGAGTACTACCATCTCCTCAGGGCGTTGCTTGAGCCGTCGCTTCCTTCTCTCACGTCGAGAGGGAGGAGACGTTAAACACACACCTGGTTTTATGGCTCATACTTGCAATCCATGCTTAAGCTGGTACCATGATTCGTCGTGACAAAACCGTTACTAAACACTCAGACCACCAGTCGGTTGAAAATATCTTCTGCCTTACTACGAGGATCTTCAGGAAAACATGCATAATTGCGCAATTATTGAGGATCTGCACGTGACTTGTAGGTGTCACGACGAATCATGGTACCAGCTTAAGCGTGGATCGCAAGTATGAGCCATAAAACGGCTGTAAAAATAAAACCAGACAGATATGCAAGGTCTCGCTCATAAAGAACTTTTGCATTTTGTTTGCATTCACTAAAAATTTCTGTATATATAAGTACTGCCCTGGAAGGCCGCCCTCTGCTACGCTCCTAGGATTTCCACCATTTGCCTCGTGTCTGCACAACACGCAGCTGCTCCCGTAAGCATGCAGCTAGTTCTACTGCGGTGATAATTGAAGCATGTGACCGTAGCTTGAACAACCAATATCCCTTTTAACACTATTCGCGTCCATTGAACACGTGTCATCGAAGCATTGAGTGGCCCTTACATTACTTAATTTTACAAAAACATTACCACGAATGACGGCAACGGAACGAATTTGTGAAGCAAAAAAGGAAGAATTTTAACTAGTTAACTATAATAGCAGTATACACAAATAATAATCAGTAATGCATTTTGTTACCGGCAGAGTCATACACTATCGGAAGGTCAGTAAAAAGTTGGTGTTCCTGGATGTCAGGACGAATCTTCCTCATGAGCTTGCACGGCATGCAGAGCTTGTAGTTCTTAAGGTGCGTGCGTCTTGAAAGCAAGGCGAGAAAGAAACGCACTGCTTGTTAAGTCATCTCTCAATCCATGCGTTGGCACCTGCACACAGGGTGTGCTTACAGAAGAAGCTGTCCTTGCTGTAAGGGACTCTGTGCGGTTAGTGTGGTTTAGTCTAGAAGAAAAACAGTCAGCTTGATCAGTCTTCGTTTCCTATGCAAGCATGACATGCATTTTTCTCAAATGAGAGACAACTGAACATGGCACATCTCGTATCAGTGATTACTGCACGACAATGCATCTGTAGGCCAATGCACAGTTATTAGTATGCACGTACACTCTACACATGTACTTACACCCTTCAGGCTAGGGGACACTGTTTGTGCCCACGGCAACTTGGACAAGTACGGCAGCACTCTCGTGGTGCACTTGGAACTCGTTGAAAAATGGGCATCAGGCAAGCTGGGACACCAGGTACGTGTGCTGCTGCGGTCAAGGGAGAAATAGCCGCTATAATTAAAGTTTGCATAGTTTTGTGTTACAGTTCCTATAGTTTCAAATCCAACCTCATAGTTTTGGTCCCCTAACCCCCTAATAATTATCCTAATACTAACCCTAACCCTAACCCTAAACCCTTAAACTATGGCCCTAACCCCAAAAACTTTGAGGCTGAATGAAAAACTGTAGCCAAAACTATGAGAACTATAGGTATAGCGGCTATAATAGGGTCAAGGGAAGATGCATATTATCCAGGTATGCACATAAAAACAGGCTCTTAGGAATTAGACATGTATATAGGTGTACTCGCTCGCGCCCACGTAGGGCAACAATTTATTGACAGGCATCAAGCGGCTCTTTTCCTTCTTTCCCTTCTCTTCCTAGCAAACAGCAGATTGACTGGTCATAGAAAGGCCAACCATTTGCCTTCTGCTCAATCCCTGTGTTTCACAGGGATGCTGAATACTCAATTATGTGAATGTGTGTGTGTGTGCCTAGCAACTTGTGCGAATGAGCATCAGTATCCAAACCCAACCTGTAAAAAGTGCTGCTTAAATCTCGTGTGCTGTTGATCATGCTATTGCTTGCAGGTCACACACACACACACACACAGACACACACACACCACACACACGTAGTCAGGGCTCATTCATCCTGATCCTAACACCCTTCCTTTTTCCTTACATTTGTGCAGTTTGTAGCAGACCAAGCAGATCAAATGTGGTGTGCTGCGAGGCCCTCTCGAATGCAGCTGCTGAGGCAGCAGCAGGCGCCGCACCAGCCGCACCAGGACCGACAGCAGCAACCGCTTCTAGAACAGCAGCAACAGAAGCTCCAGCCACATCAAGTGCAGCAATTGCAAGAGGGTCTGTCGCATCAGCGCGAGCAAAGGGATAAAAGCCAGCAGCATCAACCACATCTGCACCACAAGCATGAGCTAACAAAGCCGATACCGCACAACCTTTCTCTGCCGAATGCTCCAGCAGCATGCAGCCCACTTGCACCCAGCATGCCACCAAAAGCAGCATCCAGCCCAACCAAACCGTTGTCAAGTTGCGGAGCTGACCCAGTCTCATCCGTGGCTGCTAATCGCACACCAGCTTCAGCAGCACAAAGCTCAGTCATGGGACTGCACACCCGACCTGCTGCAACAGACCCTTGTATCCCAGCTGCAACAGTTCAACCCCCCATTCTGCACGTGTGCAAGTTCTGGCAAAATAGCGGGAGGTGTGCTGCAGGGGCTGCCTGCAGGTGTGCCCAAAGGGTTGGAGGATGTTTGTTTGCACCTCTGCTGTAGCGTAGCAGCTAAAAATGGTTACCCGGAGAATTATAAGCGACAAGTAAATTGTACTTTACTTATGCATGTTAAAATCGCGTACTTGACTTAGTATTGACAATGGAAGATACTTGTGGGCACCTCTGCGTACTTGACTTAGTATTGACATTGGAGGACGTCTGTGTGCCCTTCTGCATACTTGACTTCGCACTGGCATTGGACACGCTAAGACTTAATTTAGCATTCGCATTGAACACGCTATGAAATTTATGGTGCAAAAGAAGTTGGTGTCGTCTTGTTGCTAACGCCCTGTAGATTCGTTGAGAAGGAAGTATGTGGTTTGTGTGTGTGTGTGTGTGTGTGTGTGCGGCTCCAAACATGGGTGCCCATGTTAGTGCTCTTGGGCTTGCCTATTGGTCATGCTCACTGTAGAGACTCGCAACCCTTATCAACACATGTCTGCAACTTAAGCTTACATATCATTGACCCCGCCATATCTTACAATGCAATCCTTTTGAACGTTTACTAACCAAAATGCAAGTATGAGCACGTCTGCTACACTCTTTTCATGAGAGCCTAAACCCTAACCCTCACCTTAACCTTCAATGAAGTAATTAGAAATCATCCTAATGAAAGCAGAAGAGCATAAGAACATGAGTCCCCTGCCAAGGATTTGAAACTAGGAAATCCAATCGCCTGGTAATCTGGACACAGGAACGACGCTGCAGTGGATTGTCACCACATAAGTTGTGGCCCATACACGCGTGCAGCTACTGCATGGACCTAAGAATGCAGCAGCTAAGTGCCAACCTGTACAACGTTGTAACTAGGGTTGTCCAGATGTGGTGCAGGCAACCATCATATACACATACATATATACATATATCATAAATATGGTGTATATACGGCATTTTAAGCAGGGGAATTACCGTACATACGGATATGTACGGTGTACAAATACGGCACTGGCCATCTCTAGCTGTAACGCAATGTGGGACTTGTGAACCAACACGCATGCAGCTTCTGCATGGACCTAAGGATGCAGCAGCAAAATGCCAGCCTGTACATCGTTGTTATCATAACATAATGTTAAACCTGTGAACCAACACGCATGCAAGTTCCTGCATGGACCTAAGAATGCAGCAGCAAATTGCCAGCCCACACCGTTGTGATAACATAATGTTAAAACTGTAAACCAACACGCATGCAGGTTCCTGCATCTCACTGCGCCCGCAGAGCGTGCAGCTGCTCGACGAGCGTATTCTACACAGCGGTGAGTGTGCTGAGATTGGGCCTACATGAGGCACAGACAGGTGCAAAAAGGGTCTGTGATGAGATTAGGAATTTGACATCAGAGTTCCACTTACAGCTGCTGCCTATCAGGAGCAGCACCTGTATCTTAAACCTGCTTTCCCCCACAATTATCATCAGGAGCAGCACGTGTATTTCAAACCTGCTTTCCCCCAAAATTCTCATCAGGAGCGGCACCTGTTTTTTTTAACCTGCGTTCCCCCCAATTTTTCTTCAGGAGCAGCACCTGTATTTTCAACCTGCGTTCCCCCACAATTCTCATCAGGAGCAGCACCTGCATTTTGAACCGATGTTCCCAAAATGCTCATCAGGAGCCGCACCTGTATCTTAAACCTGCCATCCCAACTTTCTCACCAGGGGCCGCATCTGCTTTTTGAACCTGCGTTCCCCCAACGACTCGATTTTAATCGAGGGTGATCCGGTGGAATCATCAGCTTCAGTAATATATGAATAGTAAATTGAATTCTCATCAGGAGCAACACCTGTATTTTGAGCCTGTGTTCCCAAAATTATCCGCAGGAGCCGCACCTGTATTTTGAACCTGCTTTCCCCCAAATTTCTCACTCGAGCTTGCTTCGGTAGAGTGTGTGTGAAACAGTCTTTGTATGCTGTTGCGTCTGCTGATTGTGCTGCTAAATGTGCTGCGTAGCTCTCCCGACCAGGCAAACCTGCTGACCTTGTACTAGCACGCTCTTCACACTAGGCTATGCGCAATAAATTGCGCAGAATTGTGTAAAATGGTGTAAGTGGAAGGCGTCAATATGTGAGGTGTAATGCTGCTGGAGTAGGGTTTAGGGTTGAGATATTAATCTGTGTCAAACGTGAAATTGCTGCAACTATCATGAGCGGGATGTGTTACTGCTGCGGCTGGACGTGATAATGCTGCGATCTGACATGAGCGGGATGTGTTACTGCTGCGGCTGGACGTGATAATGCTGCGATCTGACATGAGCGGGATGTGTTACTGCTGCGGCTGGACGTGTTGTTGCTGCAATTATCATGAGCGGGATGTGTTACTGCTGCGGCTGGACGTGATAATGCTGCAATTATCATGAGCGGGATGTGTTACTGCTGCGGCTGGACGTGATAATGCTGCAATTATCATGAGCGGGATGTGTTACTGCTGCGGCTGGACGTGATATTGCTGCAACTATCATGAGCGGGATGTGTTACTGCTGCGGCTGGACGTGAAATTGCTGCGATCTGACATGAGCGGGATGTGTTACTGCTGCGGCTGGACGTGATATTGCTGCAATTATCATGAGCGGGATGTGTTACTGCTGCGGCTGGACGTGAAATTGCTGCGATCTGACATGAGCGGGATGTGTTACTGCTGCGGCTGGACGTGATATTGCTGCAATTATCATGAGCGGGATGTGTTACTGCTGCGGCTGGACGTGATATTGCTGCAACTATCATGAGCGGGATAGGGTTGTAAACCGTGAGCGATCTGATGAGCGGTCTGACATGATAGGGCGGTGGTTACCATGAGCGGGATGTGTTAGCAAATTCCTATGGCTTTGTCAGTTCTCATATGCTTGTGTTTGTTGCTGGAAACAGGCAAGTGGGTGCATGTTTGCGTGGACTGCTTCATATTGTTTAGTCTTTTGTGCTTGTGACCACAAAGCAAACTTCGATGTGCTTGCAGGAAGATGGCACGGGGACGTGCTGCTGCTGCAGGCGGCTTTCAAGTGCACGGTCCTGGGGGTGCCGCAGCAAAAAGGTACGTGATACAGGGAACCTCAGGGGGTTTGAAAACTCTTTGAACATCCCTCGCCCCAAAATTCTTTTGTGCGGGACACCCTCAGCTGGTTTCTCCCAAAGGGATGAAGTTCCCTGAGATCGTATACCTGCCATGTGTGTGTGCATGCGTGCATGTTTGAGGAGGTATGCATGTGTATAGGCACTTGTGTATGTTTACAGGCCTCGGGGCGCCGCTGCGAAAACTTATGTGAGAGGGCTGCTGTGTGTGTATGCAAGTTTGTTGAAATATATGTGTTGAAGCCCGTGCGTCGTGCACAGACATGGGGGTGCTACTGTGAGGTGTGTGTGTGTATGTACAGGCATGCAGGTCACTGGGAGTGGGTCCAGAGCACGAACATGGTACACTGCGCAAATAGGGAAAGTGCACAGGCAGTGAAAGCACTCCCCACATCAACTAAAGAAACCGTACAGCACAAAGACAAACGATTAAAAAAACACAGGCAGTGAAAGCACTCCCCACAACAATTAAAGAAACCGTACAGCACAAAGACAAACGATAAAAAAATACAGGCAGTGAAAGCACTCCCCACATCAATTTAAGAAACCGTACAGCACAAAGACAAACGGAAAAAAAAACACAGGCAGTGAAAGCACGCCCTCGTGTTATCTTGCATACACAGAGGCAACTGACTGAATATAAATGGGTCCTACCTACCAAATGGGTCTTTCCTACCATATACAAACAGGTGCAACTACAATAAGTAATGATCGTTTTTAATCATACACAGGGGCAACTACAAAGGATAATAACGTGTCCTACCATACATAGAGGCAACTAATTGAAGAAGAAGGTAGCATAATGTACGCAGGGGTCCCAAACATGGTGTCATCCCGTGAACCATACACAGGGGCAGCTTACTGAACGAAAGGTGTCTTAATAATGTACACAGAAGTACCTAACATGGTATCATAACGCAACTGTGAAGTGGCGTTCCGTGCATGCAACGCTGCGCTGTGTGTGCAGTGCAATCTGTGTGGTGTTGGTGTAATGCTGCAGCGTTGCAGTGTTACCCTGTGTGGTGTTGGTGCAGTGTTGGAGGGTCGCAGTATGTATTACCCTGTGTGGTGTTGGAGGGTTGCAGTATTACCCCTGTGTGGTGTTGATGCAGTGTTGGAGGGTCGCAGTATGCATTACCCTGTGTGGTGTTGGAGGGTCGCAGTATGCATTACCCTGTGTGGTGTTGGTATAGTGTTGGAGGGTTGCAGTGCTACCGTGTGTGCTCGCAATGCTGCAAGCTTTGCTGTTTGCTCATCACAAGCCCACTGCCTGGATTTGAACGGCTGAACCCATATCTTTTTGTAATTAACACATAAGTGTTCGTGTGTTCTGCAGCTCTCTCCATCCTGCGCAGCAAATCCAATGGTCCAAATGGCCCAAATTCAAATCAAATTGGTCCAAACCTAAATCCCTACATGCAAATATAAATCCAAATGGTCCAAATCCAATGGTCCAAATGGTCCAAATGGTCCAAATCAAAATCAAAATCAAAATCCTTGTGGATACTTCCAAATCCAAATCCCTACATGCAGGCAGCGTGCTTCACTAGTTGCGCAGTGGCTTGTGGAGACTTGGGGAAAGGAGGCCTTGAATGCTGGCAGTGGAGTGCTGGATGGTGGGTTCAGTGGAGGCGCTTGAAACTCAGCAATCACTGTTTTATGAGAAGCCAGGGTGTGGGCGGTGAAGTGCTGGATGGTAGGTTTCAGGGGGTGCGGGGACAAGAATGGTGCTACTTCTACTCAGCAACCTGTCGTGTAGCTTTGCCCTTTTTGTCTAGTAAAAAGAGGCCAGCGTGTTGGGAATGGAGTGTCGGATGGTGGGGTCAGTGGAGGGGCTTGAAACTCAGCAAACACTGTTTTAAGAGAAGTCAGGGTGTTGGCAGTGGAGTGCTGGATGGTAGGTTTCAGGGGGTGCAGGGGCAAGAAAGGTGCTACTGCTACTCAGCAACCTGTCGTGTAGCTTAGCCCTTGTTGTCTAGATTAAAAGAGGCCAGCGTGTTGGGAATGGAGTGTCGGATGGTGGGGTCAGTGGAGGGACTTAAAACTCAGCAAACACTGTTTTAAGAGAAGCCAGGGTGTGGGCGGTGGAGTGCTGGATGGTGGGTTTCAGGGGTGCGGGGACAAGAAAGGTGCTACTGCTACTCAGCAACCTGTCGTGTAGCGTTGCCCTTTTTGTCTAGATAAAAGAGGCCAGCGTGTTGGGAATGGAGTGTCGGATGGTGGGGTCAGTGGAGGCCCTTGAAACTCAGCAAACACTGTTATAAGAGAAGCCAGAGTGTGGGCGGTGGAGTGCTGGATGGTGGGTTTTGTGTTAGTGGGAGTGCAGTGGTGGGCTGCTGGCTACTTTTCCATAGTGACGTGGTAGTCCTGGTTTTTTTAGTGACGTGGTAGTCCTGGTTTCCTTAGTGTCGTCGTAGCCCTGGTTTTCTTAGTGTCGTGGTGGTCCTGGTTTTCTTAGTGTCGTGGTAGTTTTCCTGGTTTCCTCAATGATGTGGTAGTCCTGGTTTCCTCAATGATGTGGCAGTCCTGGTTTCCTTAGTGACGTGGTGGTCCTGGTTTCCTTAGTGACGTGGTAGTCCTGGTTTCCTTAGTGACGTGGTGGTCCTGGTTTCCTTAGTGTCGTGGTAGCCCTGGTTTCCTTAGTGTCGTGCTAGTCCTGGTTTCCTTAGTGTCGTGGCAGTCCTGGTTTCCTTAGTGTCGTGGCAGTCCTGGTTTGCTTAGTGTCGTGGTAGTCCTGGTTTTCCTTAGTGTCGTGGTAGTTCTGGCTTCCTCAGTGATGTGGCAGTCCTGGTTTGGTAGTGACGTCGTAGTCCTGGTTTTCTTTGTGAGGTGGTGGGCTGCTGGCTACTTCTCCATATATTATTCTCTTACCTTGTCATGCTTAAGTTAGGTTCGGCTTGGGATTCGTGGTGGGCTGCTGGCTACTACTTTATAAACTACTGTGCATACAACTACTGTGCATATAAACTATTGTTCATATAAACTACTGAGCATATAAACTATTGTGCATTTAAACTACTGTGCATATAACAACTGTGCATATTCCCTCTTCTTGTCATGCTTGAATGGGGTCCTAAACACTGGCAGTGCAGTGTTGAATGCTGGGTTTCCTGTCGTGGAAAGAGTTAGGGTACGCTTTCTGTGTGTTCTAAAAGGAGGGTGCGGGCATACAGAACCACCCAATGCGAGGTTAGACAGCCATTCAGGCACTGAGCATTCTAAGCACCCTGACGTCCGGAAGTGTTAATCAAAACAGGGTCCGCAGTTTGCATGAGCCATGCCTGGATCAGCTGATTCTGTATGCAGTTTTGAATGGCGCATCTCTAGGGTTGGCAGGACCGTATATAAACGCCGTATGTGACCGTACTTTTGATCAAGTCTCCGCAAAAGATAACGTGCACACACACCTTGTATGTATCTACGTATGGTTCTGGCCAACCCTACATATTTAGGGTTGGCCAAAACCGTATATATACACCGTATATGACCGTATATTTGGTGATATCCCTGCCAAAAATACCGTATGTAGACCGTGTATATATGGTTCTGGCCAACCCTATACATATTTCATGTTTTCAACTCGCCATGACACCCATGGCTCAAATTCTTCTAGAGTGGCACAACTGTTGCTTGCAAGATTCATATCATGTCCGTGCTGTTTGCATGTCATTTATCATTTTGCTCATTATTGCTCTTTCGTGTGTGTGTGTGTGCTGCCTATTTGCAGTGGCGGGAGGAAGAGGCGCTCTAACCTTTGAACTACAGGTGTGTGCTTCATGAAATATGTCCATACATGTGGTTTCTAGTGTGTCAAGAGAGGGTTGTTTGAATGAGGGGTTGTTTGAATGAGGGGAGTGATTTATTGTGTGAGTGTGTCAAGAGAGGATTGTTTGAATGAGGGGAGTGTGACTTAATGTGCGAGTGTGTCAAGAGAGGGTTGTTTGAATGAGGGGGGTGTGATTTAAGGTTACCAGCAAAACAGGCTCCTTAGGATCATGCATTGTCTCCAAAGATATAGGCAGCAACGAACGGATGGCCATGCAAAATCTCCAGATTCCTGAAACAGCTGAAAGTAGAATTGTTCCCAAATGGCTCTTCCCACCCCGCTTCCCAGATGAAGACAAATTTACCTCCAGCCGCCCAGATTTTGTGCTGGTACTCCCAGCGCTGCAAAAACAAAAAAAAACTAATGCAGGGGGTTGGGTTCTTCGAAGTGGCAGGGGGCAATTGAGGGAGACTGGGAGCACCGTCAGCAGCACCGCCAGCCACCAGTAGAGCCACCAACCCCAGACAGCACCGACCTAAAGACCTCAGCAAACCTCGGCATGACATCCACCTTGTTGAGATCAAGTACTATGAGGACACCAGACCTCAGAACCAGCTGAACACCGCGAAGAAACAGAACAAAGACCTTTGCAACATTCTCCAAGGAGCCTCTGTTACTCTTCACATATCCTTTTGGGTGTGGGCGGCACCATCTACAACACTCACACTCTGAAGCCTTTCAAGGAACTGGGTCTCGATTCTCGAAGAGTTAAGAAGCTTGCCTCCAAGCTCCATGTGCACTCTGTGAACTTTGCTGCTAAACTTGTCCATACCAGACGTGTCCTTTCCAGTACTGTTATCAACTCTCATCAGGAGCCAGTTTTAGGCCAAGCCTGCAACCCTCCTGATCCCCATTGATTTTTCCTTTCCTTTTCGCAGTGGAGGAGCTTTACGGTACTCGGTACCAAAGTGGCTCCTTTTCCTTCATTAATGTGGGGAGTGGTTTTCGCTGCCTGCGTAGTTTTTCTTTTTGCAATTTAACAATGGACCGACAGCTGGCGTAACTTTTTTGTGGTTCCAACACTAGTTTGCTTTTTTTTGGACGCTATTGTCTAGCATACACATCTGCCCTGAGGCATGCACGCAACTTGCACACACACACACGCACGCACACAAACACACACACGCACACACGCACACACACACACAAATGTGCACACACACGCACACACACACTCACACACACACAAACACACATGCACACACACACTCACATACACACACACATGCACACACACGCACACACAAACACACACACACACATACACACACACACACGTACACACGCACACGCACGCACACATGCACACACACATGTAAATGCAGGTCGTGCACGGCGTGAAGTGCACACTCATCGACCCCAGACCCTTCCGTTTATCCCGACATCAGCACCAGCATCTTAGCGCTTTAAAAAGGCCCACCACACCCCCCTCCAGCACACAAGCTAACGTCACGAGCCCTTGCTCAGCAAGGAGCTCTCTGTTCTATCATGGCCAGTCACAGCAGCAGCAGCAGCAGGAGCAGCAACAGCAACAGCAACAGCAACAGCAGCAGGAAGATATTGACCAGCTACAGCAGCAGCAGCAGCAGCAGCAACAGCTGCAGGAAGATATTGATCAGCTACAGCAGCAGCAGCAGCAGCAGGGGAAGAGGCAGTCCTCAGCTTGTCTGCAGCAGCAGGGGCAGCAAGAGCAGATGCAGACACAACACCTGCAGCACTTGCATGAACAACAGCAGCAAAGTCCGCAGTCAAATCAGCAGCAGCAGGAAGAGCCAGAGGACAGAACAGGCGGTATATGGTCCCTCTTGTCACCGCTGAGCCTAAGGTCCTTCCCACCCAACACGCAACGGCCAGAAAATGGGCAAGCAAGTACAGCAAGTGCTCCAAATAGCAGAGCAGCGATGCCACTAGCAAGTGCTGCAAGTGCTGCTGCTGAGAGCAGAGCAGCGATTCCAGCATCCTCTTCCACCACACAGCGGTCAGAGAATGGGCACGCACGTGCTGCAGAATGCAGAGCAGCGATGCCAGCATCCTCTTTCAACACACAGCAGCCACAAAATGGGCACGCACGTGATGCAGGAAGCAGAGCAGCGATGCCAGCATCCTCTTCCATCCCCCTTGCCTTCAGGCAGGCACAGCCCTTCACACCACCCTCCCCTAGCCCTCATGTCTTCTCACAAGCACAGTGCCTATTCGACTCTTCCCTGTGGGGCCCTGCTATAACACAGCTGCAGCGGAAGGGTGGTGCTGTAGGTGGTGTGCATACTAGTGGTTTGGATCCTACGAGCACGCAGGACAACAGTGGTGTAGGAGCTAGAGGCCATGTGGTCAGTGGTGGTGTGGGTGGTTGGATTGTGGGTGCTAGTGCTGGAACTGGTGCTGGTGCTGCGAGCAAAGGGAACGGCAGTGGTGCAGGCGTTGTTGGTGTGGGTGGTTTGATTGTGGGTGCTAGTGCTAAAGCTGGTGCTGCGAGCAAAGGGAACGGCAGTGGTGCAGGCGTTGTTGGTGTGGGTGGTTCGATTGTGGGTGCTAGTGCTAAAGCTGGTGCTGCGAGCAAAGGGAACGGCAGTGGTGCAGGCGTTGTTGGTGTGGGTGGTTCGATTGTGGGTGCTAGTGCTAAAGCTGGTGCTGCGAGCAATGGGAACGGCAGTGGTGCAGGCGTTGGTGGTGTGGGTGGTTCGATTGTGGGTGCTAGTGATGGAGCTGGTGCTGCGAGCAGTGAGGACAGCAGTACTGCAGGAGCTAGTATCAGTGGTGCAGGCATCAGTGGTGTGGGTCCCGCACGCACTGAGGACAGCGACGGTGGTGCAGGAGCTAGCAGCAATAGGGTCGGTGGCGGCGTGCGTTATAAGGGTAATAGCAGGAGGGAGGAGGGGCATGTCGTGTCTGGCACGTTGCAGGTAGATGATTACGTGAGAGGGAGACCAACACAAAAGCCTATCAGCCTTACAAATACGACTGCTGAGTTCAATAAGTTGCAGGCAGATGATTGTGTGAGAGGGAGACGAGAGGGCAGTGACCGTGAAGGTGGGGGGGATGGGAGGAGGAGGAGGAGGAGGAAGAGGAGCAAGATGGAGAGCAGGCGCTTGGCTTCAGTTCAGGATATGGTGGTGCTAGAAAGGGGGGAGCTCAGCAGCGAGTGGAGGGCGATGAGGGGTCTATAACGCATGTGTGCTGCTTAAGCCGTGCCCAAGCAGTGCAGGCACTTTGTGATTGCTCCCTATTGGTAGGACTGCACCCTGATCAGGCGACAGAGGAGATCCTGCAGTTTGCCGCATCTTGTGCACGGTCACCGTCATCATCAGCAGCAGCAGCAGGAGCAGCAGCAGCAGACGCGGTATCACACACCCTACCAGTGGCAACAAATCAACCAATATCACCAGCAGCAGCAGCAGCAGCAGCAGCAGCAGCAGCAGCAGGATCATCACCTTCAGCAGCAGCAGCAGCAGCGGCACCTGCAGCACCTGCAGCAGCAGCAACAGCAGTATCAGCAGCAGCAGCAGCAGCAGCAGTACCATCACCTTCAGCAGCAGCAGCAGCAGCAGCACCTGCAGCACCTGAAGCAGCAGCAACAGCAGTATCAGCAGCAGAGGCAGCAGCAGCATCATCATCATCAGCAGCAGCAGCAGCAGCACCTGCAGCAGGTACAGCAGAATTGTCAGCCACAGTGTTATCAGAATTAGTTGGCGCAGATCCTATGCCACACCCAGAAGCAATCAAAACAGCAGAGGAGGGCTGTGCGTGTGCCTCACAGGCTCCCTTCCACAAGGCTGTCGTGATCTTGCCTTGCTGCGTGTTCCCTCGCCTGTTTGCCCACCGCAGGCTGCTCTTAGGTCAAGAAGGCAGCGATGGTGGTTGTGCTTCTACTGATGTGTGTGAAGTACGCACATACCCTGAATTAGTACAGTACTGCTTACAACAAATGGGCCCCACGGCACAGCTAGCGTGTCTCCCTTTCGAAGGAGCAAACCAGGCAGTCTATGTGATGTGAACCTATCGTATTTTTTGCTGTGACACCAATCTACAGCGTTTTCCCCATACTAGCCTACTTTTAGGCCTTGCCGGATATAACTTGTCTGTCAATGTGTTTGTGCTTACGTGTTCTGTGATACCAAGCTTTATACTTACAAAGAGGACCTTCAGCCAGACTGTCCGGCTGATCGGCTTCGTCAGTCATCAATAAATCCATAAACTTAAATACAAAAGGAAACTGATGTGTTGTAAGAAAAAATTGTGAACCACACAGGTCAGTGGCGGTAAGCGAGAGAGCAAGGATATTAAAGTAACAACGCACAGGAAGAAGTGTTGAAGATAAGAAGCAAGTAGTCCACACCAGGCTAGCCAGCCTCAAACACCAAGCACACTCATCCACATACACGACAAACACAGTTAAAATTTGCTTGCCTTCCTTGCGTCCGCAATAATCTAACTAGCTTGAATTGAACGCGATATGTACTATCAATACTGCATTATCAAATATAATCAGGGACAACTTAGCTTCTTGACCCCATCAAGTTCTACCTTGTTATTGTGGTAGAGGAATTTTATAATTGCTTGATACCAAAGTGAATCGTCTTGAATGACTTGATCTAAGAAAACGAAAAACTGCGCAGGCAGTGTAAAACATTCCCCACATTATTTCAGAGGGGGTTATCTGAGGCCATAAATGGTACGCTGTTTGCATGCTCCTAGGTCAGGTGGCCCTAACTGGTACGCTTCAAGCTCAGCTCTGATTCCAATGCAGCTGAGCTTGAAACGCACCAGCTAGGGTCACCTGCCTCAGCAGCCGCTGCATGAACCTTACTTTTGGAGCAGCCATGTGCTGTATCTGACCAGCCAGCACACCAAACTGAGTGATGTTGGTGTTTTGAAGTTCTTACAAAGATCATTGCAAGAGAAATGGGGCAAAAAGACCAAGTGGTTGGTGAGATATACAAATTAATGTGTCATTCCCCAGCCTGCATTCCCCCTGGAAATCACTTATCTCGGGTACAAGTGCACGTCGTTTACTTTTGGTCCTGTCATTCTGTACGCAGGGTGACTTGTCTAAATTTGAGCACATGCTCGGGAAGCTAATAAGGTCAGCATCAGTTTAAAGCTAGGTTGGGTCCAATTTGATGAAGTGACGTGTAGGTAGTTGCACCTATTATGCGAATTCATGCAAAAAGGAGCATGTTTTGGCTTTTGCCCATATAACCCCCTCTGACATTATTTAATGAAAAGATAGCCAAATTGAAATCGAGAACCGTAGAACTCCTTTACCAGCAGACAAAAAAGCCTTGTCAGAAAAAGCCTTCTGAACCAATACAGCAATTAAACAATTGAGTGATTTGAGTATTACAAGTCCCTTGTTGTTTGAAATTAATCAGCTTATCCTCTTATGCACAGTGGTAGCCAAGATTACACAGATTTGATCATCAGTAGAGAAAATCAACACGAAAGGCATTATCTTATCATCTCAAGTGGATATACATGTTTTCAATAAAATGCAAGCACGTTCTTTGAGAATGCGGTAGCCCTCCATGCTTAATCAGCCCGTACTTCCCATCATGCGCTTAAGGACAGCTAGCTTGCCACTCTTATTTCCAGCCATGTGGGCATGATATGTGACGAACCCTACTTTGTCCACATAACTCTTTGCCCACTTATGATCTGCATAAGTGTTAGGCAAGTACACCAAACGAATGGACTTGTAAGCCACGTTTTGTTGAAGCACAGACTTGAGACAGAACTGGTTCCCCCGTTGAGACTTCATTTTCATACCACATTCAATCGTATCCTCCAGCAGTTTGATGGTTGCATTAGAGGGCGTCATCCCAAGCTGGCCAGAGTTGATGTTCTTCCCTGCATCTTGGGCATAGCCGGAGCTATTTATGCTTTTGAGCGCGCAGTTCCGGTGCAGGGTGCGCTCATCTGCACCCGACTCTTGCGCACGGATCGCACACGGCATGTCAAACCTCTCCATTTGGGCCACTAGATCAAACGAGTCAAGGGGCGGGAGTTGGGGTACCGAAAACAGCACCACGTCAGCATCTATGAAGAGGCCGCTGATCCCTGCTTTGAGGAGTGCCCGGAGCCCCTTAATTTTCACGAACACTACCTTTGTTGTGGGGGAAAAAGAGGACAAAGATGATGGAAGGTGCATGGTATGTCAGAGAACTAGAGATGGATGTATCAATTGGATGCAGAATTATGAGTTGGACCTCTCCTTTGTAATCTGTGCTTGATTACATGGCAGAAGAAGGGGGACCTTTTTTAGGAAAGAATGAAAACTACGCAGGTAGAGAAGGAGCGTTTTAGGAGAGAATGCAAAATACGCAGGTAGAGAATGAAAACTACGCAGGTAGAGGATGAGCGTTTTAGGAGAGATTGAAAACTATGCAGGTAGAGACTAACCAAATGGAAAGGTGCTTGTCTGCTCAGCAGCAACGGTATCTACTTCTTTTTCTAATGCTCAAAGTTTCATGACAACTTGCTTATAACTCTTTTGCACACACAGTGTATGAGCTGTATGATTTATTGTGTGTGTGTGCGTGTGTGTGTGTGCGTGCGTGTGTGTGAGTGAGTGTGTGTGTGTGTGTGTGTGAGATTGAGTGTGTGTGTGTGAGTGAGTGTGTGTGTGAGTGTGTGTGTATGTGTGAGTGAGTGTGTATGTGTGTGTGTATGAGCTGTAGGATTTACATCAAACAGCAAAGGCGTTGGTTCTGGGGTCATATGAGTGATTTTATGGGAGGCCACAACAAGTCAGTGCCCAGGTAGTTTATAATTTCCTCTTGCAACAAAACAGCACACTTTTTCTTTTATGTCTGAGTTTATGGATATACTGTTGACTGGCGAGGACCATTCACAGGCTGATCAGCCGATTAGTCTATAGCTGAAGGTCCCCCATGTAAATCTACATCATGAGGGAGACCAAAAGCTCCCCCACCAGCCGTAGAGCCGTACTTTTGCGACAAATAGGGTACTTTGTTGCTGCGACAAATAGGGTACTTTGTTGCTGCGTCAAATAGGGTACTTTGTTGCTGCGTCAAATAGGGTACTTCGTTGCTGCAACAAATAGGGTACTTTGTTGCTGCGACAAATAGGGTACTTTGTTGCTGCAACAAATAGGGTACTTTGTTGCTGCAACAAATAGGGTACTTTTGCAACAAAATAGTGAGATAGTTACAGGACGACGTTGCTAATGTGTAGGGTTGGTCAGAACCATTTGTACACGGTGTATATACGGCATTTTTGGCGGGGAAATCACCTAATATACAGTCATATACAGTGCATATATACGGTTTTGGTCAACCCTATTAAAGTGTTTTTTTGCTGTAGCAGCGCGTTGTAAAAGGCATACCTCAGATGTTCGATTTGGAATTGTATTCCTATATGAATCGTCACAGTTGCCCACAGCCATCCTCTCCTCACCTCAATATAATCATCTTTGAGGTACTCAGAAGGGTTGTAGGTCTGCCAGTAACGCTGGCAGTGCCTGAACCACTCATGCTCAACACAGGCCGATTGTGTGCGGTCGTCTAAAGCGATGACGATGAAGCGCGCAAAGAAGCACGTCTTGTTGGAGGCGACGAGATGCTGCACTTGTTTGCAAGTAGTGTGGCACAGGAAACAATGTGTAATGCAATGTGGCATGTAATGTTTAATGTTTGCATGTAATGTTTAGCATGTAATTTCTAATATTTGCATGTATTGCAAGGTGGCACAGGAAACAATGTGTAATGCAATGTGGCATGTAATGTTTAGCATGTAATCTGATGTAATGTTTAATAATTGCATGTAATGCAATGTGGCACAGGAAAGAAAGTGTACTGTTTCGAGTGCTCTCAAATAAGTACTCTCATTTGAAGTGCAGGAATGAGAATGCTCTATACATTGGAGAGCACAACAATGCACAAGTTGTATTTTCAACTATAGCAAGTGGCTTCCCCTACCCAAAGTGAAGTGCACATCACATATGAAGTGCATAGCACATATGAAGTGCATATCACACATGAAGTGCATATCACATATGAAGTGCACATCACATATGAAGTGCACATCACATATGAAGTGCACATCACATATGAAGTGCACATCACATATGAAGTGCACATCACATATGAAGTGCATATCACATATGAAGTGCATCACATATAAAGTGCACATCACATATGAAGTGCATATCACATACGAAGTGCACATCACATACAAAGTGCACATCACATAAACAGCAAAATGAACATGCAGCAGCTTGGACAAGCAGCAAAAGGATGTGCAGCCAATTGGACTTGCAGCAATCAAGCGTACGGCAAGAAAGCAAAGCTTATCAAAAAGAGCGGCGGACTAAAGCACAGCAAGCGCTCAGCAACCTAGAGCGCACATAAAAGTGAGATCCAAACCTGGGTTTGTAGGAGCACCATCTCCCAGTCATTCCAATTTGCCATCGTGTGGACGACAGTCTGATCTGGAAACATGGCGTGCATTGTAGAATCAGTTGAGTACCTACACGCTTACATTTTTTTTTGGATTTTGGGTGATGTTACAGCTACGGCACCCAGCAGGGACCTGACAGACAACAACAAAAAAAGAGGAGGGAGGGCTCAAGCAGAGGAGAAAGCAAGAGGAAGCTGCTCAAGGAGACCCAGAACCAGGGAAATGAAACCAGGAAAAAGAAAAGGATCCAAGTAGAGATTCAAGTAGAGAGAGAGACTGTCGTCGTTGAAAAGAGAGAAGGGGAGAGAGAGAGAAAGAGAGAGAGAGAGAGAGCAGGCATTCACATCAATACTAGAAACACCAATATGCAGGAATTGCCTTATTTATGATCAACCACGGCGTTAAACATTGACTAAGTTATGAGGAAGAAATTAACCCCTTTCACTCTGAATTGTAAGGAACTGTCATCTTGCGTGTTCCTGACAGAGGCAGGCATATTGGATCTTTCCCTTTACGACTATGTTTGATATATGTCTGTGATGATACAAATAGGAAGGCATATTGGATCTTTCCCTTTTGACTATGTTTGATATGTCTGTGATGATACAAATAGGAAGGCGAGATATTGCAGGAACCAATGACACAGTCAATTTTGCTTGCATTATTACCTGGACGGTTAGCAATAAAGTAGTAGTTATAACCAACAATAAGACCAAAAGCCAATAGCCAGTTGTAGCCGTGTAAACATAGAAGCGTGCAAGCATAAAGCCGTGTAAGCATAGAAGCCGTGTAACCAAAAGCCAGTAGCCTGTAAGCATAGAAGCAGGCCTCACAGATTGAGTGAAAGCATAGAAGCAGGCCTCACAGATTGAGTGAAAGCATAGAAGCAGGCCTCACAGATTGAGTGAAAGCATAGAAGCAGGCCTCAAAGATTGAGTGAAAGCATAGAAGCAGGCCTCAAAGATTGAGTGAAAGCATAGAAGCAGGCCTCAAAGATTGAGTGAAAGCATAGAAGCAGGCCTCACAGATTGAGTGAAAGCATAGAAGCAGGCCTCACAGATTGAGTGAAAGCATAGAAGCAGGCCTCAAAGATTGAGTGAAAGCGTGGAAGCAGGCCTCACAGATTGAGTGAAAGCATGGAAGCAGGCCTCAAAGATTGAGTGAAAGCATAGAAGCAGGCCTCACAGATTGAGTGAAAGCTAGAAGCAGGCCTCAAAGATCAAGTAAAAGCATGTGGTTAGGGTTGGCTAGAATTGTATGTATGAGCCGTATGACCACGTATTTATTAATTACCTGCACAACATATCGTATATGCACCCTATATACGTATATGGTTCTGACCAATCCTACATTTGGTGCCTCTGAAGAGCACGCCCTCGTACAGGTGTGCTCGCGCCCATACATGTAAAGCACCACTTTTTCGAAAACACAGGGTGCCACTTTTTCGACACACACAGTGTGCCACATTTGTTCTAGTGGAGAAGCATAAAACGTGTGACCCACCCACCAGGAACACACAGTGATGGGGTGGCTGCAACTAACTTGGCAGCGCCTCCAAAGTGGGCAGCCCACTGCTCATCACTTTGAGTGAATGTGACGTACGAAGGTGGCTTGGAGGGAGCAGTTTGATTTCCGGAATTGCTATGCTTGACGTCTGCAGGGGCAGGCGTGGGGCTGCCGCTCCTGGATCTGATGACCACAGCATGCTGCGCAAGTGGCGTCCGGGCGGTTGGCTTAGAGGCATGGCGCTGTTGTCTGCTGGCTGCTGCAGGCAGTAGTGTTCTGCTGCTATTTTCGTTGATTGCAGGCGGAGGGGCAGCGGCTGCCGGCAAGGTGGCGCTTGTTCTGTGTTTACTAGTGCTGCTTGCATCAGGGGTGGCGGCGGCTGCCTTATTGATGCTGTCGTCATTAGCAAGACCGTCTCCAAAGAGCAGAAGCAGCAAGAAAATTGGCGCAACAAAACCGGCACCGCCCAAGCGGTCTTGCATCCTTCAGGGAATAAAAGGGTGTGAGATAGACTGGAATCAATCAGACCTGGGTGTTCAAGTTATCTGCCACTCTATCTACTTGAGATTCTCATCATGAAGTTGCGAGTTGCAGAAATAAAGGTTTATTTGAACAGTCTGTAGCAGAATTCTGCAACTGCGTATCCAGTGGTAAGTGAGAGTGATGATGTCTAAATAAAAGGAATTGATGGCGCCATAGCCTTGCGGATGCAATCAAGCACTCACGTAACATACACTAGTGCCGCCAAGGCGTCTGGCTGTCGGGGCAGTGCTATGCAGATGCAAGACATGACAATGCATGGACTGATGAACGCATGTCTACTTGCAATTTACACACCATCATGGAGTTATTTAGCAGCTTACCGGCTGTATCTACTGCCCAGCTGTCAGCCACTTTTGGTCGTGAATTAAATTAGAAATTCCAAGAATAAAATCAACCATCTACGCTTCCTACCCCTTTTAAAAAAATAAGAAAAAACACCGTGTGAACGAGGGTCCAGAATTTGAATAATATTTTTATTCTTGCAGTTGGTTTTATATTTGGCCTACGCAGCCAGCTCAGAAATCGAGGATTCAGGTCATCTCCCCCATTGACGTGACATGCACGACCTGTGTGGTGGGTCCTGGAGCCCGCATGCAGCCTGGGTCCTTTCAGCGAAGGACTGTACAGGGGCTCTGTACAGGGGTTCTGTACAGGTTAACAAAATTACTGTGAAAAAAAGCTACGCAAGCAGTGAAACACCACTCCCCACAATAACCAAGGAAAAGGAGCCACTTTGGTACCGGGTACCATAAAAACTCCTCCATTACTGTTGCTCTAGCTCCACACGCTCCAAGCTGCTGCCTTAACTCCTGCTGCTGCTCATTGTTCCACCCCCCCCGTCCTCCCCGACTCCTCTCACAGATCTCACTGCACTGCCAAAGATCATGTGTGTGTATGTGTGTGTGTGTGTGTTGTTTGTGTGTGTGTGTGTGTGTGTGTGTGTGGTTTGTGTGTGTGTGTGTGTGTGTGTGTGTGTGTGTGTGTGTGTGTGTGTGTGTGTGTGTGTGTGTGTGTGTGTGTGTGTGTGTGTGCGAAAAGGAAAAGTAGAAAAAACGCAGATTGTCAGATCAAATTACCGTCACTGCAAATTATAAGACTTAGCACATCTACTAATACCAACTTAATTGGTCTGTCACATGATTCGTCGCTGCCAACAATTGGGCATGAAAAAATAGTGTAAACACTAGTGGCATGATTAGGAAAGGATGTTATTTTTTTGTTCTGCACCATCCAATGGATGCAGAGACACACAACATCCCACCTGGAGAATAAAAATAAGAGGAGTTTTTAAGTGGGGGTCAGGTGGTTGGGAGGCAGAAGCCTGTACATTACCAGGAGTATTGCTTAGATACTTTTAGGGATAGTGTTCAAGATCTCGCCTCATCTGTATGATTTTTCATGCGGATCTGACTGCATGTAGGCTCCATTTTTTCAGGAGTACTGTGGCACGTAGTAGACCAGTAATTCCGAGGCTGTGAACTTTTTGGTTTTGGTTTTTAGGATATTACATAGATCAAGGGGAGATAGCAAACTCCCTACTACGTGAGAAAATAAAGGAAAATTGAAAGAAAAAAGGGCAGCAAGAGAGGCCAGGCCGGTTGGACGGGAAAAAAGTGGCAAGGGGGGAGGCCTTTAGGGGAAGAAGGTTCAGGCGGAAATAATTGGATCCAAGGAAACCACATGACCACATGACCACATGACCACAGGACCACAGGGCCACAGGACCACAGGACCACAGGACCACAGGACCACAGGACCACAGGACCACAGGACCAAGGACCACTGGACCAAGGAGGAAGCTGCACCTTACCAGACTGCGGTCTTCTTGCCTTTTTGGACTTACATGGCTGCAGCTGGTGCAGACCTGGCCCACTGCCTGAACAGTTATGGCTTTTCTTGCTTTGCACTTAATAAGGTAGCACATGCAGGGTCGAACTGCTGTGTTGTGGCCTTTCCATCAAACTTATACTGCTTTTTTCATTTGTATCACAGTTACTCGTTTTGAGGCTTTACCTCGTTCCCCTAGATTGAGCAGCCATCCCAGACTGCATGCCTTTGTAACTTTCTTTGGTTGCCTTTGTAAGCCAACCAAACTAAACTACATCGCATTTGTTTGGTTGTATGTCTTGAGGTTATGGCTAACAGTCGCACTTCTTGACTGAAGGCCTTTTTTTTGTAAACCTTGTACATCTCTTGGTCTCATATTTCCTCCTCCCCTACAGTGTCTATCTCTTGGCAGGAGGTATGAGTCCTTATTCTCAGAGGTAAGAGCATAGGAAGTTTCTGCTTTTTTGCACCAGGACAACAACAAACTCTATTTTTTTCTACATGAACTGATTGTTTTTTATGAGCAGGCTAGCAGTCGCACGCTTTGACTGAAGGCTTTTCCTTGTAAACATTGTAAACCTTGGTTTCATAGCCCTGGGGTATGGATTGGCAGCGTCATCTGCTAGGATAATATGGGCAACTTTTCTTGCATTTCTGGCTAACCTAGTGTGATACGCGTTTGTTGGGTGTCTAAGTATGAGCATTCTTAGAGGTCCCAGCCTAGCAGTCGCTCATTTTGACTCATGGCTTAATCTGTAAACTCTGTAAATTCTAAGAGGTCCTATTAGAGGGAACAGAAGACGTGGTGTGTGCATACACGAGAGGTTTCATTCATGTTGACGCTTGCCTGAGTGCTATACCTTAACACGAACAGCTTGCCTGAGTGCACAGGGGAAAGCACAGTGTGCTTTCCCCTGTGAGAATGTTCGGAACAAACATCATTGCATCTTGGCTGCAAGGTGCTGTTGGTTCCAATAATGCAGACATAAAGAGTCAAATACACTGTTTCAATTGAACAAGTCCTTGGTTCTGATTGTGCTTTGCTGTGTGAGGTGTAAAAAGACAAACAATGGGCAATGCCTGCTAATTGCTTAATATCCAATTTTAATTCCGCTCTGTATACACGAATTAACAGTCGTAGCCAGGCAAGTGCTAGTTCAGAGTTCATCTAGCAGCAGGGCCCGCAGCAAGGAGTGTTGAACCAGACCATGTTTGATGTTTCAGACCCCTTTGCTGTGCATGTGCTGCTCCTCACACATGAGTATGTATATATATACATATATAGTGTCATTTGCCTCCCTCATTCTTGTATCCTCAGTGTGTCAGATGTTCAGCAGCCAACATGAAGTTCATGTGCCCAAAACACACTGATGATGATCCCCCCCCTCTGATTTAATGCAGTCGGCTGGTCCTAGCAGATGCTTGATTGTTTTTAATGGGTTTTTGTTACCAACTTGCTGTTTGTGTCCGCGTGTCCGCTGGATTAAATCCCTCAACATCTCTCCACACTGTCCGCAATCTGTGCCTCAGACCATCAGTAAATTCTTGAACAGAAATGGAAGTACCCTGCCACACTGCTTGCGAAAATGAATTGCAACGCCGCTACCCTTGAAAAGCATCTAAGACCAAAGGCAGTCCAGCTGGAGGGGTCACGTGAATGTATGCTCAGATCTGCTTTCAGCAACCTGCTTAACGTCTCACTGTTTGACTTGAGCATGCTATTATACAATTTGACAATAGACCTGAACCAGTAGAACTGCAGTGGCTCGTGTCCACACTCCCTCAAGACAGCTCAATTAGTGGTGGTAAGCTTAACACCCAGCGTGCCCTTCAAACAAACTCATGTGTTGCACTTGCAAATCACTCGTGAAGACCTTATCGTCTTTAATAAACTTGTTGCTCCACACCTGGCCAGCATACATATCTACTGGGAGCACATACGTCTTCCCAGGCCACAGAGACACATGGCCTAATCACTAGAGAGTTCCCACGTACAAACTGACGAACCCCCAAAAAGCAGAGTCCTCCACATCCTTAGGAAATTAAAATTACAGGAATTTGATGGACATCAGGAGGGCTGCAGGATGTATTGAATTCTGCTCCACCATAAAAAAACGTCCATTCATTGCCTGTATAAGGATGAATAATGGACAGGGGGGCGCACCTTCTTGGCTTGCAGAGGCATGCACACCACTGGGACCATTGCTCATAATGTGGTCCTAATGTTTCGACTAATGCCTCGTCTAATTTGTGATTTTTTCATCTGTTTGTTGGGTTTTGGGGCATGGTTGCTGGATCGGAGTAACTGTGATCGTACATCAGGCTTGCCAAATATCCGCCGCTGTTGTGCATTGAAATTGGAAGGTAAGAGCCAGGTAGGAATCATTCCTGTCTGTGCCTCTTCTGAAGGGCGTATGATGCCTTGTTGAACCATTTTTTCACGACTGCCTACGTCTGCTTGTGCTAGCAGGCATGCACCACTGTGGACCTTGTTACAAACAGCTTGTGCCTTTTTTTCCTTTCCAGGTTTTTTTTGTAGGTGCTACAAGTCTGGAGCTACAACAACAATTATCAGTTTTTACACGTTTTATTTACGCAGCCTAGCAGTCGCACGTTTTGACTGATGGCTTTATCTGTAAATCCTGTACCTTGTCGGATCGTGCGTGTGTGTGTGTGTGTGTGTGCGTGTGTGTGTGTGTGTGTGTGTGCGCGTGTCCCTACTGGAGGCCCCCCCCCTACAGAGAGTAAAACCTTTCAGGCCTCCTTATGTCCTGACATAACCCTGGTGATCCCACGCCCAGATCAGGCATTATTTACGACCCAGATCAGGCAAAGCCCATTTGATTACAGCAACTGAATTAGTAATCCATTTCGTAAGACACTGCAGCCCGGCATGCACGTTGCCATAAAAACATCCTAGTACAAGAAATGCACACATACCTGCAAAGGGAACAACAAAGTGCGAGGAGAAAGCGAACCGTGCAAAGAGGTGCTGAAGAAAACATAGAAAAAACCTGAGTCCATCCTTTGTAGAAACGAAAAAGAACGCAGATTGTAACCACTACCGACATAGATTAGAAACACTGCCCGCCCTGCTTTGCCTGTCGCTCCACGACCCTCCTTCCCTTTCCCCCTCCTCTCTTCCCCCCCTCTTGATCCACAGCTGTTGTTCCCTCTCCGTTGCTTGACCCCCACGGCAACTGCATCGCTGCGCGCCCCCCT
>Ga0307945_1000273_pt1 | contig 33632 bp, 30 predicted proteins | sample OrgLakmetagen228_FD_201818 | JGI IMG/M metagenome (GOLD analysis project Ga0307945, IMG submission 201818) | Saline water microbial communities from Organic Lake, Antarctica - #228 | ecosystem: Environmental > Aquatic > Non-marine Saline and Alkaline > Saline | place: Antarctica: Organic Lake...
AATCCGCCAGGTAGCTTGAGCTCTTTGCTATTTGACAGCAACATCTCCGTTTCCTTGATCCATGCTTATGATGGCAACACCGCTTGCGTGTAAACTTTGTGCAGTTCTACATGCACCCATGCATTTCAGGCAGGGTTGACCAGAGCTGTATATATAACACCGTGTATGACTGTAATTTTGTTGATTTCCCTGCAAAAAATACCGCGCACACATTGCATATATGCATGGTTCTGGACAACCTTAGTGAAACGCGTTGCCGCTCATGCACATTTGCACTTTCCATGCAGTGTTTGACAGCTTTGCCTACCTGAAGGTCGAAACTTTGCTTTGGCGTGATCAATCCTAAACAGCCTTTCCAGATATGCCTCCTTCCACGATGCTTCCACGATGCATGTGCCTCTTTATCAATGGCAACCATGCTGCATAAGGCAGAAGCCGTTGGTCAAACTTTTAGTCACCCCTACCCCTTTCCTTGACACACCTGACACACACACACACACTTACAAAAAACACTTCACAGGTCGAAATCCAATGCGGAGAGCGGGGCCGTGTGCTTGCGTACACCTGGAATGCATACTTGTCCACTCATGAAGACACTATGTGGCAAATCAACAAAGAAAACGTGCGCCTGATCCAAGAGAACAACGAGGTGAGTGTGGGTCCCTTTCAATTTTATAGGCTTGTTAAAACACCCCCCAAACGAACCCAGCCCGCCCTGAGAGGTTGAGTGTTGCCTGAGAGGATGAGTGCTGGTCCCTACCAAACTGTGTCCACCTTGCGGGCGCCATGTGGCACACCCACAAAAATAATTTGCGCCTCTTTACACCAATTTGCCTGTCTGTCTCTGTGTCTGAATGTAACTAAGTAGCACATAGCGTGGCACGTGGCACACTGTCATACTTCATCCAATGATGAGCAGACACTATGTGTGGGCTTTAAGCCTTTCTACAACGCAGGTCGCTTGATGTAGTTGCAGCTATCTGAATGAGGCATGCCCTCACGCGATGCAGGGCTGACCCTTTTAATACATTTGTAAGGCATATGGCTCACAAACACATTATTTGCAAATGTATAATTTTTGCCTCTGTAGCAAGATGTCATTCTTGCTCTTGCCTCTAGAAATCTTTGCCCAAGGCCAGAGCAATACTTAGTGTTATCTGGCATACACGCACGAAACATCTGGCATACATCTGGCATACACGCATTAAACGTGTTATCTGGCATACACGCACTTAATATCTGGCATACACGCACTTAAACTAATTATCTGGCATACACGCACTTAACATCTGGCATACACACACTTAAACGTGTCATCTGGCATACACGCACGAAACATCACAGCTGCAAGCTTCGACTGCACTTATTTGTCTTCAGGGACTGCTTCTATTACTTATTCTGACCATCCACGCAAGCCTCCCTCTCTGTCTTGCCTTGCAGCTGAGCCAAGAGGTGACAGACTTGAAGAACCACATCGACGGCATTGAGTTTCTCAGGTGAAATGAGTGGGGTTGGCCAGAACCATATATATACGGTGTGTATGCGGTATTTCTGGCAGGGAAATCACCAAAAATACGGCCTTTTATGGTGTACATGTACGGTTCTGGCCAACCCTAAAAACGAGAGGTGTAGTACAGTCCGCTTTAAGTTGGGAATTGCACCAGCTCGTGCCGCAAAGCACTTCTTTAGGTGTAGGCCATTTGTGTAGGTCCTTGAAATGGGTCTTTCCTTTCTAATTTTGGGCTTTTAGTTACCCTTGGTGCATATTTTATGTTTTGGTCTGGGCTTAAAAGGCTTCTATAATTAAGTACCCCTGGTGTGACTATGCTGTTCTGCAAGCAATCTGCAAGCAATCAGGTCATATTATTGGTCATTCATACAAGGGTTAGGAGAAAGTATAACTAGCTGTGCAACAGGTGCTTTAATTCTGGTTCCCTATATGCATAAGCATACGCATACGCATACACATTACATTTGATGCTCCACAAACACTTGAGCACCTGAATAATTGCCACGAGTGTATACCTTCACGCAACCCTCTGGTGCTGTTTTGACGAAGGTTGTCAGGGTAATAATATATGCTGGTAATATGTTATATATATTTATGTTAGTAATATATACATGTTGGTAATATATGTTATGGCGGTGCGGAACTCTAATGACACTCGGACACTTTATGGTCGGGAAAAATGAACCCGAACGACCCCAAATGACCCCAAATGCGTTAATGATTGAAAATGTTTTTTGGGGTCTATAAACGCCATTGAAGCACTAGTAGACGATTTGTTGAGAATTTGGGGTCGTGGGGTGTAATCGTTTCACTAGGGGCGATTCCAGCCCAAGCTCCATTCTCATAGTCCTTTTCAACCTCAGGAGCACACCTGTGAAGTCGCTGCGTGGAATGGTGCAGTGTGCAGGCCGGAATCGCCCCTAGTGAAACGATTACACCCCACGACCCCAAATTCTCAACAAATCGTCTACTAGTGCTTCAATGGCGTTTATAGACCCCAAAAAACATTTTCAATCATTAACGCATTTGGGGTCATTTGGGGTCGTTCGGGTTCATTTTTCCCGACCATAAAGTGTCCGAGTGTCATTAGAGTTCCGCACCGCCATACTTCTATGTCATGTGTCATACATACTCAAGTTTCACGCAAATGCTTCTGCCTAGAAGCCATAGTCCAACCAGGCTTTAGGCAGGTCACAAAGAATAAGAGCTTCAGCGTTTGCATAGGTTTTTAGCCCTGCTTCGTACACCTACTTCCCTAGTGCCCTCAAATTTGTGAGCAAACAGGGATCGGTGCACCATGCACGCTTGAACAACACACCAACTCATACACGCACAACACACAAGTATGCATACACGCACTCAAAGGCACACACACATACATATACACACAAAGCAGACACAGACATACACTCATACGAGTCTGCACACGAATGCACACATAAACAGATATGCACACACACATGTGCTCACACATTTTCTCACGCGCACTCGCATACTAAGGCGTACTCACTTGCACACACACACGCACTCACACACACACACACACACGCACACACACACACACACACTGAGAGCAGGCGGGAGGTGGTGCGCTTTCGCAAGATGGTCCAGTTTGATGCGTACAGCTCAGGCCAACTGATGAAGGAAAACCTGGACTTCAAAGAGGCGAGTTCTTCGGTCAGGCTCTTTGTTGTGTGATGCGTTCATACATAAATGAGAGTTTCGCCTTCCTCGCTTTGCTCGCAGCGTGTTAGGCAGGAGTATATGCCAGGTGCATGTGGCCACCCTCACCTGGGGCAAGCACAAAGAGAGGAAAAACATGTGTGCCGTTGTGTCTATGCACTGGCTCAAAGTGTCGTACACACAAACACGCACAGGTCCATGCTTACTCTTGCATACACACATGTAAACAAGCAATCACATGCACACGCCTGCGCACACGCACACACACACACACACACTCACACACACACACACAAACGTACACACACATACAGGCCCATGATGACACCGCAAAGGCCCTGCAGGCGGTGGAAATTTCAGTACATCGACAGTGAGTGACCAAAAGAATGCAATAACTGTCTTGTTCACACCAGCCAAGAGGACAGGCTTGCATCAGTCCTGCAGAAGTAGAAGTGCCGCAAGCTGTGGAAAGAGCTGCGCGTGTGCTGCGTTGCCAGGGCTGTAAAAAACCTTGCATCACCTGTATGAGAAGAGATGTACTTGGCCCTTGCTTTCAACCTTCAAGTGCACATACACGCTCTTATACTCTCAAGCACAAATGTACATGCGCAGGCTTGCAAGGTTGCGGTGGCTGCATGCCTTCCATGTCCTCGGGACACGTGAGAAGAAGATGCTTGTCATTTCAGGCGATCTTGGGGATCAAGGCAACCTCAGCTCCTTGACCCGCAAGGTAGGCAGCACGCAGTTGACCTTTATTTTTTTGCAAACCTAGGGGAAGGGGCGACCTCAAAAACATTTTGTAATAAAAACCATTCACCAGATCCACAGGGTGAAGTTAAAACTTCACTGCTGTATTTCCGCACGGCAAAATAATGCATTTGAGCAGGGTGATCAAAGGAAGTGCAGTAACCTAAGTAGCCTAACTAAGACAGCATTGGCTTATTATTATAACTAAGACAATGTTGGCTTGTGTTGCTTAAACTGAGTGCTAATAACTTGTGCTGTTGTGTGCAGGTGGCCATGGTCAAGGACTTGAGCGTGGCAGTGCTGCAAGCAGAGAAACGTAAGCGTGCTTTTGGCACAAAGCGCCGTGCAACTGACTTTGAGAAGGGGGCAACGTACTCAGAAGTTGTGAAGGTAAGAAGAGAGGATGTGCACTAAACATTTGTTTCTCTTGAGAAGAAGTACCTGCACAGTAGACAAGTGCCAAATTGTCTCCGTACATGCTGTATCTTATTTTTACAACGCACTCTCATGCTATTGCTCACAGACATGATTAGAGGCAGCATGGAAGTGCAGATCTCAGACCACACCCTCTAACTTTGACAAGTCCTCGTTTTAGTACCTTTTATGTAGCAGACACTGATCCTGCATGTTCACCACCCAATCTTACCCATGCATCAGTTGCATGACGTCACCCTCCCTTCCATGGCCTTTCGCCTCTTTATCCCGACTCCATCAGTGCCTCTAATCTTTTCTTAATCCCCCTTTATTCATCCAGCAGCAGCAAACCGACCACGCTGTCATTTTCCAGTCCCTTCATTTCAACCGGGCAGCAAATGTTCTAATATTGTTTTATCTACGCACTCTTAATCAGACAAGTGTAAGCGTCAATACACACGTATGCATGCATGCACAGAGAAACACATGCTCACGCACAAGCACACAAACATACACATACACACATACTTACACACGTACTTGCAATGCACACACCGCCATAAACACATGTGCGCACGCACACAGATGCGTACACACTAACACACACGCGTACACACATACACATACACAAACACGCATACACATTCACACAGGCCTCTTTGTCACAAGCGTACCAGCAGAAATGGGACATTTCCTCCTCTGGTGCAAACCTGGAGGACGTGATGACGCAATTGCCAAGCCTGCACAGCGAAGCACAGGTGTGTGGGCCCTGTGTGATGTATGTAGGGTTGGCTAGGACCCTGCGTACGCACCATAAACAACCGTAAATACATGGAAAACTGGTTCCCTACTAATGGTACGTACATACATGCACCGTGTATAGGTATACATGTTTGGTTTTGGCCAACCCAAGGCACCTGATTGTGATTCTGTGTTGTCGCGTCTAATGGGTTGCAACGTTGCCGTCTCAGCCGCGTTCAGTTGTGTTGTAAATGTTTGAGCTTGCAAGCTTAAAAAGACGCTCTTTATTATTGTAGGCGTAAGCAACATGATTTTCTGTACATAATAAACCACAGCCTCTTCGACAAACAGCAGTAGCAGTGCACAGACAGCATTCACAGGGGGCTCTTGAACTCAAAAACAATTCCCGACAGAGCCCTCCCGAAGTGCCCTCAAACTCAAAAATTATTCCCCAGGCCCCCTCACGAACTAAAATCGAAAATTTAACTAATTTCTCTAAAGTGTAATTTCGAAGTGATCGTGAATCTACGGTATGTGGTTTTGCGTACGTAATCAGCCTGTATTTATGACAAATCTACTTTATTTGGCTGTACTGCAGGTCCTTGTGCTCATCATCCCGTGTTTATGACTTGAATTTACTTTATTTGGCTGTACTGCAGGTCCTTGTGCTCATCATCCCGTGTTTATGACTTGTGATTTACTTTATTAGGCTGTACTGCAGGTCCTTGTGCTCATCATCCCGTGTTTATGACTTGTAATTTACTTTATTTGGCTGTACTGCAGGCCCTCGTGCTCATCATCCCGTGTTTATGACTTGTAATTTACTTTATTTGGCTGTACTGCAGGCCCTCGTGCTCATCATCCCGTGTTTATGACTTGTGATTTACTTTATTTGGCTGTACTGCAGGCCCTCGTGCTCATCATCCCGTGTTTATGACTTGTGATTTACTTTATTAGGCTGTACTGCAGGTCCTTGTGCTCATCATCCCTTGTTTATGACTTGTAATTTACTTTATTTGGCTGTACTGCAGGTCCTTGTGCTCATCGTCCCGTGTTTATGACTTGTAATTTACTTTATTTGGCTGTACTGCAGGTCCTTGTGCTCATCATCCCGTGTTTATGACTTGTGATTTACTTTATTAGGCTGTACTGCAGGTCCTTGTGCTCATCATCCCTTGTTTATGACTTGTAATTTACTTTATTTGGCTGTACTGCAGGCCCTCGTGCTCATCATCCCGTGTTTATGACTTGTAATTTACTTTATTTGGCTGTACTGCAGGCCCTCGTGCTCATCATCCCGTGTTTATGACTTGTGATTTACTTCATTTGGCTGTACTGCAGGTCCTTGTGCTCGCAAGCATGAAGGAAGCTGACCGGTGGAGTGTCTTCCAGTCCCTCACTCCTGAGAACAGAGCAAAGGTGCGTGGTGTCAGCTTATTGAACAGGATTGCTAAGAAGCTGGAGCATACGCCTGCAGAAATTTTGAGCGTGCCCCTGAACCCATGCACTTCAAGCTAATGGCACATCACAATCAATACTGTGAAGTTGTCATCTATGGTGGGGGGGAAACCAGCAAGTATGGGCATTAGCTTGGAGCCTTTCCTAGCTGCGCGCTGATCCTTTTTGGGGATGAGCATCTCGTTTGCTCTTGATGTTTTCGGGTTCTGTACTTGTGTGTGTATATTGTTAAGTGTTAGCCAATACCTACATAGAGGCGTATGTGTCAATTTCAAGGGCTAAATTTGCATTTAATTTAATTATTTAAGGACCGAGTTTTTGTACCAAGTGGGTGTGCCAACATGTGATCAGAACATCAATCATTCAAATAGTATGAAGGTAATACAGATATGGGTGGTTTCAACAGTATGGTGTGCCTCACTGCTTTCTGCCAAAGCCTGGAACACAGACACAGTCTGATCATTTTGATGCACCACCCCTGTGTGTCCCGTACCCTGACCCAAGCGCAAGCACATTACAATTTGAAATGTTTTAGTACAAAGCGCACCACCCATGTGTGCCCCCTACCCTAACTCAAATGCGAGCATGCCTCTATGGTGTGATCTGGTTTGGTAAGGAGCGCACCACCGATGTGTGCCCCTACCTTAATCCAAATGCGTGCATGCTTCTATAGCGTGAATTGGTTTGGTAAAGGGCGCACCACCCATGTTTCCCCTTACCCTATTACAAGCATGAGCATATTACAATTTTAATAGTTTGGTTAAGAAATGCACCACCCTTGAGTGCCCCCTACCTTAACCCAGATGCGAGCATGCTATATGAACCTACAAGCCTACTGATTGTCACAAATAAGCCTGTGCTGTTTGTTTAAAACCAACATGCTTAATTTTAGAACGCTTGCGCACCTGGTCAATAGCCATAATCGTCACAAAAGCCTGTCTGCCTGAGATCTACGTACATTCACATGTCCTAAAACACGTGCAGCTGCTGGTTGTTATGAGCTCTCCAATGCGTGCGGCGGCTCGGATGGCCATCCCTCCCAACATCTGGCAGGAGACGCTTGACACGATGCACCACTCCAGCAGTCTGGCAGCATCGTAAGTCAGGGACTGAGAAGTCACAATGCCTCATACGTATGGCCAAATAAATAGACGTTTTACCTGGCATCTGGCAGGACATGCTTGACATGATGCAGCACTCCATTAGCCTTGCAGTATCGTAAGTACTGAGAAGTCATAAGGCCTCATATGTGTGGCCAAATTATCAGACATCTGGCAGGACATGCTTGACATGGTGCAGCACTCCATTAGCCTGGCAGTATCGTATGTACTGAGGATTCACAATGCCTCATAGCGTGGTGTAGAAAATGAGCTGTAATCTTGACAAAACATCAACTCACAGCCATGCAAGCTGTGCTTTGAAAGAGCGGCTCAACATGCATGGTTGTTGCTTTTCTGTGTGCATTGCCGCTACCTGTTGCTGTGCACTACTTGTTATTGCGCCAAACCAAGCATTTGCCTTGTATTTCTGAGTACCAAACAGGCTCAGATCAGTGACAGTGTAAAGTCGTGCTGCTGCAGCAATAAAGGCGTGCTGCTGCAACGATAAAGGCGTGCTGCTGCAACAATAAAGGCGTGCTGCTGCAGCAATAAAGTCCTCGAATGCCTCAAATAAATTTGCATCGTACTGACACAGACCTGCATCTCTGTTCTGTTCAGGCTGCTGCAGGCTCTTGAACCTCATGAAGCCGTGAGGGAATTCTCAAATTGGAATATGACCAAGCAGGTTGAGGTAAGTCAGGCTGTTTGATACGCTGTTGACAAAGCCTGTATGGGGAGGTAGCATGTATGTGATATGCAGGTATGCACAAAGCAACTTCACCCAGGTCTTTCGTCACCTATAACCATATACCTCTAGTCATACAAATAAACCATTGCAATGCAAAAAGATTATACAACAGGCAACTGCCGGCCATGTGTTTACCAAATTGATAAAGCAAGTGATTATGTATGCTCAATGGACGAACAGGTATTTAAGAAAGCAAAAGCTCCTTGTTGCGTGTTCAAGCATCATAATATCATAATTGTATGCTTTTCCACCATTCTGCTGCTGCGTAATGAAGCAACGGATGTTTTGATGAGTGAACGAGTGAGTGGATGAGTGAGAGAATCACTGAACTGCTGGATGCAGCTTGTTTGCCTGTTGTAAAATATATTGTTGTAAAAGATTGTTTGGCTTGTTAATTCGCTGCATCAAAATAAAAATCAGACCAGGCTCTTTATGGTCGCTAGTTCAATCCGTCCATTAGTTCAATGCCTCATTGCTGTGCACAGCTGTATTTGCAAGAGTCTCCATTTCTCTTAAATTTACAATGCCCAAATTGTTGACACTGCTTGCGTGCACACATGCCTTTTGCAAAAATATCACTGTTTGCATATGTTCCCCTCCTATACAGTGCCCCAGGTGATTGAAATCAATGCTTGTGTGGATGCCTTGTTTTTTATGCACCAAGACATGAAGGATTGTACTTGTTCTCAGGTGCTGAGAGAGATGGACGTGCGCAAAGGTCATGCTGTTGCTGCTGAGATTGTGAGGAAGCTACCGGACCTGATGCGACGAGGCCTCATGTCGTTCATGGCCATGAATGATGATGACGCTATAGCAGCCCGCACAATCCAGGTGTGTGTGCATGTTGCTTCTCTTGTATTTAGAAAGTAGGCCACACTAAAGAGGCAAGTCCTCATGTTGTTCATGGCCATAAATGACCTTGCCCGAATATTAGCCCGTATTCTTCAGTGTGTGTGCATGCGTGATTTGGATGTGTGTCCTTTGTAAGTACGCATTTCTATCTGATTTTTATCTGATGTGTGTCCTTTATAAGTACGCATTGTTACCTGCTATCTGATTTTAATGTGTGTCCTTTATAAGTACGCATTTTAATCTGACAGGCCTTGTGTCGTTCATGGCCCATCAGTTGTGCGCTGACATTGCTGTATAATTGAAGCACGTCTGAGGAACGCCTCGTGCTGTCCACGGCCACAAACCCTTTGCACCTGATCACTATTTAATGTCTAGTGTTATGCGTAAGGGTGGGTAATTAGGGTGTCTGCCTTTGCCAGCGAGGCTTGGCGAGCCTCAACGAGGCTCGGCACTCGCTGGGGAGGCCCTAGCTGGAAATTACGGTTAGAAAACCACTTTCTATAATCTGCACGAATTGAGCTAAAACTTTTTCTGTTGTTAGCTTATATATAATATATGAATATTACCGTTGAGACTGGGTGGAAAGTATGGGCGTGTGAGCCAGGAACTTTCGGTTAGCGGTTACACCCCCCCCCCAAAAGTGTTGCATACCCCTTCTAACTCTTCCTGGTATTATATTATATAATTAATATTATCATTGAGGAGACTTGGTTTAAAGTATGCGCGTGTCAGCCAGGAAAATTCAGTTAACAAAAAATCCGGTTTACCCTCCCCCCCCACACAGCTGCATACTGCCTATTACTGCTCCATTAACTATGCTACTGCTGCTGCTGCTACTGCTGCTGCCTATGCCTCTTCCTCTAGCAGGATAAGGCACAAGTCCATGTCCTCCCTCTCCTTGCCACTCTCCTTGCCACTCTCCTTGCCACTCTCCTTGCCATTGCTGTGCATATAGATGAGCTTCCTTGCACGCTCTACTTCCATCTTGGAGCGCAGCTTGGTGTACAGCTGGCCCCAAGCTGACCAGTTGCGCTCGCAAGCACATGCAGTGAGGTGCATGTAAAGCAGCCTGGCTGCGACGCGCGACGAGATTTGAATGCCATGCTTGCTCGCCCAATAGCGCCAGAAGTTGACGTGGTTGATGGTGTGGGGATGACATGCAATCGCTGCTCTCTGACACTTTGCGCTGAGCGAGGTCGTGGGCCAACTCGCTGAGCTTAGGCGCAAAGGGCTGAAGCTTGGCATTGCTGCGCACAAGAAAGTAATGTAGATGAGTTTCAAGTAGCTTGTGCGCACGTGTCTGCATGCAGAGTGTTTATACACGTGCGCTTTCCTGGAATGCCTTTCCGGCATGCTTCACACAAGGTTGCACTCATTTACGCACATTTATTTGCCTTAACACGTACATAAACATGCACCTGCAGCAATAGCTACACTAAACCCACATATGCATCCACCTCCATACCTGTCCAGCCTTGAGCTCTGCTCCATCGTCGCCCGCAAGCTCAATCAAGCACTCCTCTGCATCCTTCATACGATCCCACATGCGTGCCCGCTGCCGTTGCTGCTGTTTTGAGTTGGAAGCTACACGAGCACCACGCGCACACACTGCCACCACCAGGTTTTACCCTTCTCTTTGCAGCCCTTGACGTGCTGGAAGGCATCATCAGATGTTGGGGACTCTCCATTGTAGGACTGAGTGCCATATATCCAGATAGATCCTTCCCCATCCAAGTCCATACACTCGATATCCTCTTCATCAGTCTGATATATTTTTGGCTTCATTGAAGCTCCTTCATTTGATAAAATAGAAATTTGGGGAATTTTGGGGGGATTTGGGGGATTTCTGGGGAGATGGGGCTGATTCCCCCCCAAAAGTGGACACCCTCGCTGGCCAACGAGTGTCTTCCACACCAGGAAAGAGGCTCGCCAAGGCTCGGCAAGCCTCGCACTCGGCAAGTCTCGGCGAGGTCATGACCCACCCTTATTTATGCTCAATGTCTACCATATAATGTTGGCATGCCAGAAGATTGTGTACTGCAATGCTTCTGAGCTCTGTGCATGTCTGTTGTCTGCCTCAGGGGCTAGGAGCAAAGGGCGTGTCCAGCTGCTTGGAGGGGGTCAACAAGCATTTGCAGGTCTGTTTTGGAGTCCTATACTCCATATTTGTCCAACTGTCTCAATTTCATGATTTCATTGTTTCGTGGCTTCAATCCTATCAAGGAGCATATGAAGGACAACAATGATTACTGAGGTATGTCAATCGACAGGTATGCAGGTAAGGAAACTGTCGCCCTTCACCCTGTGAATAAGTAGGGCTGGCCAGAGCCGTATATATGCACCGTATATGGCCGTATAATTGGTGATCTTCCTGCCAAAAATACGGTATACACGTATAAATATGACTCTAGCCAACCCTGTGAATACCCTGTGGTAAGCCATTTATTGACTTCAAAAATGATAGGCATTTACTCTCTTACTCAGAGGCAGGACAGGTGGACCTCTTTTTCCTTGATGTTGATTGTAGTGATGCCGCGCATTTTAGGACCTGTGAGCTGTACTATTAAAATGCCAGCATTGTTCACATCCCTCCTGATGCCCATTTTGGGCCCATCTTCTCCTCATTTATCCCCCCCTTCCGATTTCTGCAATGGAGGAGCTTTGTAGTGTACTTGGTACCTAAGTGGTTCCTTTAGCTTTGTAGTGTACCTGGAGCTTTGTAGTGTACTTGGTACCTAAGTGGTTCCTTTTCCTTTGTTAAAGGTGGTGATTGGTCTTACTGCCTGTTCTTGATACTCGTCTAGTTTATTTCTTTCAACATTGTAAGCAGTTGAATGTAAATGTCGTTGCCTAAGCTGTTTTGGTGCCGCAAAATTCACGCATACAGCCATAACTCAGCAACCGTCGCCTATATTGGACGTATACACATTCCTTCGATTATTTGTGCGTAACTTGCCTTTAATCTGTTCAGCTGACTAACAGCGGAATCATAGGCAATGCGTAACCTGAATCACTTTATTTAAATGCTCTTGTACATTCCACTGCACGTTATCTCCCACACAGTATATTCATCAATTGCATTGTACGTACGGACCACTTGTCTGTAGGCAAAGATTATTATGGCAATGGACGTCACTCAAGCTGCTTTGGTGCTCTCAGAGATGCACTACGAGGAGGCTGCAGACCATCTGATGGTAGGGGTTCAGTAACGAAAGGAAATAAACTGATATTGTTTGGGATGCACTTATCACTACCAGTGAGTTGCTGGTCACCTAATGATGAGGGTGTGGTTATGGTACTAGATCATCTGATGTGCTCCAGGAACTGCACTTGCAGGCTATATTAAAAGTGAATGAATGGATGGATGGATGGGTGGATGGATGGATGGATGGATGGATGGATGGATGGATGGATGAAAAGGCTGCAGACTGCCTGTTGGTTAAAGTCAGTTCATCTTATCAATCAGCTGACGTGCTCTTGATACTGCACTAAACTTGAGGTGGGGCAAGAGGGTGTATACCATACAGATATGGTCCTGGCCAACCTTGCCTTTGCATGTACATGTGAAAATTGTGTGTGTTGCTTGTGCTTGCAGCTTGAGAAAGATGTAGTCAAGCGCACAGCCGTGCTGGAAAACATGCCTCACAAGGTCGCAGCAAACGTGCTGATGATTTTGGATGACTTGCACGGAGAGATGGAGCAAAAGCGCATTGAGAAGATGGAACAAGAGACTGCTGCAGCTGCAGCTGCTGCAGCTGAAAAGGCTGCCCTGTCTCCTGCGTCTGAAGACGAACAACTGCAGCACAAGGAAGGTATGTTGTGGTACACCTAGTAGTAGGGAAGGAGGCTGCTTATTGAGTAGAAACAAAGACACAGGGCAGCAGGAATGTGTGACTAAATACTGTAGTAAACCTGTGAGTGAATACAGAGTATGAGTGACCCCTGTGCCGTGCAAGCTGAAGCTCATTGATGACTGCCTGTAAAAAAGCATTTCCTGACAGTCACGTGTTAATTTTGGGCTTCCGGCCTCAAATGACCACCCACCCCCCCCAACCCCCCTTCATGACCCCCCACACTAATAAAAATGGCGTTGATCTGCTCAGAACCTAAGCAGCTATATGCCTGCACAGTTCCCATGCCAGATAATTCAATACCTGAAGAGTTATAGGGCAAAAACTGATGTGTGCACGCTCTCACACTGACCACCTGTTTAGTGCACATATCTAGCCAAAACCTTGCATTGCCAAAGCACTTTTTTACTTCATTCATGTAACTTTGCATAATGCAATACGTGAACTGCAAGTTTGGAATCAATTTCTGGCAATTTACCTGAACACAACCCCGCAGCCTACTTGGGGCATTCCATGCAACTCTGTGACCAGGCACCAAGACCCCCCCCTTTAAATAAAGTACCCAACAAGGGTGCCAAGCGACTGGGCTTGAGCTGAGGATTCCAAAAATATATTTATAATTTGCTGCAAGTGAACCAGAAAACTTCTGGAGAACCCCCCCAAAATTTCTGAGCCCCCTCAAATGACCACCCACCAACCAACCCCTCAAAGTCGTCTCATTTATTTACCAATCGACAGTTTTTGATGTCAAGATTCCGAATGTGTAATTTATATTTCAATCAACACGTGACGCCAAAAAAGTTATGATAACTACAGCCTCCTGTTGATGAAGTGAAAAATGTGCCGTCAGGAGCTGGTACCTTTGTCTGTGCTGCGGCGCGCTGCAAATAGCAAAACCATTTCCACCCGGAGACTGCACAACTCCCAAATCCCAAAGGAACATTTATTTGCAATTTTTGGAGTCATGAGGCACACATCCTCCACTCTGTCTTCCCTGCTCTGTTGAGGGGTGCTTTTGTGTATGCCTCATTGTAATTGCTGTGCCCTGAAAGACTCGTAATCACTTGTAAACAGGGTTGCCAATACACGCATACCATATATATACCTTACGCTTGCCACGTGTCTTATATACCATGGTATATATATTCCTCATCTTGATTGCTGTGCCCTGTGAGATTTTTGATCACTTGTGAACAGGGTTGCCACAACCGTACACGCATACCATATATATAATATGTATATATATATGACCGTATGTATAATTGATTTTCTGTAACAATACCGTACATGTACCGTACATGTGTATGGTTGTTCTTCTGTAATAGATTCGTATGAGTATGGTTTTTCCAACCCTACATGTAATTCATAAAGAACCAACTTCTTAAGTAGCATAGATCCAAGAGGCACAAATTATACTGGACCAGGAAGCATTGTACTCAGCCACCACACCTCTGACATTTTGGGTGGAGCAGAAAGAATAAACAAAAATTTAATGTATGCAGGTGTCCAGCAAATACCGGAGGAAACGCCAAAGGAAAGGTTCTCCTTGGCAGGCTCGACTCTGCTGAACATGAATGGCAGAGAGGCTAATGGCATCATGGGCCACATCAGCTACGAGGTGCGTATAGCTGGGAGTTCACAACAATTGTGTGTGGTTATGTGTGTTTGTCTGTGTGCGTGTTGTCTGTGTGTTAGTGCACGCACACTTGGGTGTGTGTGTGTGTGTGTGTGTTTGTGTGTGTGTGTTACAGATAGAGCTTGAATGCTTAATTGTGTGTTTCGTACAAAAGCATGTTGTTATTAATGCTTGGATGTCATTCGCTTGATTGAAGCAACTGCAGCAGCTCACTGCGTGTGTTTAGGTTTGAGACTAATGGCATCGAATACAGAGACTATTGGTATACAGAGACTAATGGCATCAAATACAGAGACTAATGGCATATAGAGACTAATGGCATGCAGAGACTAATGGCATCGAATACAGAGACTTATGGCATCAAATACAGAGATATCTGTGGACCCGTGTTGCTTGCAAGATGCACAAACAGGGATTTGGAGTACGAAAAAATGCTCAGACACCATGCATTGACTCGCATAAAAAGAGCCAAGGGTTGGAGGATACAAATACACATCTTGCAATTACGACTAATGGTAAGCTGAAAAGCATTTGTGTTTTGAAAATTATGAGGTCAATGTGAATTTTTTGTGCTTTGTTAATATTTTTAAGGTGTCTTACATTCTTGCTGTGTGTATACCATGCTGTGTGTACACAGGAACCTGCGTTTGCTTGTTTGGGGGCTTTTAGGGCGAGCAGAAAGCTGCCTCCTTGGCAAAAATAGATCTCCTGCCTTTTGCTACTTTCCAAGACCTTGCCAAGTTTCTGGGAATTTTGGATGCCTGCAATCCGCACCAATGGACATAATGCCATCTAAGCCCACCATTTCCATACCCATGCTGGGTATGCATGAAGTCCGTACCAACTTGCTGAGCCTCATTCACAGACTCAAGCAAGGCTACCAGCAACGTCTCGCACAGAAGCCAGCCTTGAATCCTTAATAATTGTGCGCAGAACTGTATCCACATCCTGAGCACGATAAACCCAGCAAGGTGTTGACGATGATGGGGGTCGTGTCACCTTGTGCATATCCAGCCTTGAACCCCACAATGCATGCAGGACCGTGCCAACATCCTGAGCACGATGGACCCTAGCAAGGTGTCGGCAATGATGGCGCTCATGCCGGCTGACGAAGCGGTTGCTCTTTTGGCCGCTGTGTCGGATGTCAGCCTGGCTGTGGTTTCAAAGATGCTGCCAAACCATGAAAGGGAGAGGCTGCTGCAGGTGTGTGGAGTGCCTGGTTCTAGCGAGATGATTGCCTGACGAGCTGCCAGTATCCTTTCTGGTCATGTGAGTGAGTCTGCACACTGTAATGTGAGAGACACTGCCGAAGTACAAGGGGGAAAGGCGGCTGCAGATGTGTGTTTTCCTGGTCCTGTTGTGTACCTTTGTGTTGTGGATTCTTAGAATACCTGCAAAGGGTAAGCTAAAATCATACCTTTGTATTGTGGATTCTCAGAATACCTGCAAAGGGTAAGCTAAAATCATACCTTTGTGTTGTGGATTCTCAAAATACCTGCAAAGGGTAAGCAAAAAGTCCGTGGGACAATTGAATTTTTATGCGAGAACTCGCAGATTTCGCGATCGCGAGTTTCAAAATCCGACTCGCATTAAAATTCAATCTAAGTCGCAGATTTGTGAGCCCCTTTAATCAGTGAACACCTGAACCCTTTTAACCTTGTGCAGCTAAAGGACGGGACGATTCAACATCGCAAATATGTTAATTCACGGTTGTATCTAATTTTTAAAGGTACTGTTTTCACCCCTGTATGGTAAAAAGCTTCATGAAAGACATTAAAACTTGAGAACTGATAAGTACTAAATTTGCATACACCATATCTTAACGCACCGGCAGATGTTGAGCTATCTATAGGTTGGTTTGGACCACAATAACCTTTTGAACTAAAGATATCCCAAAGGAATAATAAATATTCCTTATGTATAATACTTTGTTTAAATGATATTCTTGTCGCATAAAAATTCAATGAATTGAATTTTTATGCGAGAACTCGCCCCCTTCGCTTCGCGAAGGTCGCAGATTTGTACATATGTATGCAAGATGTGTGCATGCGGTGCTTTCAGCAGATAAGCACTTAACATTCAGTCATATACGGGGTGTGTACACATTTATGGCCACCTTATTGGCTACGGGTATTTAGAGGAGAGCTTCTTTCGAGGTGATGATCATTGCAAGTTTCATTCAGGTATATGTTATACATTATTTGTGTATGTAGATGTTTCTGCTTTGCACTCTCTTTTTGGAGAAGCTTGAGGCGTGAGCCACCACCGTCCTTCTTGAGCACGTTGTGATATCATCACACTGACAGGGTATCCATCTCGTAATGAAATTATGTTCTTGGGTCGATGAACATAACGAAGAAGTACAATCTGAAGTGGCCTATTTCTCGTGACCCAGATCACGTGGAGGATAAATGCGGAGACAATTGATCACCTTGTCATCATCCTGCTGCAAATTAACCATGTTTACCGTTTCCTACAACGTTTTATGGCTTGTAACATGGTAGCAAGTGTAGCAAGTGGGGCATAGTGCAGCACAGTGTAGCACAGTGCAGCACAGTGTAGCACAGTGCAGCACAGTGTAGCACAGTGCAGCACAGTGTAGCACAGTGTAGCACAGTGTAGCACAGCGTAACACAGTGTAGCACAGTGTAGCACAGTGTAGCACAGCGTAACACAGTGCAGCACAGTGTAGCAAGTGTATCATCTTGCATGACATGCACCTTACTCATCGCTGCTTATTGCCATCGTAAACAGGTCAGCAGCTTATTTGTACACCTGTAATTGCCTCTCACCTTCATTAACTCAGCGCCTATACTCCCCTTGAATAAAACAATGTACGTTTTAAGCAGCCTGTAAATATGCTCAACCTTAATACGGTATATAGAATCAATAGCACATAGGTTCTGCTCCCATCTTACGTCTTAGACCAATTGTGTATTATTGAAGCCATTAGCAGCCTTACTGAAGCCATTAGCAGCCCATGTTGCTTAGTGGGAGGTGAGAGTGTGCGTGTATGTGTGCGTGTGTGCAGGAGTGTGGATTGTTCATATGCACAAGCGTGCTGATGTTATGCCTTGCTGGTAGTTGTGTGGGGGTGCAGGGGTGAGTATGTGTGCACGCTTGTGCGTGAGTGTGGGTGTGTGGGTTTGTGTGTGCTTAGTCCTCCTGTGAGTATAGTACCTGTGAGTATGTCTTTAATGAGCATGCGCATCACACACAGGCTCTACCGGGTGCACACACAACACACGCAACGCACACACAGGCTCTACCGGGTGTACAAACAAAACACGCAATGCACACACAGGCTCTAAGCGGAGTGAAGGTCAAAAAAGGCAATTATGGGAAGGACTCCTTGGAGACCTGCAAGGCTGCTAAAAGTAAAGCCAATAGTCCCAACTTGCCAAGTCATAAGGGTGAGAGGAAGTGGCTGTGCTTTTTGGGAATGAGGGTATGTTTGCATCTATTTAACTTTACCTAGCAGACGGCCAACGATGCTGATACAGAAGGCTTTTGCTTACTACGTTAAGTAGACCTTTGCTAATTTGCAGTTCCTCTGCACAAGCCCGATAAGGAGTACATTGTGAGTAGCACAGACAATTGATGCATATGTGTGCAATCATGCATATGCTCATATGTCACATGTTTGCATGTGCGTTTACATTTGTACATGCTCACACGCATTCGTGCTCACACGCATTCGTGCTCACACCTGCGTGCTCAAACGTGCGTGCACACATGTTCACACATGCGTGCTCACACATACATACTTACATGTTCACACATGCGTGTTCACATACACATACTTACATGTTCACACATGCGTGTTCACACATACATACTTACATGTTCACACATGCGTGTTCACACATACATACATGTTCACACATGCGTATTTACACATACATACTTACTCACTCCTGCTCACACCTTAACACAGTGTCAATTGATCAGCCCCGAAAGGAGGAGGTCAAGGCTCTTCAGATGGATGAACTTGACAAAGTAATCGGAGAGGCCTCGTCGAGTGAATCAAGCGCTTCAGAGTCGTCAGAGAGCTCAAGCTCAGACAGCTCGAGCTCAGAGACCTCAAGCTCAGCCTCGTCCACACCGCCCAGAAAGTGCGTCGCTTTTTGGGTGTATCAAATGGGTGTATTGCTGTTTATAATGAGTGGTGTTTGTATCCAGACCCCAGTGCTCAAGCGAAAGCTATTGCACATTTGATCACCCTTGCTCACGTGCACATTGATGGAAGCACACTGCAAACAGATGCCATGCCTCTTTTAGGCCGCCTCTGAAGGTTAGCACTGCTTTCAATTTGGCGGCTCTTATCCTGTAATTTGTCTGTGACGTCCCTTGTGTTATGTTGTACGTTTTCCTCTCTAGATATGCACAGATGAGCTGACGACCTCTTTATTACTCTCTGGTTGATATCTTTTGATAACTGGAATTAGTCAAACCGTAAAATATACAACGCTGCAAGCTTAACCCACGAAAGGCTGCACAATGCAATGAGGAGTAAATAGTATCCCTGCTGGTGATTGTGATGAGTTTACGCAGGGGAAGATTAAAAAACCACTTTAAGAGAAGTGGTGCACAATCGTACTGCCACTTTCATTGGCTTTCAAAGTAGTAATATTGCAGGAGAGTTTGATATACACACACACACACACACAGACACACACACACACACACACACACACACACATGCACTTACTAACTTGCATATGCAGAAAAGAAAGCATTTGCAGAAGTATGACAAGTCATTCTCTCCACAGACAAATTTACTTCAGGACACACACACATACACACACACACTAACGCGCAAAAACAGGAAAAAAGGCATGCGCAGAAGTATGACAAGCCAGCCCTCACGCAGACGGTCCAATATGGGCAATGGTTCTAGCAGGTATGGCTGTGGTACTGCCTACCCTGCGCGTGTGCAATCAATCATGATTGAATCAAGGATGTTCCATATATTATGTACCGAATTTGAGCAGGGAACCTCCCAATGTACAGTCATATAGGATGCAGACGTCCGGTACTGGCCGAACCTCCCATTGTACAGTCATATAGGATGCACACGTCCGGTGCTGGCCGAACCTCCTAATGTACAGTCATATAGGATGCAGACGTCCGGTACTGGCCAAACCACCCATTGTACAATCATATAGGATGCAGACGTCCGGTACTAGCCGAACCTTGTCATGTGCAACTGACAGCCATGCATTATCAGGGTTTGTTTATCTCTGCTGCTCACATCATAAATGTGGCCTAAGGTTGTCGATGTGCAGAACTTAATGTCAAGAAGAGTACGAAAATTACAATGGTTGGATAGGTGTGCAGATACACAGCTTTTTCTTAATCAGCTGCATATCATTGAGCAAAATCTAGCAACTGGTGTGTGTGTATGTATGTGCTGTGCGTGCTTCTTGTATGCAAGTAATGGGTGCAGTGTGTGTGTTTGCTGAGCATTCGTAATGTGTGTGAAGCACAAACACAGCCGTGGCTTCAGGCAAGCAAGGTCAGCTGGGATTCCCGCTTGTCACAATGTATAAGTGCACGCTAGTTGTATGCATTTTGTATGGGATACATATGCTCATCACCCTGACAATGGAGCAAATGTGAGTGCAAGGCTGACGCATTATCACTATTACACGGGACTGAGAAGTACTTTTCAAACACACTACCGCGGTTGCAGGCAAAGCCAAAATGGGGCTGGGGGCACGTTTGCTTCCCGTCGTAGCTTATCAGGAAATGTTGACACAGGCAACGAGAATCAGAAAGATTCATTGAGGAGGAGCACTAGCAGAAGAGGTACGTGTCTCTCTTTTCAACCACGGCTGTCCTTGCGTGCTTGTTTGTGTATGTATGTGTGCGTGCATACGTGCGTGTGTGGGTGGGTGGGTGCACACTTCTTTGCATGCGTGAGATGAGATTGTGTGCGTGTGCATTCCACTTTCATGTATATGGAATGTATCATTGCATGTATGTATCGATTCAGCTTGAGGTGTATTCCTTGCACTCAGCCTTGTCAAAATATTATAGAACATTACAATATATTTAAATACTATAACAACCTTGCAACCCGCGTATTAATTACCCATTAAATGATTAGTCCGTGTGAAATATAGGTGTCGGTCCATTGCAGCCTGTGAGTCTTTGCCTGTCTAATGCGCCGTCAGCTTAAAAGCCTTGGCCCAACTGAAGCACTTTTTCAGTCATGACATAATTCTTTTGCTTCACACAACTCTGTCCAAAATAGGTATAGGTGCCACTCTGTTATTGTGGGGTGCCACTCTGTCTGTTATTGTGGGGTGCCACTCTGTAGAAGTAGGTGCCACTATATTTCAGGTGCCACTCTGTAATGGTAGGTGCCACTCTGTAATCGTAGGTGCCACTCTGTAATCGTAGGTGCCACTCTGTTTCAGGTGCCACTCTAATCGTAGGTGCCACTCTGTAAAAGTAGGTGCCACTCTGTTTCAGGTGCCACGCTAATCGTAGGTGCCACTTTGTAAAAGTAGGTGCCACTCTGCTTCGGGTGCCACTCTCATCGTAGGTGCCACTTTGTAAAAGTAGGTGCCACTCTGTTTCAGGTGCCACTCTGTAATAGGTGCCACTCTTGGATAGGTGGGTGGCATTCTGTGATAGGTCTAAAATAGGTAGGTGCCACTCTGTCATGCTAGGTGCCACTCTGTAATAGGTGGGTGACACTCTGTCCAAAATAGGTAGGTGCCAACCCTTGTCAAGCGCTTCCCCCCAAACTTCACCATACATCAATATGGACCACATGTGATACTTACAAAACTCACAACTCCTGGTATCAACGCAGAGCCCCTCAATCTGAGCAGAAGCCCTTCCAAGCAAGTCGGCTCAGGAAAGGAAGATGCCTCCCCCATGAGTGAGTCATGAAAACACGCCACACTGGTCAGACCTGTGTGTGTGCAAGTATCATACCTGCATCGTTCATCGAAGCGTGTGCAATGTGTGTGTGCTCATGAACAGGGCTCACGTTGAGGCTGCTACACACCAGTTTTGGCACGCAGGTTATGCTGCATGCTTTGAAAAATGATGCATGTGCCAGTGCATTAAAATTTCATTTGTTCTGCCTGCGCTTCTGTCTCAAGCACAAGGGGTTGGCCCAAACCATACACAAGATTTCCCTTGCACTCTATTTACACCTGTTTGCTCGAACCATACACGACATTTCCCTTGCACTCTATTTACACCTGTTTGCTCGAACCATACACGACATTTCCCTTGCACTGTATGTACACCTGTTGGCTCGAACCATACAGGACATTTCCCTTGCACTGTATGTACACCTGTTGGCTCGAATCATACACGACATTTTCCTTGCACTGTATGTACACTTGTTTGCCCGAACCATACACGATATTTCCCGTGCACTGTATGTACACTTGTTTGCCCGAACCATACACGATATTTCTCTTGCACTGTATGTACACCGTGCATTACCTTAAATGCAACCAATCTTTTTGTACGTGGTGTATGGGATCTCCATGTACTTGTAGTAACTCACGAATAATATCAATGTTACCGTGAATGCAAGCAAACGATAGAGTGGTATATCCATTAGCAATAATTGTATTCACGTGGTACCCGGGTCGTTTGTCGTGAACTGTGCTCACGTAATCAAAATGGTACGACCAAGGGTCTGGCTCCTCCGCTTCAACCAAAAACGACGCGATACAGTCCGACAAATCCTTACAAGGCACACAACGTTCAGTCAAACTTGCCGTTGTAGCTAAACATTTCTGAATGTAGGAGGGGGATTAGTTATCACGGTTGTTCCAGTCTTAGTACGAATTTTGGGCGTACATGCGTTGCACTGTATACCAAAGGAAGTCAACCTTGCCTAAATTGGCTCCGTGTGTCACTGTGACATTGCTTGCACCATGTGATTTATAAAGGTTATTAACCTTATATGCATATTTGTTTAAAACGTTGATATTTGCCATCGCTTTTCCAATGGTGCTATTCACTCAGTCATCATCCTTTAATAAACATGTAGGTGTCAAGCAAGTATTCAGGCTTCTTCGTCTCATTGTCTCATTGCCCGTCCCTTCCTGCATTTCCCTCGCACTGTGGACTCAAAATGGCTTAAATTCAGTGTTGTGCACATACGGCGTCATTCGAAAATGGCACCGTAAATAACGACCGTAATTAACGGCGTTACCGTCACTAAACTCTGACGATTGACGGCGTAATTTACTCTTTTCACCGTCATTTTGACATAAATTACGCCGTCAGCGTCATTTACCATTGACGCCGTCAAGCGTCAGGTGCACAACACTGCTTAAATTACGGCCACTGCCCCATACCAAAACCAACAAACACCAGGGAACTTGATCCCGTGCAGACACGCAATGACTTGGAAAATCTTGGGGTGAGGGAAAACTGAAGGCTTTTTAGAACCCCTGAAGCTCCCTGACAAACACCCAACTGGGGGCAAGTCATGAGTTTTTTCTGGCACATGTCCCATCAGGTCGATACAAGGGGAATCTGGCATGGGTTTGCAGTCACCCACACTCGTGCATCCAAGCAAAGAAGCCCTTGCAAGCAAGGGGCTGCCTAGCCATCATCCACGTTGCATTCACACACCAAGTGGCCGTCACTGTGCTGCAACCAGGGCTGTTGCACTGCGCCGTACTTCCAAAATGACACCGTATATACGGTACGGTATACGCCGTATCGTAGCTTTTACTGTATAATACGGTATGAGCAAAAGTACGGTGCCAAACCGTACAGTTCGGTCCCACCGTACAGTACATTTTGACCGTAGGTAGGCCGTTTGGCTCCAGTTCTGGCCCAAAACATTTCTTTTCCTTTTGCATCAAGTATATATGAATAAAACACAAAATATTAACTTAGAATCAGGTACCGCGTCCGACTTTGAGTTTCCATGCAAGCCCCTGCTGGGCCCTTCCCCCGAGCTGATGCAGCCCCAAACCAGCCTCAGGGTCGTCCAGGGATGGATTGTGTGGCGTCAACACATGAGAGGAGCATGCGGGAGGTGAAAATGGGAGGTTTTGGGACGGAGAGGCCATTCTGAGGCCATTTTTGCACTGGCAGTGCCAGCTTGGCACCGTACCGTTCACCGTACCGTATCTTACCGTATATACGGTGCCAATTTTCAAACATACGGTAAAAAATGCTCTTACCGAACCGTACCGTATTACCGTACACCGTACCGTACACCGTACTGCAACAGCCCTGGCTGCAACACACCAAGTGGCCGTCACTGTGCTGCAACACACCAAGTGGCCGTCACTGTGCTGCAACGCACCAAGTGGCCATCACCGTGCTGCAACCATCCAATTTAAACTCCTCAATCAGAATGTCAGTCTGTGTACAGGACCGTCTGTGTTGCTATAACCCACATTTCTTGTTCCAACTTTGCGCCAAAGGTCGTATGTCGAGTGACGTGACCTTCAACAACTCGACATCAAGCCCGTCCACCGTTAAAAAGCAAGATGCGCTGCACCAGAACCTGACCATCCAGATCCAGGGTACGCTTGTCTGGCCTTCCTGGTTTAAACCAGTTTCCTTGTGGTTCGGTAACAAAAAGTGGCTTCTTGCTTAAAGGTCATAGCATCCAGTTCCAGCATGGCCTTCAAATAGCTAACATGCATTGCATGTTGTTATCATTGGCTTAGTCTATGATGAAGTACGGTGCGCACAACATTTACCAGCCAGTTCGTTTGTGATGACCATCTGTTGTGTTTCTACTCTGCACTTAGTGTGTGCACATAAAGCATCACAGCAGCAGTGTCACGCTACCCCACCAGTCATCATAAAGCCCCCCGCAACGTTTTGCCCACATCACTGTTACTCATGTGATCATGTGACTTTGTTTGGATGATGCATGTGAGACCAGAGGACAGTGGGGCTGAGCCTGCGGCAGGGAGCACCCCCCTGTCAAGGAAGAGCTCTTTGAGCCCCACCAAGAAACGGGCACAAACAAAGTGAGTGTGGTGGGTGCTACTGCACACGACCCTCCTGCCTCCATGTGTGCGAGTCCCTTTTAGCTTCAATGGTGTATGTGTGTGGGGGGGGGGTGCAGGGATTAAGGGTGGTGAAGGGTTGTCAGGTGCTGACACCCAAGCCATCCTTTCCTTTGCGCTCTTTATGGTTCTGATATGGTTCTGATATGGTTTTTGATGGTTCTGACATCAATCTTGGGTGTGTTTCTTCTTGAGGAGTGCCTTCCTTGCCTCATGTAGTTTTGGAGTAGATTTCTTTTGGGAGGTGCCTATCCTGTCTCATGCCTCTGCGCAGGAACAGCAGCAGGGCTGGCCAGGGCCATTAATACGTGTGTATTTGTCAGGCAATCTTGTAACAAACATTCCTATGTTGTGAAAAACACGACACATACAATTCATACACACCTCCTGTCCAACTTTCAAGTGTGTGCGTAAGTTTGCCCTGTGCGGTCGGAATAAAGGGCGCTACGGATTTTTGATGAAAGGAAACAATACTGACAATTATTCGAGCGCAATAGCCCTGTTGAAAATGTATTAAGGTCCTCGCATCCACATCCACATGCCAGTGAATGATCATGAAACAGTACCGACACTTTGGTCTGTGCGTTGCTGACTTGAATTACTGGCACCAAAGAGCATTTAAATTGCTGGCACTAAAGAGCATTTGAATTGCTGGCACCAAGGAGCATTTGCATTGCTGGCACCAAAAAGCACTTGAATTGCTGGCACTTAAGAGCTTTGAATTGCTGGCACTAAAGAGCATTTGAATTGCTGGCACCAAAGAGCATTTGAATCGCTGGCACCAAAGAGCACTTGAATTGCTGGCACTTAAGAGCATTTATATTGCTGGCTCCAAAGAGCACTTGAAGTGCTGGCACTTAAGAGCATTTGAATTGCTGGCTCCAAAGAGCAATTGAAGTGCTGGCACCAAAGAGCATTTGAATCGCTGGCACCAAAGAGCACTTGAATTGCTGGCACTTAAGAGCATTTATATTGCTGGCTCCAAAGAGCACTTGAAGTGCTGGCACCTAAGAGCATTTATATTGCTGGTTCCAAAGAGCACTTGGAAGTGCTGGCACCAAAGAGCGTGTTGGTAGCTACATGGTAGACCACAGCTTCCATTGACGTCAAGTGATCCAGCATGAAGACAGTGTTAAAAAGGCGTGCAACATCAAAGGCGCCATGTATAGCATATAAGGGGCAATGACATTCTTTTTTGTTCGCGTTGTGTGGAGCAGTAATGAGTTAGGGGGATTTATTACCCGGACTTAAGGAAATAGTATAATGAAGAAACAACAGAACAACATGAGAAGCAGCAGTGATGTATTTGTTGCCTGACGCAAACCACTTGGGCTAGTAGCAGGTTGCTGATCGTTGTTTGCCTGTGTCACGTCACCAAGCAGGATGTGTGTGTTGCGTATAGCTTTCTTCTAAAATCTCTTGAAACTACTTCTAACTACGCAGGGTGCGGGGAGGCAACTCAGCCCTCCAAACGCCAACACCAAAACAGAGTGGATTGTCTCCGTTGCGCAGAGGAATGTCCGTTAGGGACCCACCACAGGTACGACAGCCTTTTGACACGTACGGCGGGTGAAGTAAGCACCATCAATGTACTTAGAGTACAACTTGCATAACATGCTTTCTGTAAAGCGTGTGTACTTCACTGTAGCATGTTTGGCCATATCTGCACGAGAGGCACAGCAGACTTATATGAGCGTCTCCTCAGTCGCGCATGTGAGAAAGTTGCGAGGAGAGGAATGCCAGAAGGGAACCAGCTTAAACAGCCACAGGTACGCTAGCCACGTGCAGGGGTTGTTTTGGGTGGAGCATTAGCACTCTGTATTAAGCATTTCCTTTCGGGCAATATACTTACGTAACCACACGCTTGCTTGAAAGTATGTTGGCCAAGCATGGAACGTACATCAGCTTTGCATGATTTTGAAAGGCACACCAGCCATGAATGTTACCTCATGGCCACGCACGCACGTGAGAAGTTAGCAGGAAGATGTAGCTGGTGGTCCTAAGTCGTGTTTGGTCAAAGTAATACCATATTGGTAGGAGGTATCAGCGTGCCTCTGCTGTCATAATAGTGTGAAGTGATCTGTATCCTGCGTGCCCTTATTCATATATACTCAGCGTCATTCATATATACTCATTCATATACTCAGCATATATTCTCATTCATATATACTCATTCATATATACTCAGCATCATTCATACATTCTCAGCATCTTCCTTGAGTGTGTTCAAGCCTTGCTTCAGCTGTTTGGTCCATTTTTAATTAAATAAGCAAGGATGTGCTAAGTGAAAAGGCTGACGTTCTTTAATTGCTTCTTCTGACGCATCACATAGCCGTCATTGGGTGTGCTCATAAAAACAGCACTGTGTTCTTATATGCTGTAAGCCGCCTGCTATTCTGCAAATATACCCACTGGTAAATGCTAATATAGCCACTGGTAAATGCCCTTAATGCTAGTATACCCATAAATGCTATTGGGTAACATGCCCATATATGCTAATATATCCACTGGTAAATATGCCCATAGTATACCCACTGGTAAATGCCCATAATATGCCCACTGGTAAATGCTGGATTGGCTGATACTGGATTGGATTGGCTGATACTGCTGATACTGGATTGGCTGACCCTATGCGCACGGCACACACACATGTACTGGATTGGATTGGCTGGTACTGCTGATACTGGATTGGCTGACCCTAGGCACATGGCACACATGTTCTCTTTGCAGAACTTGCTGAAAGCTGTCAGATCAGCAATGAAGGACACACAGGAGGGTCAGATGTCTATTGATGCCGCCACTGCCCGGGCTGAAGCCTCTGCTGCTGCAAGCCGGGCGTGGGAGGAGCTGCTAGATAACAATGGAGGGTGAGGCCAGTTTTGCGCGTAGCTGATGATGATGATGATGATGATGATGATGATGATGTGTGTGTGTGCATGTGTGTATGTGTGCTGGATGCTGCAACGCTGCTGGATGGCAATAAACAGTGAGGCCGGTTGTGTGCGTTAATGATGTGTGTCACTGTGTGTGCATGTGTGCATGTGTGTGCGTGCATGCTTGGGTACAACATGGTTTCAAATCTCTTAATTTGTTACTTTGGTGCGGCTGTTTAAGTATTGTATTGAACAGCCAGTTTGAACATTAATTTCTGAACACTTTCTTAAGGTCCGTACTACCTAAACGTGTAAGGCCCTTAGGCAGTGTTGCATGAGCTTAACGATTTCACGGTTCAAAGTACGGACACAAATCCACAGCTGCTTGTGTCAATGGTGCTTTTAATGATAATATAAGAGTGTGAGGAAATTGATGCTTCCACTGAAGCAGTTTTGCCCAATCGCTCTGAACATGCCACCTTTTATGATGTGTCAAATCCTTAATGAATGCAAATGTTTCCTTCTTGTGGACTCTATCAGGAAACGTGAAGTCAAAGACAAAGATTGGGCAAGGGCAGCACCTTACTCACTATATGAATGATTATCTTGTGTACCCTCTCAGGGACCCTTAAGGTAAAGAGTGGGCTAGGGCAGCTCCCTCTGTTACTGAAGGAATCATCCTCTTTGTGTGTACTCTGTCAGGGACTCTGAAGTCAAAGACAAAAAAGAGTGGGCAAGGGAGGTTCAGATTGTTTCTCACTGAATGAATCATCTTTTTCTTGTGTGTACACATCCAGGGACTCTGAAGTCAAAGACACTGCGGTGGACAAGCTGGGCAATTTACCCAAAAACCTGAGGCTTGTTGAGGCCATCATGCTGCACAAGCACGAGGCCCCTCGCCCCAAGGGCTGGCTGATGGCAGTTGTCGAGGCTGTGTACAAGGAGGGTGAGTGTAGGCAGGATACGGCTGGTTTATAGGGGAAACACTTGTATAGGACGCAGGTGTATATACCTGTGGGCTGCGCAGGTGTATACACGTACAGAAGAGTGGGTTCATGGATATGGCTGGTGGCAATTTGTTAAAGTTGTGCAAGAGGAGGAGGTTGGGTGCAGGTATGGCTGATTTGTAGGGGCAACATCTCCCCCAAAAGAGTGGGGCAGTGTTGTATCGCCGGTGCAAGGAAGGCGGGGGGAAAGAACCTGTGGCGGTTCTGTAGGAAAACTTGTTAAAAAATAAAAGGGGTAAGCATGACTCAAGGGTGGCTACGGTTGCTGGCAGTGGCTTAGGCCTTGGAAAAATTGGGTGCTGGGTTAAGTGAGGCAAAGAAAACGTGGGTGATCTAGCAAGTAAAGCAACCAAAGAGGGATCCAGCTGGGGGCAAGTGGCTGCTGGCTTTTATTGGATGCTGTGTGCACAGGAAGGCAATGCAGTGAGCTGAGTCAGTTAAGTCGGTTAAGAGCTGGCTGGGGCTGGGCTGGGGACGCTGGGGGGGGCGACTTCGGCTGCAGCTCCCTTTCTCACGTACTTATTTCCCATCTTAAAACTAAGCTGCCAACTATCTAAGGCACAAGCATAAAAAGGATGGTTTGCACAGCGCAAGCTGTGCTAAGAGAGTACTAACTAACGTTCGGTTGTACTCGCCTCCAAGAACTAGAGTACTTCTGCGAGTACTCAGCAGTTTGCTTAAAAAGAGTCAGATGTTGATGCAGTGGAGGCCTGGCTGGAGGTGAGTAAAGTAAAAGGGCATACAACTGTATAGAAAATGGTGCTTGGCATGCAACGGAGCAGAAAGAAAAGGTTGCAAGTGAGGAGGCTTGTATGTGTAGGATTTTGTTGTCGTCACAGGTGTGCAAGTTAGGCCATGAGGCTCTTCTGGCTATATCACGTTTCTTTCAATTACACACACACAACACACACACACACACATACACACACACACAACACAAGCATGCACACACACGCATACACACACTCTCGCACACAAAGTGCCCTGTTAATATGAGCTCCGGCAAAAGGGCGCACCATAACTCAATCCCATGGCCACAACTTATGGTTCACGCACGACACCCACACCACCTCACGCCACACAGGAGAGTTGTTGCTGCGGAAGCAGGGGCGCGTAGAGGTCCTACGAAAGCACAGTGTGCCTGATATTGTGTTTGTCTACTTTATGAATAAGTACGGACAGCGCAAGGTGGCCAGCAAGTACGTGGGCTCCTTGGTGAATTCGCTTATGCTTCACCGCACCCAAGATCAGCGCTTAGGTGAGGTGGATGTGGCAGTTGTGTGATATCGTCGTGAGGGAGGGATGTGGGCAAGATACATTAATGGGTGTGGGACGTGAATGGGGAGAATTTGTGAAATTTTGTGACAGATTATCACTTAACCTTCATCCTGGACCTCGTCTAGTGATTTGTTTTGTTTTGTTGCCTGTGATGAACTCAGTCACACTATTGGTTCCAACAGTTGAATCATTAAGGTTTCTGCTTAATACTGTGCAAAGATAGTCCTGTGGATGTGTATTGATGCACACTATGTGTTTTGATGCAAACTACACAACCAGCTCACGGAAACGCGTGTGAAGAGACGCAAAATGTTGGTTCACACGAAGCAAAGGTTGTAATGCTGGGGTTGGTAGCCATTAAGCAGGTCAGCAGGTGCATATAAGTGTCAGGGTTTGTTAGGTATGGCAACTGGTCTAATATGTTATAAGATAGGTGCTGTAACATGCTGTATTATGTGAAGCATTCACGCTTGGCTTATGTGGCTGTGCTATGTGACTGTGTTATGTGAAGCACTCACACTTGGCTTATGTGACTGTGTTATGTGAAGCATTCACACTTGGCTTATGTGACTGTGTAACTGTGTTATGTGAAGCATTCACACATGGCTTTTTTGACTGTGTTATGTAAAGCATTTATGCTTGGCTTATGTGACTGTGTAACTGTGTTATGTGAAGCATACACACTTTGCTTATGTGACTGTGTAGCTTTTTTATGTGAAGCAATCACACTTTGCTTATGTGACTGTGTTTGTGAAGCATTCACACTTGGCTTTTTAGACTGTGTTATGTAAAGCACTCACACTTGGCTTATGTGACTGTGTAGCTGTTTTATGTGAAGCATACACACTTTGCTTGCAGGCATTGATGAGCGTGTCTTGCTAGCTCATGCTTCGCTGAAATTGCTAACCGGCTGTGCTCATTTCCAACTCTGCACGCGCACGGTGCAGAGAACTTTGCCAGGTTTTTGTCAGAGGAGTGGGACCTCACCATTTTCGTGGACTTTTTGACTGCTCAATCCCTTTTGATGCAGGTAAGCTGTGTACCTATGCAGAGGGGAATACATGCTCTGAAAGTGCACTGTACCGTGACATACACACTAAACGTTCAGAGAGAGAGAGAGAGAGAGAGAGAGAGAGAGAGAGAGAGAGAGAGAGAGAGAGAGAGAGAGAGAGAGAGAGAGAGAGAGAACCTGCAACATAGGATAAATAGAAAAAAAGACCTCATCAAGCTAGTGCATTCACACAAACACGCACATACTCACACACGCATGCACGTCTACACTGGATCATGCCTACTTGAGTGCTTTCGTCCATGCACGTCTACACTGGATCATGCATGCACTAAATCGTCCATACACGTCTACACTGGATCATGCATGCACTGGATCGTCCATGCACGTCTACAGTGGATCATGCATGCACTGGATCGTCCATGCACGTCTACACTGGATCATGCCTACTTGAGTGCTTTCGTCCATGTGGGCATGCCTTGAGCACGCTTGTTTGAACTCTCCTATTTTATGCCGTGCACGAACATATGTATATACCACCCACACATCCATGTCATCATCCACCCTTATCAAATGCTCTCACTTCACACAGCCTGTGCTCATCATGTGTGTAGACACACACGCGCGCGCACACACACACGCACACACACGCACACACACACACACACACACACACACACACACACACACACACACACACACACACACACACACAGAGACACACACAAACACACACCAACACACACACGCACAAACACACATGTTTGATGTAAGCACATACAAAACTGTTGCTCACATATGTTCCATATGTTCTGTGTTCTACTTTGTGCGCAGCCTGCACGCATCATGTGTGCTGAGTACCCCAAGGAGCCTGGCAAAGAGGAGGGTTACGTTTGGACCTGCTACCATAAGTAAGAGAATGGCTTTCTCATAGTAGTTAGTTGTGGCGTAGCGAGCCTTTGTTGGTGCGTTGTGGGGACCTGCAGCCACAAGAGAGAATGGCTCGTTCACTACGGTTTGTAAAGGTGTACTGTGTCCCAGCCGCTAGCCTTTGTTTTTTCGACGTATGAGTCTGTTTGTGTGTCAAGATTACTGTTCAAACTTTGCATGGCTGTCCTTGTGAGTGACTTCTTGTTGCTGTGAGCAGATCAAAAAGCTGTCTCACAACGAGAAAATGGCTTACAGTGTACCATGGCTGAGTGTGAGCCTGGAGCCGCTAATAGGAAGCACCCACACTTCAAGCGAGCATGCTTCAAAGAGAATGTAGCAACTCTTTCACACTAGCAAAGAATGCTGCAGGCAGGCATGCCATACAAACGGCACAGCACGTCAATTATGACAACTTGTGAGTTCATGCTAGGGGAATGTTGCCAGCGAGCATGCGTTGCTCACAACATGACGTGTCAACTTTTGCGTCTGCTTCTACTCAAATGTTTTGGTGCAAAGTCACCTCAGAGTAAACATGTAATGGCCTTAAGCTGTGCATTAGGCAAGACAAGCATTCTGAAGCAGCTGCACCTCTACACATGGACACAAGTGTATGCATCCCTCATGCTATATGCGCATTATTGCCTGTGCACACACAATTTGCATTCTGACACACATTGAAAAGCACACAAACACACACAAGAAAAGCTTACACATTGACTTGCACACACACGCAAACAAATTATTATACAGGTGTATGTACGTAGCAGACGCACACACACACAAAAAAAACCTTACGCATTGACTTGCACACACACGCAAACAAATTATTATACAGGTGTATGTACGTAGCAGACACACACACACACACACACACACACACACACACACACACACAAACCTTACGCATTGACTTGCACACACACACACACACACACACACACACACACACATACACATTATAATACAGGTGTATGTACGTAGCAGACACAGTCATCGGCACGTGTGCCCCGGAGGTCAGGGAGCGCTTCCAGCTGCTGTGCTTTGAGCAGTGTGAGGAAGTGAGTGGGTTCTTCCTTAATTTGAACTTAAGACTTGTACTGAAGACTGAATTGCAGGGTGTGGTGGTGCCTTGGTGTGCAAGTGAAAAAAGGCGTGCCTTGCATGTTTTGATTTGAACCCAAAACCCGTATTGGAGGCTTGGTGCAAATTTGAAATCATTGCTGAAGATAGGTGTGTAGGTTGCATCTGGATAACATGTTTAAACCATACTTAAACCCCTCTTCACCTGCTCAGTGAAAGGCTCGCAAATTATGCACGAGTAAAGAAAGCAGAGGAAGTCACTTTCTCACTGTCTGTACTCTCGCATGCAAGGTCGCAACAGCCTCACTGGAGAACCATGCCTTTCCTTAACTGGAAAGGGTACTGGAAAGTACCGACCCTTGCATACCTTCTCGCATGTCCACATGTAGATGCCCTACTACACGGCACGCAAAAGGACAAACAGACACGGGTAGTGCAGGGCATGCTGGCAAGTGTCACGCCACTGTGTCTTCTCTATAAATTGCACACGCACACACACACACGCACACACACACACATACACACACAATTACAAATGCTGTGTAGGTGGATGGAGCCACCGTGGAGCGTGCACGCAAGGAGAAGCAGGTCGGCCCCAATGAGGCCTTCCCAGATCGCCTGTACAGGATCCCTCGCTACCTGTAAGTGCGCTCCTCTTCATGGCTATCACACACACACACACACACACACACA